>ERZ650300.1023-NODE-1023-length-16424-cov-12.989065_pt1 | contig 16424 bp, 14 predicted proteins | sample MGYA00376236_ERZ650300 | MGnify/ENA primary metagenome ERZ650300 (study PRJEB26733, sample SAMN07839303) | wastewater metagenome | biome: urban; feature: wastewater treatment plant; material: waste water | place: USA: North Carolina | collected 2016-04-28 ...
TTTTATAAAATTTGAAAAAAATATTGTATCAAACTTGAATTTATTGTTTACAATAGTCATACTATCTTTATTCTTTTCAATTATTTTTATAAGTCTTACAATGAAGTTTTTTTCAAAAGTTTTATGCTTTTTTGCTTCATCTTTAAAATTTGTTAAGATTTGTTCAATTTTTTCACTCATGATAATTCTCTTATTCCAAATAAATTAGCTATATTTTGCATATTCTCTCTTATGTAATGAATATAACTTGGAATATGCAAAGGTGAGTAAAGTCCTAACTGCTCTGCACCACTTATATAATGACCAAGGAATGTTTCAATATAAATAGGATTTAACTTTTTTTCTATTTTATATTGATTAATAATATGCCTTCCTGTATTAAATGGCACATACTTAATAAAATCATTTATAAATTTATCACTTGTAATATTTACTATTATTTTAAAAGCTATCTTTTTGTCAAATATTACAAGTTTATCATTGTCATATAATGATATATAATCAAGATATATTCCATAGTCATTACAAGTTTGATTATAATATTTAATTATTTTTTCTATTGTCTCACATAAAGGAATAATTCTAATTCCATTTAATTTTGATTCAGATTTTTCTGTAATTATTTGAGTATGCATAGAAAAACTAATATTTTTTATTGTTGAAGAGTTTTTAAAATCTCTGGTTGCGCACAGAATACTCATTGAATATCTTATGTAAATTGAGACTAAATTAAATTTTTTTATTTTATCATCTTCTTTAAATATTAACTCATACATTTTTTCAAAAAATTTTTTTGAATCTTTGTAATGTACAGCCTTATGAGAACCTACAAAAATTGGCTCTACTGAACTAAATGTATGATTATAAATCTTATACTTAATATTAAGTAATCTACTTATTGCATTAGGAAGATCAAGTCCATTACAAATACTTTCAAGTAGAAGTGAGTGTTTTTGCGAGAACTTTTCTGTTGAACTGTAAGAGAGTTTTGCTGTATCATTTTTTTGATATTTTGCAATTGATAACATTGCAATTGTATCATCCTTGAAAAAAAGTTTACTAAAGCTTAAAGTAATTTTCCACATATTTTTAAAATCTATATTAATCTCTTTATCAAACTCATTTATTAGCTTTTTCATACTACTTAAATAATTTTCTTTGAATTTAAAAAAATTATCAATTCTATTTTTACTTACAATAGCTCTAATAGTATTATTTAAAATCCTTATCAAAGGTACTTTAGATGATCGTTCCCATTTCATATTTTTAAAATAATATGCCAAATTAGAAAATAAGAATATATGATTTGCAAGCTCATTAATTAATCTATGGATATAATCTTGTAACACATAATTAATTGTAAAACTTCTTTTTTGCAATAAAGGGTTTACTCTATACTTTGCAAATAGTTCTGAATCAATAGCGACACTTATTCTACCATTTTGCAATCTTTTTATATTTTTATTTTCATTATATAGAAATGAAATAGCATCATCTACAGTAAATCCAAATACAATTGAAAGAATAAAAATGCCTTTAGAAAAATCCTCTATCTCATTAAAATTAGCTTCATTATTTGAACTTATATAGTGTATAAACTCTTTTAGGTGATTCACTTCTGGTATTTTGTATTCCGTTTTTAATAAAAGCTTACTTTTTGTGATTGAAGCTGAGAATGAAATGTTCTTTTTATATTGCATAAACCTATTTCCAATATCTTTAGATTCTTCTACTGAATCATCAACAGGAACTAAAGAACTTCTAGCTCTCTTTATAGATCTTTGATTTTGTTCATTTATTTGCTCTTTATCTTCACTATTTAAAATTAAATCTTCAATATCATTTTCTATTATAAATTTTTCTTCTTCAGTAGCTTGTAAAATATTTTTTCTTGCTGTACCACCACTTTTATTTCCTAAGTTTTTTTTTAAATGTAAATTAGTTAACTTTTTATAACTTTCAAATGCATCACTTAAATAATTAGTAATTTTACTATTAAACTCTTTTCCTGTTGAAACTCCACTTGTAATTTTTCTGCTGCTTAACACTTGAATACTAATACCTAAATCTGTATTTTCATATTTCATGAAATTGCTTAATTTGGGATCATGTGCAATAAAAAAGCAATCCTTTTCTACGATATCATTATTTGATAGTTCTACAAGATTCTCAAAATAATCTTTTTTATTTGAAAGATATGTTTCATAAAGATGCTCATTTTTAGAAAAATAAAATTTTGCAAGATATTCTATTGTTCTTACTACACCAATCGATATATTTTTATAAAAGTGATTTTGTTGTCTTTCACTTATATGTAATTTTTCTTTCTCTTCAAAGTTTTTATATTTTAAATATCTATAATGAAAATTCAATGGTAATTTAAGTAACTCACTTAAGACTGGGTCATCTTTAGATTTATATATTTCTTCACTACCTAAGTTAAATGCAAAATAGATTGCATAATACTGCCACGAAACTGGACTATTTTGTAAAGCTGAAGGAGAGTGTCTAAGTTCAGAAGAAAAGTAGATATTAGAATTATTATCTTTTTTTAATAAATCTAATTGCTCTTCAAGTTTTTTCAGGAAAAGTGGAGTTTCTAAATTAATACTTGAAGCCTCTAATATTTCATCAAGTAAGTAATTATTTTTATCGCAATTTCTAATTATAAAAATAGCAGAAACAATTAATGTACCGATTAGTTCTAGTTTGTCATGTTCAAAAAACTTAGTTATATCTTTATTAATTAACATTTGTATTTCTCAATATATTCTAAAATTGAAAACTTTTTTGTTTGATTATCCTTTTGGCAGAAAGAAAAAAATTCTTCATCAGTATATTTAAAGTTATAAAAAAGATATAAAAATACTTTATTAAAAATCTCATCATTATTTAGTTCACTTTTAAGCTTTTCTCTTTTAATACCAAATTTTATTTTGCTACCAATTTCACTTCCTAGATGTTTACAATCAAAAATAATTCTATTACTATCTTCATCTATTTTTATATATTTATCTACATTTGCATTTTTATGATCCTTTAAAAAAATATTATGTTGTAAGCCACATAAAGGACAATAAAATACATAGATATATTTGTGCATATTTTTTTTAAGTATAATGTCATCTGCATATTCATGATATAAAAGTTTTTGTGTTGCATAGTTTTTTTTATTAAGATTTAAACTGAATAAATTAGATAAAAAGTTTTTACTAGATCTTTTTAAAAAATCTTTTTTTATAGTTTCATTGTTTGATAAGAGAACTGATTCATAAAATTCATAATCAATTAAACCCTTTTCATTCATGCTGTCTTTTTTTAAATAGAAATCTAAAAACATCAACTCTTTTATTTCAATTGATTTTATTATATCTCTATCTGCTTCAATTATTACCCATTTTACTTCTTTATAACTCTTTTCAAAATCAGATAAGTTTTTTAAAAACAATAAATAATAAATATCTTCAGTTGCAAATATACTTCTTGAATAAAATGAAAAGTTATCTTCAGTATTTTTGCTATCATCAAGAATTCCTTTTGAAACATAGAAAGTTAAATGTTTTTTTAACATAACTTCTATAAATGCAGGTTTTATTTTTTCAAATATAATTGATTTCTTATAGTTTTTTATTTGAACTGTTCTTTTTATTAACTCGTCACATTCTTTCAATAACTGATCTAAACTTATATTGCCACTTTTAATTTTCATGAAAAAAACCTCTATTATTGATATTTTATTTTATAATCTTTAAAATTAAATTAGATTAAAAATTGCTATATAGCTATTTCAAATATATATATAGTTATTTTAATATTCAAATATCTATTTAAAATTTAAATTATTAATAAAATATAACTAATAACTTATTTAATCTATTGTTGGATTGTTACCTAATCCATTAGGCTTAGATATTCTGATTGCAAAATCTGCAGCAACTACTAAAAATTCAGGCTTAATTTTTATATTATCATTTATATCTTCACAAACTCCATGAGATAAATTTAAACTTCTTATTGAGTGGAGCCATTCTTTAGTAGAATAACTTCTTAATAGTTTAACTACATTTGATGCTCTTTGATTTTTTAATTTAAGTTTTTTCTTAAAATTTAATTTTTTCATGATTCTAAATATAGATTCAATTGCATTTTGTACTGATTGTTAATCAATCAAATCACCCAAAGTAATATCACTTGCAATATTAAGAGCATTAAAATGACTATTTTTCTTTGATCCATAAGTTGTGAGCATCACAAGTTTTAAATCGTACCTCATTTTTTGTTTTATACCGTACTCTTTAAATTTTGATACTTTGTGTCGTAAATTATCAGCATACTCTTTGGTTATAGTAAATTCATCATTGTAGTATTTGCATTCTACTATGTCATAGATATTGTTTTCATATTCTATTACCATATCTATTTGTGCACCTTTGTCATCTTCTATATTTGGATTTGCTATATATTGCCAATAGGTGACATTTTTATAAAGAGCTGATAGTCCACGCTTTTGTACATATAAATCAATATTTATCATCATAACAATTTCAAAAACAAATCCACACCAAATAGTATAACTTTGGCTTGAGAGTATATTTGTAAAGTGGTTTTTCATAGAAACAATATCGTTTTTACTTAGTTCTCTGACCCATTTGTAGTGAAAGAGACAAAAAGGATCGCTTATGATATATTTTGTTTCTCGTGTTTTGTTATGTAGTTTATTTAGGGGTGTAATAAAGCCTGTATCTACAAGTTCAGCTATGGCATTTCTAAGCTTTTTGTTTGTTGGATCACTTTGCTCTTTATCAATAATAACACCAAGCTCTGTTATTGTAAATCCAGATTGCTTTGAACATAAAACATCTACGATTTGTCTATGAAATGTATGTTTATCATAAAAAAGTGATTTAAAGATAGCATCATACTCATCAAAAAGTGGTGCTGAGATATTAAAAAATAGATTATCTATATTTTGAGATATTGAGAGCGATGAGTCTAAAAAGCTAAGATACTTTGCAACACCACCAAGTATCATATAAATATCAATTGCACTTTTGTTATCAATATCAAACTTTTTTTCTTTTATGAGGTACTCTTTGGTCTCTTTGAGTGTAAAAGGAAGCATAGGTATCTCTAAATCTACCCTTTGATAAAGTGGTCCTTTGGTATCTTTTAGGATTTTATTTTTTATCCAAGAAGCGTTTGAGCCACAAAGTATCGTGATAATATTCTCTTTTTTTTGGCAATAGGTATTATAAAAGTGTCCAAAAGCACTTAAAAACCCAGCTTTGTTATGCTTATCTATCCAAGCAACTTCATCGATAAATATGACTACTTTTCCTGTGTGGTTTTTTTGTTCACACTCATCTTCTATAGTTCTTTTCAAAAAGATAAAAGCTTCAGCCCAAGTAGTTATAGGTTTTGAGGGTTCAACTTTGAACCAATCATAAATAGCTTCTAGAAAATTGAGTCTTTGTGTATCGGCATCTTGATCATCACTTCCTGTATGTTCAAAAAAAATACAATCATCACGATTCTTTTTAAACATGTAATTGATAAGGTAAGTTTTACCTATTCTTCTTCTACCATGTACAACAACAAGTTTGCTATTACTCGTATCGCAAAGTTTATTTAAAAGTGCTATCTCTTTTTGTCTTCCTATCAATATCTATCCTTTTTAAGTAGTTATTGAAAATATTATACTATAAATATTCAAAATACCCTATAAATATATTGAATTTATAAATCCTTCGCTATCTCCAAAGCTTCTTCTAAACTACCAACTTTTCCTTTAGATGTTGGTCTATCCCAAGCACCTCCATCTAAAATATAAACATCAAACCTTATTCCTGTTGGCCATGCACCAAACCAACTTTTCTTCTGCTTTGCAACCCTTTCATTATATTCATCTTCTGTTTCATCAACATTAGATTCCATTCGTAAACAAAACTCTTCATAACTTTCATCCTTATAACCTTGAGTTACAATAAAAGGTCTCTCCCACCACTCATCAAGTTCAATTTTTTCTCTATCATCATGAGCTGTATTCCAAAAATCATCTGGCAAAATTGGATCTATAGCAATTCCATCTACAATATTTTTTTGATTTTTGAAGTAGTGCTTTTTCTTGAAATTAACTGTTGGATTATTATTTGAAAAGATTTGCTCTTTCATCATTTGTTCAAATTGTGCAGCAGTTATAATTTGTGGCTGTATATCATTATTTTGAACATTATCACTTTTTAAAGTTGATTTTATGGCTCTGTAATCTTTATAGCCATACTCTTTTGCCAAAGCATTTTGAGCATGTCCAAGTTTTTCAAAATTTTGTGATTTTTTAAGTTCTCTAGCTTGTTGTTTGAACTCTTCTATTGAGGGTAAATGTTGTGCGTTTGTAGTATTCATATAAATCTCCTATTGACATATTTGACTTTTAAAATGACTACTTGTTCTCATTAGCAGTAAAAGTCAATATAACCAAAAGGTAACTTTACTTGATTTTATATCAGTTTTGCCAAACCATCAAAGGCGAGAACGGGTGGAGTTCTGATTTCCATCAAAATTATACAAAAACTTATATAATACCCTACTTTCTAACTTGTAATTATTTTATTTTTTACAATTGTAAAATGTGTATTAAATGATTCAAATTATATATCAAAATACTCACCACTTTTAATTTGATCTCTATAATATTGCAACATATTTAATGTATGCAAAATCTCATCATCGAAATCTTTTTTCAAAAGTACTTTATAAATATAGTTAAGAGTGAACTCATTTAATGAATGCTATTTATCTATAAGTGTAAGTTCAGACTTACCGTTCCAATATACAACTAAGTATAGAAATTCCCAAGCCAATGAACTATCATCAATATTTTTATCCACACTAGCTAAATATTCAAGAGTTCGCATTTTCTCAAACATCATTGCTCTCCAATATTTTTCATACTCTATTTGTTTTTGTTCTTGAGGAGTTTCTTTCAAAATTACATTAGATAAATCATCACCAAATAATAGTTTTCCAGAACCTATATACTCTCTAAAAAATACTGATTTATCTTCATTTATATTTTGGTGGTATCCAAATATTGGCTCACAAAATATATTAATTTTTTCAAATTCATTTTTAATTTGTTCTTTCATATTAGTGATTTGTTTATATTCATATTGCTCTTTATCTACAATGATTAATATATCTACATCACTATTTTCACTTTGCTTGCCCTTTGCATATGAACCAAATAAATAACATGATAATAATTTATTTGTGGATAACACTTAATTCATAATAAGTTTAACTTGCTTTATTGTTGTCACAATCTACCTAACTAACATTTTTTATATTTTATCAAAAACAATCATTATTAACATATATTTATATAAATATACACTAAATAACTATATTTTAACTTATTATGTAGTATAGTTTATACTTATCTGCACATGTTAAAATATTCGTAGAGCAAGCATATAGGAAATTTAGAAAACATGGTGCTTCGATGTTATTAGGTACTCAAGGGTTAGAGGACCTATATGATGGAGATAGCGTTAGTAAGGTTGGAAGAGTAATCATAGAAAACTCCTTTTGGAATTTCTTTTTAATGCAACGAAGTACCTCAAGAGAAAAATCAAAAAATCAGGTTTTTTCAATCTCTCGCCTTATTCATATGTACTAATGGATAATACAGCACCGGCTGATGGAGAGTATGGAGAGATATTTATTATGACTGAAAAGTTCAAACCAAAGGAAGAGTTGTACTTGATAAGTTTTTACAAACCCTAATCTTTACTGATGCTGATTTAAGAAGTAAAATGAATAGACTTGTAGCTCAAGGTATGAACCATTTAGATGCTGTAAAACATATACTTGAAGATAAGCATTAATACACTAATTTATATTTAATTAGTGTATATGTTAATAATATTTTGTTGATATTTTTCATTAAGCAAAACTCTACCTAAATAGATATTTAACCATCTATATTTTACTTTAATGCTTTCATTTTGAATCTGCAGACCAATTTCAACTATTTCTTGATATGCTTTTATCACATCTAGTTTTTTCTGGATAGCCAATTCATTAATTTTATCTTCATTAATTTTAAACATTTTCCCTATCATAGGTGGTAGTTCTTGTAAAATCGCTAAATAATTTACGAAATAATATCCATCACAATCTTTTGATACAAAATTTAAATCATTATCGTCATACTGTCGTGAAATAATTTCATACATTTCATCACTTATTATATTTTCTTCAAAAATTACTCTAGGATAAATCGCTATATTTTTTTCAAGTCTTGCAGCTTCTGAAACACCTTCACCCAAGATAAAATTATTTGTAATACACGAATATTTTGATGAAATTCCACCTCTAACTATAAATCCGAACTTAGATGCCATAAAATGATGTATAGAAGCTATAATAATCGATAATCTAAAAATCATCATAACTTTAATTTTTGTTTCATTGTGATCTTTAATGTCACCAATATATTCAGTACATATTACAAAAGTATCAGAAATCCAACTATACTTAATCTGTATATATTTCAGATAATCGGCATCCGCAATATAGAACTCATCTTGTTGTTCAAATTTAAAGTACTCAATAACTTCATTAAAAGTGTCATGAAACTCTTCTGCTTGATAATGATTTGTTATTTTATTTTTTATGTGCTCTGAAAAGCCTAAAATATCTATAAAGGCTGTATATTGTATTTCAGCTCCAACTTGTTCAATTTCAAAACATTCTTGAATATTGGAATTCAAATTTTTTATATAATCTATACATTCATTTTTATCATGCGAAATAAAATATATATCCACTAATTTATTGCTAAACGGAAGCTTTGTTTCTTTTAAATCTAAATCAATTTTTTCTATCTCTTGTATCTGATTTTTTTCTATAACTTTTTCTTTTCTTATCAAAACATAGTACTGTATATCATTCATTTCTTTTCCCCAAATTGATTTTTATAACTTCCACAAAAATTTAAACTACACATCTATATATTTTGTAGATTCAAATATCTTAAAAATAGATATACTAAAAATTAATAGATTCTATAATCTGTCAATTTTATAGATAACTCAATAAAATTACTAATATATACACATATTTAGTATATTTATTAGTACTTATTAGTACTTATTTATCTTTTCTAGCTAGTCGGCTATATTTGTAATTAAATATCAACCAGAACCATAAATACAAATATATAAGTCTAAATACTTTAATTTACATTTTTTTAGTGTATATTTAATTGAATTTTACTCTTAATTCCTTCTCTATTCTTAGGATTGTTTTTCCCTTAACATCCAACTGCCCTGCTCTATTTTTAAACTGTGAAAATACATCTATAATTTGTTCTAAATACTCTTTTGCAACATTCTCTTTTATTGAGTGTTTTTTCGCTAATCCTAAAATATCTTTTATAGTAAAATCATTTGTTTTGCCATTTAAAGAGAGTTGATGATTTTTGGTGTACCCTACTCCATTTGAGTAAGTTATATCATAAGCCGGACTTAGATTCCAAGCACCATTTTTATCCATTGTAAATGCAAAGTTTTTTGCATGATCATCTTGGTTTCTGCCAACTATATTGAAAATCATCCTTTTAAATTGTTGATTTACTGCTTGTTGGCTTCCTGTAAGATATCTTGTAAGTCTTAATAACTCATCATACGAATAGTGCATAGGGATATTGAAATTTGTATGAGTAAGTCCTGCTACAGAGTGAAGATGTAAAGCTTCTTTATCTACTCTATCAAACCTTTTTATAAGGTAGTGAGCTAAATTTCCATGTTCTAGCAGTTCAATTTTTGGTACATCTATTCCAACTTCTTTTGACATACTCATATAAAGATATTCTAATTTTGTATAGTCACTACTAGCTCCATCATCATTAGCAATGTCAAACTTAATTAAATAGTGCTCAAAGTTATCTTTTAAATCCCTTTTTACACCACTTATTATCTCTTTTGAATGAGCGTTATACCCTATAATTGCCTTAGCTCTAGCACCTCCAGCACTAGCTGCACTATCCATAAAGTTTAACATTTCATCAACTACTTCAATTGCATCGCCACTGATTATTTTCTTTGCATTGTCATAAAAGTTTTGAAGCTCAATAAGATCGTTTATTTTTTTCTCTTCTGTTTTATGAATTATAGGTTTATATGTTATTGCCCCTATACTTTTATCTCCAACAAACATAAGTTTCTGAATTACATTTAGTTGATGGGGTGGAATATTTTTGGATTCAAAATATCTTTCAATTACTTTAGTACCAAACTTATCAGGTAATGTATCATGGAACACTCCAGCTAATCCTTCAAAGTATCTGTCATCATTATTTGTGTATGCACCATTTAATGAAAGAGGGAGCTTTAACGGAGATATTTCAAGACCGCTTGTTTTAAAAGCTTTATCATATTCAAAATATATAATCCCATCTTTTAAAAGTAGATTTCCAATTTTTGTATCAAATATAAATGCTTCAACTTCCATACTCATTTATCTATCCTTTTTGGTAATTTATCTGCCATTTTAATCTCATCAAGTGTTTTATGATCTTTAGCTTTGAGTAGCCCTTTAAGATTATCAAACATTCTAAGAGCAATAAAAAGCTTAATCAGATTTTCAAAAGAGATTTTCTTTTGATATATAAACTGTTTGTAAGTGGGGAAGGGGATATCTGCTTTTAAAGCCAACTCTTTTTGTTGTAATTGTTGAATCTTTCGCTCAGTTTCTATTACTTCTACAGCTTGTTCTATAATTTCATATGGTGTGTATAATTCTATCATCTCTTTCCCTAAATATATTATAGTATAATTAATCAATGTAAATATACTATAATATCTATTATAATATACTTAGTAAATTTTAAATACACACATCTATATCAATCAATACATTTATTTAGTGTAAATTATTATATAACGCTCTTTACATTTAATTAGAAATATAGTTTTTTAGTGTATAATTACATACAAATAATGAGACTAAGAGAGGTAGTGCGTCAACAACCTCACCCTAAAGGATGAGGCTTGGTTGTCCAGCTTTAGTAAGCAGTGATTTTTCGAGCGGTATCCAATCCGCCAACTTATGAGTTTTTTTACTGTTTAAACTACGATATTTAAGTTATCACACCTTGGAGTGCTTCTCCAGCTCCAAGCTCTGTGCAGGCTCTGTAAGTTGGGTTAAAGCCCTGTCAACCTGATGTGTTAGTCGCACTAAAAAGCTTTTATATCATTAGCGAGGAGAGAGTCGAAAGACCGTTACCGCAGAAATGCGAGAAAGAGATTAAGTTCTCAACTTTTAAAAGGAAAAATTTTGGTTTTTGTCATTGATAAACAAAAAAATCAATTGTTACCAACTACAAATGCAAAAGCACGAATATTGCTTAATGCAAATAAAGCAGTTATACACAAAATTTATCCATTTGTTATTAGATTAAAAACATCTAAAACAATCAATGCAAATAATAAATGCGCAATTAAGCTAGATCCAGGTGCCAATACAACCGGTGTAGCAATAGTAGATAAAGAAAAATGTCTTTTCTTGATGGAGATAATACATAGAGGCAAAGAGATTAGAAAAGCTTTATTTCAAAGAAAGGTTGTTAGAAGAAACAGAAGACAAAGAAATACAAGATATAGACAAGCAAGATTTCAAAATAGAATCAAAAGAAATGGATGGTTGGCTCCAAGTGTTAAATCAAGAGCAGACAATATAATAAATATTGTAAATAAACTATCAAAATATATTCCACTTACAAATGTCGCAATTGAGAATGTAAGTTTTAATACAACAGATATGACAGAAGGAATCAAGTTATATGGCAAAGAGTATCAAAATGGTAATCTAAAAGATACAAAATTAAGAAAATTCCTAATGGAGAAATATAATAATCGTTGTAATTATTGTGGGAGTATTGAAAAACTAGAAGTAGAACACATACTATCAAAATCAAAAGGTGGCACAGATTCAATAAAGAATTTAACATTAAGTTGCAGAAAATGTAATGAGTTAAAAAATAATCTATCTTTAAAACAGTTTGGTAAGTTAATTAATAGAGATTTATCTCATTTAGAACCACTACAGACTCCAAAGAGTGCAGCTATTATTCAAAGTGCTAGAAATTATACTATAGCCCAACTAGCTAAAAGCTTTGAAATAGAAACAGGAGAAGGATGGGAAACTTCATTCAATAGAAAAGAAGTTAATTTACCAAAAGAGCATTACTATGATGCTCTTTGTGTTGGAAAAGATTATGACTATAGAATAGTCGCAAATACTGTATTAGTGATTAAAGCTAGGGGGAGGGGTTCGAGACAAATGTGTCTAATGGATAAATATGGATTTCCAAGAACATCACCAAAAAGCTCAAAATCTGTTAAAGGATTTCAAACAGGAGATATAATTAAAGCCAAGGTGCCAGATGGCAAAAAACAGGGAAAATACTTTGGAAAGGTTGCAGTTAGAACGAATGGTTATTTTAATATAACTACTGACACTCAAACAATCCAAGGTATAGGACACAAGCATTGCAAAGTCATTCAAAGGGGTGATGGATATGCTTATTTTATGAAAGGAGCAAGCGGTTTCCTCTCTGGTCTAGAAGACAGAGTTTCCACCGCTATTTTACGATGAATATTACTATTTGCAATTTTAAGGGCGGTGTTGGAAAAAGCTTGATTGCACATCAACTTATTACTAGCTTTGATTTTAGTGGTGTGGAAATTGATCCTTATGGTAACTTAGCAGATAGATTACCTGACAGCGTATCAAAAATAGATTTATCTGAAAAAAACTTAGGTCAATTTGAAAATACTATTTTTGACTTTGGTGGATTTAATGATGTGAAGATAGAACAAGCTATTAAACAAAGTAATCTTGTAATTATTCCATTTAATGCAACTGTTGAAACTCTGCAAAGTACAATTGATACTATCAATGTAGTTAAAGAATTCGATAGACCTATTTTGTTTGTAGCAAACATGATACAAAAACCTGAAGATATAGAAGAGGTTAGTGTAATCATTCAAGATGTTCTTGGTTTTGAATGTGAAATATTCATGATACCTGTAAGTGCTGCATATCAAACTGCTATCAATCAAAATGTAAGTGTACTAGAACTTGCAAATGCAGGTGGACTAAAATCATTTGCTTATAAAAAAGCTGCTGCAAATATCATAGACTTAAAACAAAGTATTGATAATTACAAATAATTAGTGTTTATTAGTGTATATATAATTATAATTGAATATTTTTAAGGACAGAACATAATGGAAAAGAAAAAATTCGGAATGCTTAATACTAGTAAAAAAGAAGTAGTAACACATGCCGAACTTCAAAAAACTGAAGTAATAAAAAGAGGTGGCAGACCTAAAAAAAATGATAAAGATAAATTAAGTTCAGTTGTAAGTTTAAATGCCAATCAATATGAAAAAGATATTTTAGAGTCAGAGGCAACTTCAATAGGTTTAAATGTTGTATCATTAATTAGAATGTCACTTAGTAATGCCCTTAAACAAGATTTTACTCCAACTTCTATAAGCTCTAATAATGGACAAAATGAAAACAATACTGGAAAAGTTGTAAAACAGTACGCAGTACCAGTAACAGATGTAATCAAAGAGCAGCTTGAGAGTAGGGCAGGCGAATATATGATTAGTGTTAGTGATCTTTTAAAAATGTCACTAAGAATTAGCGGATACTATAATATTTGAACTACTCTTGGTTAACCAGGTTTCCTAACTAGCAGAAACTAATGTTTCTGAACGAAAGGCTTTGTGTTTATCTAAGTCCACAAGGCTAGTTCCTAGCCCAAACGACTCCAATCCTCTTTTTAAGATAGTTTGAGATGCCTGTATATTACCCGTTATTTTTTAAATAAATTTAAATATCATTAATTTTATTTTATGGACACAAATGCTACAATCCATAATTATTTAAAAACAAGCTGGTAAAAATGAAAGAGTTAGTATCACAAGAATACAAAATATGGCTAGAGTCTCTAAAGAATAAGTTTCGATCTTCACAAATCAAAGCTTCTATAAAAGTTAATACAACCCTTCTTGAATTTTATTGGGATTTGGGTGAACAAATTGTAGAAAAACAACAGGAGTATAAATGGGGAAGTGGGTTTTTAGAAAAGCTTAGCCGTGATTTATCAGCTGAATTTCCTGATGTTAAAGGGTTCTCTTATCGCAATATTAGATTCATCAAACAATGGTATATATTTTGGCAACAAGATGCTGCCAAAATAGAAAATGAAAATTGGCAAAAGCTTGTTGCCATATTGTTTCAAGTACCATGGGGACATCATCAAATCATTTTAAATAAAATCAAAAATATCGATGAAGCAATCTACTATATGCAAAATACAATGCTAAATGGTATCAGCAGAAGTGTACTTGTCCACCAAATAGAATCAAATCTCTATGAGCGAGAAGGAAAGGCTATAACCAACTTTGAAAATACATTACCACCAATTCAATCAGATTTAGCAAAAGAGATCACAAAAGATCCATACAACTTTGATTTTATAACTTTGACAAATGACTATCAAGAAAAAGAGTTAGAAGATGCACTCACTCAAAATATCACAAACTTTTTACTAGAACTTGGAAGTGGATTTGCATTTGTAGGACGACAATATAAGCTTATCGTTGGTGGAGATGAGTTTAAAATAGATCTGCTGTTTTACCATATCAAACTCAAATGTTATGTGGTAGTAGAGCTCAAAGCTACGAGCTTTAAACCAGAACATGCAGGGAAACTAAGCTTTTATACATCTGCAATAGATGGAGAACTCAAAAACAGTGATGATAATCCTACAATTGGGATTTTAATTTGCAAATCAAAGAATAACACAGTGGTGGAATATGCTCTAAGAGATATTAACAAACCATTAGGGATTAGTGAATATCAACTCACAGAAATTTTACCAAAAGAGTATAAATCATCATTGCCTAGTATTGAAGAGATTGAAGCCAAGCTTGATGAGTTAGAAGAATAAATCTTTCATTATGAACAAATTAACACTTAAAAGATTGGATATCTTTACACCCATATCAAAAGATCAATCTATCTCCAATGAAGAGTTTGATATCAATAACTTTCTACATTTTCCAATTCTTACTCATGATGATGGGAGTATATGGAAACATGGTAGTTTATACTTGCTTTCTAAACTAAAAAACTATCAAAAACCATCACCAAAAACACTTGATTCAATAGCAACTGATCTTAAACATTTTAAAGAATATTGCGATAACGAAAATATTGATTATTTAATAGCTCCAAGAAAAGTTTTAAGACCTACATATCTTTATAGAAGTCACCTGCAACAACTTTTACGAGAGGCAAAGATATCTCCAAATACAATCAAAAGAAGAATGAGTGCCGTTGTTGGGTTTTACGAATATCTTATCAATATTGAAGGGATAGAGTTTAAATTTCCATTGTGGGAGAGTGGCATTACATCTATAACATACCATGATAGTTATGGATTACAACATATAAAACAAGTTAAAACAAAAGATGTTTCAAGAGTAACAAAGAAGCTAAATAATATCTCAATTGATAAAATAGAAGATGGAGGAAAATTAAGACCACTTAGCTACAAAGAACAAGAAACTTTAATAACAAATTTACAAAAAATCAATAATACAGAAATGACGCTTTCATTCTTAATTGCTCTTACTACAGGTGCTAGAATTCAAACAATATTTACTCTTAGAAAAAAACATTTTGAAAAAGAATTAAATGACTGTGATGATTTGATTCCAATTAAAGTTGGATATGGCACTTCATGTGATACTAAATTTCAAAAAATACAAAATATTTATATACCTAAATGGTTGTATGATAAAATTAAAGTGTATCTTAACTCTCCAAGATATCAAAAAAGAAAAGATAATGCAAAACATATATTTAAAAATGATTCTGAGCAATACATATTTTTAACAAACAGAGGAACACCATATTATGTTGCTAATGATGATCCATATAGGGCAGATTATAAAGAGCCACCAAATGGAGCAACTGTTAGACAGTTTATATTTCAAAAACTTAAAAGTATTGACTTTTCTTTTCATGATCTAAGAGCTACTTATGGAACCAATTTGTTTGATAAATATATGGAACAAGTACAAAATAAAGAAATCACATTATCAACCGCATTAATAAATATTAAAGAGAGGATGTCTCATTCTAGTTTAGAAATCACTCAAAGATATTTGAAATATAGAGAAAATAATAATAAATTTAAGAAAAACAGAATTAGATACTGATTTTATTGATGATTATATACAAGATTATATTTTATTGAAAACCATTCAAATTTTAGTTCCAACATGGTGGGAAAAGATGAAGTTAGAGCCAAATTTGAAAAAATATAAATTTAATGA
>ERZ650300.1025-NODE-1025-length-16387-cov-40.994795_pt1 | contig 16387 bp, 7 predicted proteins | sample MGYA00376236_ERZ650300 | MGnify/ENA primary metagenome ERZ650300 (study PRJEB26733, sample SAMN07839303) | wastewater metagenome | biome: urban; feature: wastewater treatment plant; material: waste water | place: USA: North Carolina | collected 2016-04-28 ...
GGCGCCCGCTATGCACGGCAGTTCGGGGAGGCGTGAGATGTGTGTAATGGGATGCCTTCAATGAACTGCAGGGTAGATTAAAAATATTGTCATTATCCGAAAATCCACCTAATCTCATATCGTGGTTGATAGCGCTGCTGGAGAGTCGTTCGATTCGTCCGGCCCGGCGCGAAGACGCCGCCTCATCTTCTAACGGTCACCGCTTTCAGGGAGACGCAGGATGCCTGCAGTCAAGCTGTTGCTAAAAGAGAAGTTCGGGGAAGAGGCGGTTTTACTGGACCTGTTTGGCGCACCGTTGAACGTCGACGATGGCGCGGACTCGTCCGAGCTCGTGGCAGAAACGAACTTGTCGACGACGCAATTCAACGTCAAGTTCGAGGGCCATACCAAATTTCCATCCGTCGACAAGGAGGACGTCGAGGTTTCTGCGACCGTCTTGCTGCATGGCGGCAAGCTGACGCGGTTTCAGAGCATCAACGTCACTCTCGTCATCCATCGCGAAAACAAGAATGTGGCGACGGTCCGAGAGATCCGCGCCCTGAAGCAATCGGTGAATGTTGACTGGCCGGGCTTGACCGTCCAACAGTGCCTCGCCGGGCTCACCCTAGGCGAAAAGCCCGTCCAGGTAACGCTCTGGCCTGAAGACGGGCGGCTCGCAAACTTCGAGCTGCTTGGCGTGCAGTTCGCGTTCACCTGTTTCCTCACTTTCTCGGCTGACGGCGTGCGTGGGGGATGCGAGGCGACCGAGAACACACTGGATGAACTCCACAAGTCGCTGCGGGATCTGTTTGGGCAGGCCATCACGGTGACAGAGATCTCGAAGGTGTCGGCCGAAGTCTTCGATGACGCTTGGACCGTACACCTGCAGGCTGCCTTCAATATCCCCGCTTTTGCCGATGGTGAGGGCGAGCTGAAGATTACGGCCACTCGCCGCGACAATACAAAGTGGACGATCGAGTCCACCGTCCTGCTCGCGAACACGCGTCGCTGGGGGGATCCGCAGGGCTGGTTCCAGATTGAGAAGCCGATCCTCAGTCTGCGTTTCACCGAGGACGATCCAGGGAAATGGAAGGTCAAGCCCCGGCTCGGCGGCAAAATTACCTTCCTCTCCACCGCAGCGGGCCGCCTGAGCAAGGACATCGCCGATTGGTTCGGCGACCTGTTCGAGGGCATGAGCACCGAGTTCGACAGCGGTTTCGAAGCCGAGCTACTGACCATTACCTTGCGCCCATTTACGCCGTTCAAGCTCAAGGCCCTCGAGATGTTCGAGCTGCGCGTGCCGCGCATCGACCTCAAGTGGCTCGAGAAAGAGAAAAGAATTACTTTCGATCTGCAAGGCATCGACCTGCGGCTCGATATCATCGGCGACGTCAGCCTTCGCGGAACCATCCCCCTCCTTAGCTTCGATCCCTTTTCCGGCAAGCTGACCCGCGGCGCTGCCAACCAGCTGAGCGTCGATCTCTCGCTCTCGGCACCGGGCGGTGTCAAGGGCAGTGCGCGGGTGGAATATGTGACCAATTCGACGTTGCGTTACCTGGAAGGCAGGGGGCAGTTGAGCACACCCACCCTGCCAGGTGTGGCAGTCGCCTTCCGGGTTGGGCAGTTCCGCGCGAAGCCGGACGAGGACTGGACTCCCACCGTGCTGCTTTATGCGGATACGAAAGTCGCGATCTCACTGTTTCCGCTGGTTTATGTGCAGCAAATCGGGCTCGCTGTGGGCGTCAACTGTGAGATTCAGGGCACCTCGCGTCTTACACTGGCCGAGGCACGTCGGCGCGTGCAGCAAGGTTTGCCGGACGTCAGCGATCCCACGGTGTGGACACCGTCCAAGGACACCGGCCTCACCTTGCTCGCGCGCCTCTTCCTCGGGCCGACGGGCGATAACAAGGCGGCGGGGTTCTACGCCGCGGACATGACGCTGATCGTCACATCCGAAGCGCAGGCGACGGCCTTTGGCAAACTGTGGCTTTATACCAAAGTCGAGGATGCGCGCACGGGCGAGTTCCAACAGCGTCCCGCCGGCGTGGCCTTGATCATGCTGGATGCGCAGGAGCCCTCATTGCGCATTGCGGCACAGACAACCGGCAACGGCCTGTCCAGTATGAGGTCGGAAGGCTTGGCTGGCCAGCTGATGGGGTTCAGCCTGAGGCCGATGCGCCTAGCGTTTGAAGCTACGAAGAACGGCATCGCCCTCTATCTCGGTCCCAATGAAGTGAGCGGCAGCCTCGGTCCGCTCAGCGTGCAGGCTACGTCGCTGCTCGCATTCCGCGCACGCATCGATGACGGCAGGTCCATTTCCTACGTGATGTCGCGCTCGAACCTGCGCGCCGGGTTCAATTGGAACGCCTCGGCGGCGGTCGGGGTGGTCAGCCTCCGCGCGAGTTTCAGCGCGGGGTTCGCCGCTGATCTGCTGCTGCTCGGCACATTCCGCAACGGTGCGCTCACGGTGTACGGGGATGCGTCGATCGCGATGAATGCCGCGCTGTCGCTGCACGCGAGCGTCGGCTTCAGCATCACGATCGATTGCTTGTTCGACACCTACAAGATCTCCTGGTCGGAGGACTACGACTTCCGACTGGAAGTGCATGTCGACCTCGGCCTGGAGGCTGCGCTGACGACGGGCGGCGAGGGCTTCGGCCTACGCGGCCATGCCATGGCCAGCGTATCCGTGCTCGGGATCTCCGCGTCGCTCACGGTGCCGGTGGCGGTCAATACCGGGGTCGTCGAAAAGGCGCGACTCGAATACCGGGCTGCCGACCAAGACATCAAAACACTGCTGGGGATCTGAGTCATCATGGACCTGCTGTTCCTCAAGAGGCTGGACACAACCCATTGGCTCGCGCTGCGCATGCCGCCGGACCTGAATATCGCTGCAGGTACCGACAACGCGGGGCAGGTGGCGTCGGGGCAGTGGACGCTGGACGCAGTGCCTAATTTCGATTGGGCCGGTGCCCGCTATTTCGGCCCGGCCGCCCTAGAGAAAGGCGAGAAAATCTCGCTTACCTGGATGGAGAGACCAAAGGAACGCTTCGCAGGCCGTGCCTTTGATGGCGTCCTCGCCGACGTGAGCGACATGGCCGAGTCGGAGACCACGAATAACATCAAGCAGCAACTGGAAGATGCACAGACCAAAGCGGGCGTATCGCTCCCCCTACGGGCCTATCGCGCATACGTCGAAACTCAAGGGGGTAGCAACCGAAGTATCGAAGACTGGATCGCGAACTTGATCGCCATCCTCTCCGATCGTCCGGGCAAGCTGCCCATTGAGGCCTTCGGTGGCTTGCTGTTCCTGGTCGAGGCCGACGGACCGGTACCTCAGGGCGACGGGATCTTCGTCGATGAAGAGGAACCGACAAAGGCTGCTCCGGCCGAACTCCTAGTGAAGGCATTCCAGCATAGCAAAGGCGTCTCGTTCGAATGCGCCGATGCGGTAGGTAGTTCTGCTTACACCAACAGCAGCGTGCACGACGCAATCAGCGGCGGCACAAAGTATTCGGGCTACTACCGGATTACGCGGACGCTGGGCGTCGTCGAGCGTCCATCGCGCCGCAGCGGCCTGGTTGCCATACCGTACGAGGTGGACGATGCGCCAAGTTGGAATTTAGCGGTGCCCGACATGCCAGCCAAGGAGCGGTGGCCGCAGCGCCGCTTTCTGCTGGCCGACAGCTTGGCACCGGACGAGCTCATCGGCGAGTTGCTCAACTACCGGATCGAGCTGCTCAATCCCCATGGACGGGTGGTGCGCGCAGGACGGGTCATGCTGCAGCGGCATCGACTCGATCCACCGGCAGCCATCGCGCGTGCGACGGCGCGTCTCGTGGCCGGCCCCGGCGCTGGCGACGCCACGATGGCGATCCGCTTCGATCTCCCCCCCACGGAGAAGTCGACGGGCGTGGGACTCGAATTGGTTGTGTACCGCTTGGAGAGTCCGGCGCTGCCGACCGGCTTCTATGGCGATGCGGACGATACCTCGGTGCAGGTGGCGCGCCTTCTGTCGGACATCGATCCGGCCGCCTTCATGGACGTGCGTGCCAGCGACCAGCTGCCAACCGGCGCCTCGTCGGAAAGCGCACAGGCGAACCTGTCGAATCATGGGCTGACGCCATTTGTAAGGATCCATCTGGAGGAACTTGGGCCGCGCGAGCAGTCCAAGCCTGGGCCAACCGACGATAGCCCCTGGTCCCAGTGCCAATGGGAGGTTGGCATCAAGGGACTAGATGAGCTATTGCCGCGCCGCCGTGCCGTGCGAATCATGCTCGCGCTGCGACGCCTCGTTGCGGCGGACTCGGCGGGCGCGGTCTTCGACGGGCCGGTGCTGGAGTCGCCGGTGCTGGAGCCGCAGATGCTGATCGGCTTCGATGCGAACAATGCCGAGCGCGATCAGATCGTCCCACATTTCGAACAGTTCTGGGAGGAGCCCGTGGAGCTTGGGCTGCTGGATGTGGACCAAGTCTTCTTTTCTGAAGTCGATCCGCCGGGCGAAGGTCCTCCGCCCAAAGAGGCCGAAAATCTTGCCCGTGTGCGCATGCAGGTGCAGCACCTTATACACAATGCGACAGATGAAGCGGAGCTGGTCGGCGGATACCGCATCTGGATGCGGGACCTGCCAGCGCGCCATGCGCAGGGCTGCCCGTTCGAAGCACTCGCTGTGGTGCAGGCGGTCCCCCAACTGGTCAAGGCCTACGCACCGATCGAGGTGGGGCGGCAATGGTGGGTAGAGGTCGTTTCGCCAAAAGATGGCGAGGATAAGGGTGTGCCGGACACCTTCCTGGCTTCTCCGTCTCCGCAAGCCATGATCCGGAGCGGAAAGGAAGTTGGCATGGCCGAAAAGGTTGCGGAGGCGCTCAATGGGCTGTTGAAGGATATTCAAGATGACAAGGCATCGAAGCGCGACGTGCGCGGCGGCGCGCTGTTGCTCCAGTTCTGGCGCTCGCTGGACCCGAGCGACTGCAAGGAAGTGATCCTGACCATCGCGCAGCGGCGTGAGCTGACGCGCGTCGGTGCGGAAAAGTGGTTGGCCGATCCCAGCTATCCCAGCGGCAACTGGATCTTCTTTTGCGACCAGAACGGCGCCTACCTGGGGCGCGCATGGACGTTCAAAGGCAAAACGGCTGGCCTTGTGAAGCGTGGCTACATTCTGAACGAAGTGCCGAACACCGAGGACACGGTGGCCGTGGACGACTTTGGCCAGATGACTTGGAACTGGACCGGGCTGCAGGACGCGTGGCACCACGAACTCGAATGGGTCATCGAGCCGCTGTCGCGCTACGCCCCGCTGCGCAGGCGCCTGCTGACGCAGCCAGCCAGCGAGCCGGGCGACCGCCCCAAGGTTGAGCCCAGGCACCCGGCCCCTACGTGGCAGGAGGGCCTGGCCAAAGACGGCGTTCCAGAGGCCAATGTCCACCGGCTGGCCATCTTGAGGCGAATGCCCTTGACGGGGCGTGTTGGGCTGATTCCGGTGCCCGATGCCGAGGAGGATGCCTTCGTCTGGAAGGTCATCCCGCCGCCGGAGTTCCGGCGAGCGACGCACAACACCCATGCGCGCACGGCCCTTGGCGCCTTGCGCCTGGAGGTCATCGAGGCCAGTGCCAAGACGATGCTGGCAGAGTACTTCAAGCCTGCCGAGAAAGTGGACCCACTCATCAAAGACTGGTGCAGGCATCCGCCTCTTGACACTTCCGATCCTCCCGCGACGCTGGGGTCTCTCGAAGAAGGACATCAGCTAGTCATCGATCAACCGGCCTGTTTCCAGGTGATGCTGACGGTCAGGCCGCGTGCCGACACGAAGCCGGGAGAAGAGACTCATCTGGGGCAGATGGCGGAACGCGTCCCGAAGACTTTTAAAAATGACAAGCAGATTTATTTTGATCATTGTTTCCCGCGCGGGCTGGGGTCGGAACTCGTCGTGCCGCTCGCGCGGCTAGGCTGGAGCTACATGGGTTCGGCGCGGCCTACGGTCGCAGAAGTGATAGGCCGTGCAACCACTGATAACGTGTCGATCGGGTCTATGCCTGGTCTTCGCCTGCCGGATCCTGACGCCTTGATGACAGTGTTCGTCAAGAGTGATGACGATGTGCTGATTCCGTGCGCCTACTTTTTCGGCTCAGCAGTTGCCCAGGATTACATGTCGGCGCTGGCCCATTGGCCGAAGGTGGACTCAGACACTGTGAGGTGGGGTGTTGCATATTGCGACAATAAGGTGGTGACCAATATCACCTTGACCAACGGCGGCGGCAACGCCGGGGATCTGTTGCTGCTGCTGGAAGGTCTGGACGCGTCTCGCCTGCGCGTCCTGTGGAAGCGCGGCAGAGAGTCATCAGAACTCCTGACGCCACGCCTACCCGGAGAGTGAAGCAGATATGTCTAAAGAACGCCTGCCTGCGCTGCTGCTGGACGATGCTCCCCCCAATGACGGAGTCGTCTCCGACAAGCCGTTCACCGGATTCGACGGAAACCCGGCAACCGCGGAATGTGGCTACGTGGTGAAGGGGCGGCTACTTGCCGTGAGGGGCACTAAAGAAGAGACCCTATACGGCAAACTTCAGGACAAGGTGATCACCCGCACCGACGGCGACTGGATTGCCAGTTGGTGGGTAGACATGGACGATCCCCTGGGTCACGTGAAGCGTGAATTCGGTCTCGCCGACACAACGTCCATCCAAGCCGAGGCAGTGCAGATCGACGACGCAGAGCTGCTGGGCACATCAGGTCGGGCGCCCGGTAAGCCCGGCACCCTCACCTCGACCCATTGGAACGCGGGCGTGACCGGAGGCCTGGTCGCTAGCGTTCTGGGCGTACCTGTCCCGCTGCAGCCGGATCAAATCAAGCGTGACGGCGACGTGGTGACCTTTGAGGAACAAGGCCAAGGCGACGGGAGCCGCGCCGGCCATTCCCTGAAGATCAGATGGAAGTACACGGAGCGCGATACCGGCACGCAGCGCATCGACCAAGGCCTCGACCTCAAAGCCAGCGTCGCACTACTGATGGACGAGGTGGCTGACAGTGCTTGGGAGGCCGGCAGACCGCTGTGGATCCGCACCGCGAATGGCTTCATTCGCTGGCATTCCAAAGAGAAGGATTGCCTGTCCAAAGAGAAGGATTGCCTGTCCAAAGAGAAGGACTGCCTGTCCAAAGAGAAGGACTGCCTGTCCAAAGAAAAGGACAACCTGTCGTACCGCGCCACCTCGGAAAGCAGGAGCGTCGATGTGACTGGCTGGCTCCCGGCAATTCCTTCGGGCGGCTTTGTGCGCCTGTTGCTCGATGCGAGCGGCGACAAGATCCTGACGGTCACGGCGAGCAGCCAGACCGCCGAACTCACGATACAGGATCCCGCGCTGATGATCGCGGTACCCCGCTCCTGCTGCAACGGGCGCGATCTCGCAGTGGCGTTGCTGCCACCGGACGACGCCAGCGTGACCGGAACGCTGTGCGTCGTGAGCCGAGCGCTGGCACCTTCGGATAGGCTCTGCACCGCGACGTTAGGGCTGACTACGATCGATGCTTCGATCAGCCCTGAACTGGTTCTCACCGTCGCCCAGCCAGAAAGCGCCACCCAATACTTCGCGCCCGCGAATAACTGGGTGCGGCTCGCAGAAAGCGCCGCCAACTGCGCCGTGGGCCTGGCACGAGCGCGTGTTCTGTTGCCGCACAAGGTCGAGTCCGGCAAGTTCAAGCTCGTGCTGGGGCGCGATATTGCAGCCGATAACGTGGGCGAACTCGACAAAAAGGCGGCAACATCGATCGCCCTGCCTGTGGTCGATGGGAAGGTCCGGTCGGTCAGCGGCCCGCTCGCGAAGTTTGACATCTCAAGCGACGGGCCTGTCGATTACCGCAGCGAAATCTGGCCGCCGTCGCTGGAGAGCGAGATGAGCGAAGAACCAGCCGTGTTGCGTGGCCTCTACCGCCGGTCAAGCGCGCAAGGATCGTTTGCCGCAGATGAGTTGCCGCCCTACACAGCCACCCAAGTCGTCGCGACCGAAGTCGCCACGCCGACCTTGCCGCGATTGCTGCTCGAGAACGCCGACACACGCTGGCACTATCAGCGGGTAGCACCAGACAAGGAGACGGCGCAGCTGCGTTTCTTGCAACGAACCTTGAGGGGTCGGCGCGGCTGGGTGGAGGGCCTTAACTTCCTCGGGCGCCCCGACAACATGACGGGGCCGATCGACTATCTCGAACTGGAGGGAGCCACAAAGCATGTGCGCAATTGGCTGCGCCTGAGCAACGACACTCTGGTATCGCGAGACGCCACGGTATCGGCGGCCGGCACGCCTGACCCGACCACGCCTCAATACTACGAAGGCCAAGGCCAGGCGATCGAACCGCTCGTCACAAAGCTTGGCGAACGAGACAAGCCTGAAGAGAGGGGCAGTCTCTCGCTGTTCATCCTCCGGGAAACGCTGTCAAATGCCGATGGCTCGTCGAGCTTCGTCCTGGAATTGATCGGACAGGAGGCCCCAGTTAGGCTCAATCTCGAGTCCTTCAAGGATCCGGTTCCGGTCGTCAACCGGCTCGTAATCGCCGTGGCCAATCCCAAGCTCGGCGAAACCTCCGAAGAACAAGACGCGGGCAGAAAGCCGAAACAGCTGACAGACCCCTGCAGGCTGGCTCTGAAGACTTTGAACCGGCTGTATCTCGAACTTGAGCGCGAAGCTGGCCATTTCGTCGTGCGGCGGGGCATGGTTGGCTGGAGCGCGAGCGGGGCCTTCGGCCTGTTGGCCGATGCCAATGTGGGGCTTGAAGTCACCGAGATATTCGAGCGCAAGGGCGGCGCTCTATCGCGTACGGTCGAGTTCAACGGTGCGCTCTCCGTGGCCAAGGCCGTTCCCCGGGCCAAGGATGTGGATCCTCTCAATTACGCCTATAGCCTGACAGCCTATTTCTGGGCAGCGACCTGGAAACTCTCCGTAGACGCGAGTGCGTCTACCCTGCGTGTCATTGGCTATCACGGCTGGACCTACGAAAAGAAAACAAAATGGTTCGCATCGATGCAGGATGCCCGCGTGGCCGGAGGGCGGCTCGACCTGTCGGCCGACTTCGCCGTGATGGAGGCCAAGACCGCAAGTGCCATTGATTCCCGTGGTACGGACAGCCCGTGGCAAGCGGTTCGCCGCCATCTCTATTCCGTCGCTGTGGACACATCATCGAGAGCTGGCAGCCAGCGGACCAACAAGATTGCGGGCTTCCTGAAACTGCGGCACGCGGCTGAGCAACGGTTCAGGTTCGTTGAGGACTCCGAGGTCAGGGATTTGCGGCTGATCCCCGATTGGCAAGCGACGGAGCGCGATATCGTGCCCTTGTTCTCCGACTTGCCGCGGCCGTCACGGCCCGAGCGCATGACCTGGCTGCGTCCGCAGGAGACGCAGGGGTATCGCCTCAATACCGGCATGAAGGAGGGCTCGCCCGGTGAGTACCTCGATGTCGAGTTTCACGCGTTCGCTAGGGATGTACAGCCCGGCACAGGCTCCGAGCTATTCGCCTGCAGCCTGGTGGGGGAAATCGGCCGTGAGGACGGAATTCCGCGCTGGGTTCCCGCGCCGTTGCGAGGCGGCGATACACCGCCTGCGAAGCATCCGGAGGCGCCTGCGGGAGCCCCATCGAGCGCGGCGTATCGCCTATGGCTATTCGACGGACCGCCTCGCATGGTGGCCGAATGGGCGGAGGGTTCGACGGCCCTACACACGCCTGAGGAGGAGGCCCGGAGGACTCTGGCGCGCCTGGGTTGGACAAGGGAAGCAGTGCTGGAGGCCGACCGGGGCCACGGGCCTGAGGCAGTCACGTGGACTGTGGTGGATTCACCCTTGCTAAACCGCGAGGCGAGCATCGGCTGGTTCGCGTGGCCGCTGAGGGCACTCGGCGACAAAGATTCGCTTGCCGAGTGGCCGCAAGACGTATTACCGCGAACACGGCAGGTGCCTCAATACGAAGCGAAGGCCCCCCGCGCGTTTTCGATCGAGGTTGCGTTCAAGGACGACATGCCACACGCCGGTACAAGTGCGACGCGTGCGCCCATCCTGCTCGATCTCGAGTCGAGTGTTACGAGCGAGGTCGCTGTTCCCGTGAAGTTGCGCAGTGCGGGCTTGCGCGCGGGAGCCTGGTATCGGCTGGTCGACTACGACGGAAACGACATTCGCAGTGCCATGTTCTCCCCCGCGGCGCTGCCCAAGTGGGGTAACGAGGGCAAGCTCATCACGGATCCGCCTGGACTCTTCCGCTGGGATCAACACACTGTTAGTGTTTTGGGCGTCGTCCCGCCCAAAGCAGGCGTCGTACCCGAGGACGTGTATCTGCTCCTAGTGCCGACTGAAGCTTCCGGCGTCAAAGTCGTCCAATCCGACGAAGAGTTGGTGATCTGGGATCAGGATGTGCAGGGACAAAAGGTCGATCTGACAAGGCTCTATAAGCCCTTGGAAGATGCTGCAACTCCAGGGGCTAAGCGAATAGGTATCCGTATGCCGCTCGGCAAGCCGTTCAGGATGTTGCTGGTGGAGTTCTGTACCGGTACGGAAGACGACCCTGTCGTGCTTCAGAGGCACAAATACTTCGATGGTGGTGCCGAGCGCCTTGCCGGGCTCTTCGACGGGAAGGGGCAATTGCAGGCCTTCGGTACTGAGCAGGTCAGCTTCTATCCTGAGAGCATACCAGATGCATCCGAAGCTATTCAGTGGACGCGTTTTTCAGAATGGCAATACCTAGGAAAAGCGGATGACACTGTAACAGGCTGGTACGTCGCCACTGTCGACATTGAAGGGCGAGTCACGCTTTACCGCTAAATAAACGCACCAAACCACGATGGAGGCGAGTTGAAGTGCTTATCTGAGGGACGGCAGAGGTGCGAAGTCACAAACACAAGCTTGCCTACCTACACGAGTTGCCCGCAAAAAGCCTGCGCTTCGATTCATTGTCTCCCCCAGAAAGGTAACTATGTACTGCCAACCAACCGATCACTGGTCCGCATGCGCGCTGCGCGTCAAGAAGGCGATGACCGAAACCAACGATCCTGCGGTCGCTATCGCGGCTGCATCAGAATGGGCCAATCTCTATCGAGCCCTGTATCTTGCGAATGCGCAGGCTACGTGGACGGCAAGCGACCAGGACCGGATGGAGGACGCTCTGGAGAAGTTGTGGGACGAAAGCGTCGGCAAATACCTCGACCCGGCTGACATCGCGCTTGATGCCGCGCTCGAGCGGTTCGCCCCCACGTTGGCTGCCATGGTCGGGTGGCTGAGCGCCCCTGCGACGGTGTTCTTCTATGCCCTACTGGCACCCAGCCCGGTGGCGAACGATTTCACCGAGGCGAAGCTAGCGAATAACGAAATCTCCGAACTCGTTCTCTCGAAACTACCAGTTCCGACGCAGGGGGTGATCCAGTTGCGCTTCACGCCGTACGTCAATGGTGCTTTTCAGGAATGCAAGGGCGGCACGCTACCCTAGAGCCTGTGGACATTTGAGCCAAAAGCTTGGTCAAGGGGCTGTTCACACAGGCTGATTTCTGTCTAAGTCCTGTCTTTTCGAGCCGCTGCACGAGCGCGGTCTTAAAACCGTGATGCCCTCTCCCCCTACACGCGAGCGTTAGAGGCCCTTCGACAAATACCTTTAGCGCAATCGTAATCTGGTCGAACGATGGTTTTGTCGTGTCAAACAGTTTCGGCGCATCGCAACCCGCTACGACAAGCGTGGCATCCCGCTTCGCGTCGTTCGTCTGCGTATGTGCCGATACCATTAAATTTCCACATATCCTAATCGTTTGTCTCCCTGATCCGCACCGCCAAATTTCTCTTCCGTTTACGTCATTGCTTGCCATAAGGTATATCAAAATAGAATGCCAAGAGGCGTGCTGAATTTATTTTTAGTTTAATAGGATTAGGGACGCGTGACATGCCGGTGATTAACGAAACCTTGGATTCGATTATTGATCTGCTCGGCAAACTGGTCTCCCGTCCCAGCCAGGGGGGAATAGATTCACCTCTGCCGTTGTTGAATGTCATCTCAAACTGGCTCGACGGGCAAGGTGTTGCCCATCACTGGCTACGCGGCGACAACGGCACACCCCTTGGCGTCTGGGGTGAGATCAAGGGGCAACGGAGCGGACCCACCTACTTGCTCAATGCCTGCGCTGATACAGCTCCATTTGGCGAACGCGGTGCTTGGCGCCATCCGCCGGACCGACCGACCATCGAGAATGGGTGGATGTACGGGCGAGGCAGTGCGGACAGCAAGGCAGGCATCGCCGTTTTCTGTCACATCCTGGCCGATTTTTTGCAATATCGGGAATCGTTCGCTGGCAGCCTCGGCTTTGTCTTCGATGCCGAGGAGCACACGGGTGCCTTTTCTGGAATCTACAGTTACATTGCAACGCGCGGCAGCGAACCGATTGCTGGTGTGATGATAGGCTACCCAGGCAACGACCGCCTGGTGACTGGCGGGCGTGGCTTTTTGCGGGTGCGACTGACTATGCACGGTATCGGTGCGCATTCGGGAGCCTCCAGCAATCGAGGCATTAACGCGATTGAACGGGCCGCTATGTTTATGAACCTTCTGGTCGCCGAGCCCCTTCCCGACAGCGACAAAGCCTTCCCCTTGCCTCCCCAGATCACTGTCACCGGCCTCCGGGGTGGTGGCAGCTATTCGCTGGTGCCAGACCATTGCGAGTTGGAACTCGATATTCGCCTGACCCCGGCCTTCAATGAAGATCGGGCGCGCCAAATTGTCGAAAATCTCGTTGCCCGAGAAGAATCGAAAAGTCTAGCTCCATGCACTGAGATCGCGTGGCAAACTGGCTGGCCTGCCTACTGGCTCGACCCGACCCAACCCATGGTTCGGGCTCTGGCCTCGGCTGCTGCTGAGGCATTCGACCACGACGTTCCGACTGGGGTAGTTGGACCTTCTAGCATCGCCAATTACCTCAGCACCCTAGGCATTCCGGCCACGGCCGGTCTCGGTGTCACTTACCGCAACATTCATGCCCCAAATGAGTGCGTTCGTCTTGATTCGCTAGTCCCCACGTTTAGCGCCTATCGCAACGCCTTGCGGCAACTTCTGCGGTAATAGTCCGATGCATGCAGCAAGAAAGCAGGGAAATTCCAATGAACGATAGCCAAACAACAACCGACGGCTTTCACGAACAGGAGTTGCGCATTGCCTTGGTCATGAACGGCGGCGTCAGCCTGGCGGTCTGGATCGGCGGCGTCGCACAGGAAATCAACCGACTGGTCAGGGGTGAAACAATCTACGGTCGCCTTTGTCGCGATCTTTCACTGCGCCCCCGGGTAGACGTCATCAGTGGCACCAGCGCCGGCGGCATTAATGGTGCCTTGTTGGCCCTCGCTATGACTCAGGGGAAGCCGCTTGACCCGCTTCGCGACATCTGGCGCGACAGCGGCGACATTCTCTCCTTGCTCCGACAGCCAACCCAGGATGACCCGACTTCACTGCTTGACGGTGGCTATTTCTACAAGGAGCTACTCGAAGGTTTCACCAAGATCATCCGGCAACCGGGACGGATGCAACCCCCTGATCAGGTGCCGATCGATCTCACCCTGACTACCACTGTACTGCGAGGCGAGGTACGCGACTTTCCGGATGACGTCGGCACCCTCATCCGCGACGTCACTCATCGCGGCCAGATTAAATTCCGCCGTGGCCCAGATGTCGCCGAAGATCCTTTCAACAACCGGGAAATTGTCACCAAACTGGCTACTGCAGCACGGTGTACTGCATCCTTTCCGGGCGCCTTTGAGCCTTTCTACCTCCCCGCCCCGGGCGACAAGGCTACCGCTGGCGGCGCCCCCGTCGCCAGCCTGGATGGGCACACCAACTTCACCCTCGGCTGCTTTGTTGTCGATGGCGGCGTGCTCGACAATAACCCGCTCGAGTCGGCCATTGATGCTGTCTTCCAGCAACGGGCCGAGGGCGAGGTCAGGAGGGTACTCGCCTATGTCGTCCCCGACCCCGGCCGTATCTCGGATCCGCCTTCCGAAAAGACCGGGCAAATTCCCTCGATGGCCAGCACGGTACTCGCCTCGCTGGTAAACATCCCTCGCGTTGAAACGATTTCCCACCAGCTACGTGCCATTACCGAGCACAACCAGAAAGTTTCGCAGCAACGTGACACTCGTCTGCTCGTCGCCCGGTCTCTGGGCCGGGACAAAGCCATCGAAATTGCCCGCGCCGTTTTCCCCGGTTATCGCTTGCGGCGTATCCAGAGCGCAGCCGACTACATTGCCAACGCCCTGGCCGACGGAGCCGGCCGATATCGCGACGGAACTGGTCAAGGCGTCGCCCTTGGCCGCCGCTCCCGGCAGCAGATTACTCGGGCGCTAACAGAGACCAAGAAAACGCCGTGGGTCCCAGACACTTTTGACGCCCCTTCGCTCCCTGAATGGCGATGGGGTCTGTTCACCTTGGACAACATTATGTCCGTGGTTCTCGACATGTTGCGCCGCGGGATTGGCCTGGTACCGGCCAGGCGTAGTGAGAGCACCAATACTGTATGGAACGGCCTGATGGAAGCCCGCTGCCAGGCTTATAGCCTGGTCGCCAAGATTGCTGTCTTGCGCCGTCGCGATCAGGGCCACTGGTTGCGCCGCGGCATAGCCTTGGCCCCACAACTTGCCAGCCTGGAGCGTGGCAAGGACGAAGAAAAATTGCCAGCCCTTCTAGAAAGCGAGCTTCTGGAATGGGTCCGTCTCTTCGACGACAGGTCCAACCCATCATTGACGCTGGCAGAATTCAGCGTAATCGCCCAACAGATCGGACAGCTGCTCGTTTATAGTCTGCGTCCGCTGCAACAGGTGCTCGACCTCGGAGTTCCGCGCCGATTCGAGGAGAAATATTCCGACCTCAAAACCCTGGTGGAATTTTTCACGCAGCCCCTGACACAAAAGGGCACTAGCACCGAGGCTGCCTGCCAGCATTTGCTCACATTGGAAGTGGTGCACTATGCTTTCGGCGCTGACAACACCCGCGACCAGTATCTCGAACTCGTCCAGTTCAGCGCCAACGTATCCACTGCGTTCGGCGGCCCAAGCCGCCTTGAGGATAAGCTGACTGGCGTCCAACTCGGCCATTTCGGCGCCTTCTACAAGCGTGCCTGGCGCATCAACGACTGGATGTTCGGGCGCCTTGATGGCGCGGAGCGCCTCGTCCGCATCCTGATGAACCCGGCCCGCCTCTACCGCCTTTACGGGTGTGAGAAGGCCACCGGCGAAAGTTCGGTGATCGAAGCCATCCTTGATATGCTCCATGGCACGGTACTTTACGGCCTAAAGCTCGAAACTGACCGCATCCTGCTCCAGTTGCTGTGGGAAAGACGTCTGCCAGCCATGCGGGATGAACTCGATTTCCTGACCAGCAACACTAGTCTGCCCGAATACCTGCCAGAATGCTCGGCCATGGTTCTGGAACGGCTCCATCTCGATATCCTCCGCGACGAACTACCCGCTCTGGCCGACGCCATCGGCGACGACGAAGTCGATGGCGCCGATGGAGTCGGCAACGGCCCTAAATTCCTCAAACGTTTCCGGAATGCCCTCGCCAACGATTGTTCCTCTCTGGGTGGAAAAATTTCCTTGCCCGTTAGCGCTGCAAACCTGCCAGCTGAGGTGATCGTCCAGCTATTCAAGGACGCCAACGTCGGCAAGGAAAAACTGCTCGACGAAGCCGGAACCGACCGCTTCACTATCACCGCTGCGCGCAGTGCAGCCGTGGCAGTCTCTGCCCTGGCCGGCAAAAGTTCCGGCTTAAAGGGGCTGCGAAGTGTATTTTCGATTGCCCGTGCGCCCCTCGTCGCGCTCGACATCCTGATCCACGTTCTCACCAAGAAGAGCAAGACTCATGTCTTCGTGGCTCTCTACTGCATGGCTATGGCCGCCAGCGCAGTGATCCTGTTGGCCGAGTGGGTGGCTGGCGCCCATTGGTATGGCGTCGTCACCCTGCTAGCTGGCGCCATCTTGGCTGGGGGGTTGATTGTCGGATTGCACAGGTACCCCAAACTGCTAGTTAGTATCCTCGCAATGGCGATACTCTTTTGGCAGGTGCTGCCGATAATTCAGAAATGTGTAACTTAATGGTTTTTCCGAGGCAAGTTCACACCATTCTGAGCGGTTTGACACGAAATCTGCGACATCGTATGCGCAGTCGCCACCCCGTCTTGACGCCTCAGACCTTCAATCTCTCCAGGCGCTGAGTGAGCGCAGATAGATTCCTGTGTTCCCAGTGATCACCGTAGTCGTAGAGGTCGGTGAGCGACCCCATGTTCCCCCCGCGCCGTCTTGAGCTGGATGCGCCAATCGGAACGGGGCGGATTGCCCCAGTCGAACTCCGGATCGGGGGTGAACCGCCCCGCCTTCCGTGGAGGCCATTTGGTTTAAGTCAGGCCGGCGTTTCG
>ERZ650300.1030-NODE-1030-length-16367-cov-9.241050_pt1 | contig 16367 bp, 12 predicted proteins | sample MGYA00376236_ERZ650300 | MGnify/ENA primary metagenome ERZ650300 (study PRJEB26733, sample SAMN07839303) | wastewater metagenome | biome: urban; feature: wastewater treatment plant; material: waste water | place: USA: North Carolina | collected 2016-04-28 ...
ATAAACCAGAATATTTTATTTTGGAAAATGTAAGAAACCTAAAAAGTCACGACAATTTTAACACTTGGAAATACATAAAAGATAAACTCGAAAATAAAGTTAAATACTTTATAGATGATAAAATTTTATCCCCTCATAATTTTGGAATCCCACAACATAGAGAAAGAATTTTTATAATTGGTTCTAAAAATGGTTTAAATCATTTTAATTGGCCTGAAAAAAAAGATTCTACTAAATCCGTTTTGGATTTTTTAGAAGAAACCCCATTAAACGCAACTAAACTAGAAAACGAGAAGATTGAGGTTCTTAGATTATGGCAAGAGTTTATCAATAGCATCCCTTTAAAAGACAATTTACCTAGTTTTCCCATTTGGAGTATGGAATTTGGAGCTACCTATCCTTTTGAAGATGAGATTCCTTTCAGGTCATCAGAAATCATTCTAGAAAAATCAAAAGGAGTTTTCGGAATTCCTCTAAAAGGAATGACAAGAGATGAAAAACTTGAAAATTTACCAAATTATGCAAAGAAAAATCAATTAGACAAAACAACAAAAAAACCAATATCTTTTCCTAATTGGAAAAAGCATTATATCAGAAGCAATAGAGCGTTTTATGAAAAACACAAAACAGAATTAGAACCTGTTGTTAAAAAAATAAAAAAACTAGGGGTATCCAGTTGGCAAAAATTTGAATGGAATGTTCAAGGAGGAGAAAGAGATTTATCAAAATATATTATACAATTTAGAGGCTCAGGTGTTAGAATAAAAAAAACAGACTTTTTTCCTTCATTAGTAACAGTTAGTACTCAAATACCAATAATAGGTTGGGAAAATAGATATATCACTCCAGCTGAAGGAGCAAGAATTCAATCTCTAAATGGAATTTCTTTACCTAAGAATCTTGGTAGTTGCTTTGGAGCCCTTGGCAATGCGGTAAACGCGAACTTAGTAAAATTAATTGCTGAAAATTTAATTATAGATTTAAATGATGATCTAACTAAAAAAACTAATGTTTTTATCGAAAATATTAGCTAAAATAAAAGTCAATATACTTTCAAAAGGCGGCACCGAATTGCCAATGGAACTTTACAAACGTTTTAGAGGGCAAGAACCAAAAGCAGATGCTTTATTAAAAAGAGCGGGGTTAGTATAGATTTGTGTTTGCTGATTAACGATTTTTTGATTTCAGATTTAAACCGAGGTAGTAATGCTTCGGTTTTTTTTTAAATATCTTTCTTAAAAACTAATCTTTCAATACATTTGACAAAACAAGATTTAGAATGGATATCAAGGCAATAAAACAATACATCAAGGCAAATAGCAATCCCAATTCAAGGAGTAATTCCCATTATGTATATCCAACTATTACCCAATATTCCCCAAATAATTTTGAATTAGAATGCGAAGGTAATTATGGCGAATACCTCATAAAAATCGACATAGAAAACAATAACATAAGTACCTCTTGCTCATGTCCCTACAAAAAAACCTATTCTGGTATTTGTAAACACATAATTGCCTCATTAAAGATAATAATAGAAGATTATAATGGTGATATTATCCCAACAGTAATTCAAAAAACAGCTTCAACTTTAGCTACAAAAGAGGAAAAAATTTATAGTTTATTTGAAGAACTGCCTATTACAACAGCAAATAAAATCGAAAAGCTCAAAGGCAATCAAGCCAGACTGTTTGACGGTATTATTTCTTCAAACACGATTAACAATTGGACAGTTGCCCCTAGATACCGTGGCTACAATTATGATGATTGTAAAATAACGACCGTCTCCCAAACTGAAGTAAGCACGCAAACAACGAGTTGGAACGGACACCGACAAGTATTCAAATACAACCCCGAAACCGAAATTTTGGAATTTGAATGTAGTTGCACCAAAGCAAAAAAATCCTGCGAACATATAGGGAAAGCACTACAAGAAATAAAAATGACTTTTGGAGAAAATTTGTTTGCTAAAAACTATATCGAAGAAAAAACAAAAGAAGCCATTGCAAAATACGGTTTCACAATGGAGGATGATTACAATAGTGTTTTTACTTTTAAAATTACTACCAAAGGATTTGAAGCAAAACCAAAAGCAAAAAACATCACAACCGATTCCAGAGATTACTCTAAAATATTCAAAACTGAAGAAATAGAAACCACTATAAATTTGCCTTTTTTAGAAAGCAATGACAATGATTTTGGTTTAGGAATTTGTTTTGAATTTGAACGAAAAAAATTTACCGAACTCTTTCTTTTTCAAGCGAAATACAATAAAGCGAAAACTGATTTCTCGTCCTCAATTACACGAATAAACCACTACAATTTTGAGGATGCCTTGACAATTTATAGTTCAGAGAAAGAGCAAACTTTGATTGTAAAAACAATGCAAATCAACACCGCATTGTCCAAATACAGATCTACAAAAGACGCAAATTATTTAAAAAAAGCCATCGTTTCTAGTCAGAAACTTTTGGAAGTATTGCAAAACAATTTTAGTTATACGTATGACCGTAATAATAACTTGGTTTGCAAAAACTTAACCCCTTGCATCTATGACAACAAAACGATAAAGTTGTTCTTTACAATAAGTGAAACCGCCTATTTTTATACCTTAAAAGCTAAAGTTGCGCTAAACGACAAAAACTATAATTTAGATGCTGCCGCCATACAAATCACTCCTTTATTCATTTTTGCAGATGATGTAATTGTACCCATAAATGACGCTAAACTTTCGGTATATCTCAACCATTTTAGCAATTATGCAGAGATTAATTATCTAAAAAAAGACACACCCAATTTTTTTGAAAAAATAGTAAAACCATTGTCTGAAAAATTCGAAATTCAGACAACAATGTTCAAAAAAAGTAAAGTTAATATTGAAGAAACAACCTTAGAAAAACACGTATATATTACCGATTTTGACGGTCAATATATCGTTTTCAAACCTGCTGTTCAATACCCGAATCAATTAATTCCGGTTTTTTCGAATGAAATGCTTCTGGAAGAATCGAAGAACGACACGGACAAAAAAACGATTGTATTCCAAGAACGAAATCAGTCCTTTGAGGATAATTTTTTAGAAGAATTTAGGGGTTTACATCCTGCATTTGCCGAGCAAGACGAATTCTTTTTCCTCACACCCGAGCAATTGATGGAAAACTTTTGGATGCTACACGCTACCGACAGAATGCATCAGCAGGAAATGAAAGTTTTTGGAGCCAATAACTTAAAATCGTTTAAATTCAATATCAATAAACCCGTTATTAGAGTTGGTTTAAAATCGGATATTGATTGGTTTGACTTGGAAATCGACATTCGTTTTGGTGATCAAAAAGTAGGTTTAAAAGAACTGCAAAAAGCCTTTTTAAAACGAAGCAATTATGTGGCACTTGGCGATGGAACGCTAGGAATTCTACCCGAAGAATGGATGAAAAAATTCTCCAATTATTTTAAAGTTGGAGAAATTAAGAAAGACGGCATCAAACTTTCTAATTATCAGTTTGGAATCATCGATGAATTGTTTGAAGAAATGGAGAAAAAACCTCCGTTTCTAATTGAATTATTAGAAAAAAAGAAACGCTTACAAAACATCTCGAATATAGAAGAAGTCCCGATTCCAAAAGGCATCAAAGCCAAATTAAGAGATTATCAGCATCACGGATTGAACTGGTTGGCCTTCTTGGACAAAAACCAATTGGGTGGTTGCTTGGCCGATGATATGGGATTGGGAAAAACGCTGCAAGCCATTACGTTTTTGCAGTATTTGAAACTAAAAGACAAAAAATGTCAGCCTTCTCTAATCATCGCACCAACCTCTTTGATTTTCAACTGGAAAAACGAAATTGCAAAATTTTGTCCTACGCTAAAAATGTTGGCTTTTGTGGGTTCTAATCGAATGGAAAACAAAGACGATTTCTCTAAATACGACCTGATAATTTCTACTTATGGTTCATTATTGAACGATGTGGAATTTATGAAAGATTTCAAGTTCAATTATATTATTTTGGACGAAAGTCAGGCAATCAAAAACCCCAATTCTAAACGATACAAAGCCGTTCGCTTATTGAATTCCTACAATCGATTAGTGCTTACCGGAACTCCGATTGAGAACAACACTTTTGATTTATATGCCCAAATGAACTTTATCAATCCGGGGTTATTGGGAAATATGACGCATTTCAAAAACGAATTTTCGGATGCCATTGACAAAGAAAAAAATCACGATGCCTCGCATTTGTTGAGCAAAATGATTGCGCCATTCTTGCTTCGAAGAACCAAAGAGCAGGTTGCCAAAGAACTGCCGGAGAAAACCGAAAGCATTATTTATTGCGAAATGGGGAACGAACAGCGCAAAGTGTATGACAGTTTTAAAAATAAATACCGTGATTATCTCATCAATAAAATAGACGAAAACGGAGTCGAAAATGCCCAAATGTATATTTTGGAAGGATTGACCAAATTGAGACAAATATGCAATTCGCCTGCCTTAATTTCGGATGAGGAAGATTATGGAAACCAATCCGTCAAACTGGATTTATTGATCGAAAACATCAAAGAAAAAACAGGAAATCATAAAATATTAGTGTTTTCGCAATTTGTAAAAATGCTAGGACTCATCAAAACACGATTGGACGAAGAGCAAATTCACTACGAATATCTCGACGGACAAACGACCAATCGAGAAGAAAAAGTGAATAATTTCCAGAACAATAAAGATGTCCGAGTGTTTTTAATTAGCCTGAAAGCGGGAGGAACAGGACTCAATTTAACCGAAGCCGATTATGTTTTCTTGGTCGATCCGTGGTGGAATCCCGCTGTCGAAAACCAAGCCATTGACCGCTGTTACCGCATTGGACAAAAACAAAAAGTAATGGCCTACCGAATGATTTGCAAAGATACTATCGAAGAAAAAATTGCGTTGCTACAAGGCAAAAAGAAAGCTGTTGCCACGAGTATTATCACTGTCGATGAAGAAAAAAAATCATTTGATGTAGATCAGGTGAAGTCGTTTTTTAGTTAAATTTCCCTTGTCGATAATTTTCAATTGCCTCCAGCTTTAGCTGGAGGGATAGGAATGAATATAAATTGGCTTTAGCCAAAACAGTATGCTATTTTGGCTAAAGCCATTAAAAATAAGCACAATTTTATTCCTCCAGCTAAAGCTGGAGGCAATTGATGTATTGAAATTAAACATGATGAATAGTTAAATATTTCTTCAAAATCCATCAAACCGCAGCTTAATACTTCGGTTTTTTTTATTTCAAAAACTCTCTAAAATTATCAGTAGTTACAACCGTAAAACTTCCTTTATAATTATCTGAAAAAGTTTTGGGTAATTTCACTTTTTTGGCTTTCCATTTGAATTAAAAAGCATTCACATCATCAGCAACCGTTTCGACATAATCGATTTCTTGTTGTTGTGTGATTCGCCATAAATATGGTTTTGCTATGCTGTTTTGATAACTCAATACTTTCATACGTTCTGGAATTAAAAAAGATCAAAAAGTTTTTATTGTAAAATTCATATTCAGCAGTTAATATTTTTTTAATTCACTGATTATTATTTTTTTTAGTGATTACAATCACTGATTATTATGTTTTTAAGTGAATATATTATGCTTTTGAAATAAATAATTGCAACACAAACCCAAAAATTGGAATAGCCTCCACCCAAAACAAGGTGTAATATTTGGACCGATATTCATTGGCAAAAGCCAAAAAAAGAGCAGTAACTAAAATAAAAAAAAGAGAAAGTAAACTAAAGTTCCCGTTCAAAAAATCCAAAGCTAAAAAAAGAACCAACAAGCCAAAACCTAGTTTCTTAGTTCGCTCCACTCCTATTTGCTGCGGTACGGTTTGCAATAAGGGATCATCGTCTTTTAAATCGACGATTTCAAAAATTAGGATGAGAACAAATACCAAAAGAAACCGCTGCAAACCATAAACAAACACCATAAAATCTAACGTAAAATCCCCTTCTAAAGCTGGCAAAAAAACAGTAGCCAGAGTCCAACACAAAGACACGATATAAATTTTAATGCCTTTCCAATTCCTGGCATTACTTCGATTAGGAAAAAAAGGCAAAGCATACAATAAAGTGATTGCTACAATAAAAAAACCTCCTAATTGCGTTCTCCAACTCAATTGTAAAAAGCAGTAAAGCAATCCCAAAAAAATCAGTCCACTAAACCCAACGATTGCTTTTAATTCTTTTCGGATAGCATTTTTTCTCCTCCTAATTAAAGATTCATACTTAACAAAATTGTAAGCAAAAACAGTCCCTAAAAAAACAAATAATGCCAAAGAAAAAGGGGAAGAAAAAAATAACTGTTGTTGAGTAATACAAAACAAAGCCAAACAAGACAAGCTCACGTGAATACTGCCATTGATGTAAAAACGAAATAAATGTCTGAAAATCTTCATTAAACAAAATTAATCAATTGTAAACAAATCACGTCTTTAGTTGAAAAATCAATAAAAAATACCCAACAAAATACGTCTTGAATTATTAATAATACTTATTTTTGCACCACAAAAAAACAACACCTACTATTTTAATTCAAAAAAGTCTGATGATTGTATAATCAAAAGTAATCCAAAACATTACACTACAGACCAATTTGTTTTAGAATATAAAAAAAATACTATTTAGTACAAATGAGAACAGATGCTTTTGCTTTAAGACACATTGGTCCAAGAGAGAATGACCTTCAACACATGTTGAAAACCATTGGAGTTGATTCTATAGAACGACTCGTTTATGAAACCCTTCCAGATGACATTCGTCTAAAAGCACCACTGCAATTGGATCCCGCAATGACAGAATATGAATTTGCGAATCACATTCAAGAATTAGGTAATAAAAATAAAGTTTTCCAATCTTATATTGGTTTAGGATATCATCAAGCAATTGTTCCTGCTGTTATTCAAAGAAATATTTTTGAAAACCCAGGATGGTACACCGCTTACACTCCTTACCAAGCCGAAATCGCACAAGGTCGTTTAGAAGCTATTTTGAACTTCCAAACTATGGTTATTGAATTAACTGGAATGGAAATCGCCAATGCCTCACTTCTTGACGAAGGTACAGCAGCGGCTGAAGCTATGGCTTTACTTTTCGATGTAAGAACTCGCGATCAAAAGAAAAACAATACCAACAAATTCTTCGTTTCTGAAGAAATTTTACCACAAACTTTATCGGTTTTACAAACACGTTCTACACCAATCGGAATCGAATTGGTAGTTGGTAACCACGAAACTTTTGAATTTTCAGAAGAGTTTTTCGGTGCGATGTTGCAATATCCAGGTAAATTCGGTCAAGTATATGACTATTCACAATTTATTTCAAAAGCTGCAGCAAACGAAATCAAAGTAGCCGTTGCAGCTGATATTTTAAGCTTAACAAAATTGACTCCTCCAGGCGAAATGGGAGCAGCTGTAGTGATTGGTACTACACAACGTTTCGGAATCCCATTAGGATATGGTGGACCTCACGCAGCGTATTTTGCTACCAAAAACGAATACAAACGCTCTATGCCAGGCCGTATTATCGGAGTAACTATTGACGCGAACGGAAATAGAGCATTGAGAATGGCTTTAGGAACTCGCGAACAACACATCAAACGTGAAAAAGCTACCTCAAATATTTGTACAGCACAAGTATTATTGTCTGTAATGGCAGGTATGTATGCAGTGTACCACGGACCTAAAGGTTTACGCTATATCGCTAATAAAGTACACGCCGTGGCTGCAACAACAGCTAACGAATTGACTAAATTAGGATACGAGCAAACCAACAGCGCTTTCTTCGATACTATTGTAGTGAAAGCTGATGCTCAAAAAATAAAAGTAGTAGCAGAACAAAACAACATCAACTTTTTCTACATCGACGAAGCAACAGTTTCTATTGCATTCAACGAAACTACTAGCATCGAAGACGTAACCAAAATTGTTAGCATTTTCGCTGCTGCAAAAGGAACTCAAGCTCCTGAAATTACTGAATTAACAGTAACCAATCATTTCCCAGAAGAATTGAACAGAACGTCTTCGTTTTTACAACACGATGTTTTCAACAAATACCATTCTGAATCAGCTATGATGCGTTACATCAAAATGCTAGAGCGTAAAGATTTATCATTGAACCATTCGATGATTTCCTTAGGTTCTTGTACAATGAAATTGAACGCAGCTTCTGAAATGTTACCTTTAAGTAACCCACAATGGAACAATATTCATCCTTTTGCTCCACTAGACCAAGCGCAAGGATACCAAGAAATGTTGCGCAAATTAGAACAACAATTGAATGTAATCACTGGTTTTGCGGGTACTACTTTGCAACCTAACTCTGGTGCACAAGGAGAATACGCAGGATTGATGGTGATTCGTGCGTACCACCAATCTCGTGGAGATCACCACAGAAATGTTGCCCTTATTCCTTCATCTGCTCATGGTACGAATCCTGCATCGGCAGCAATGGCAGGGATGAAAATCGTGGTAACCAAAACTTTAGAAAACGGAAATATAGATGTAGAAGATTTACGTGAAAAAGCGATTCTTCACAAAGACAACCTTTCTTGCTTGATGGTTACTTATCCATCTACTCACGGGGTATTCGAAAGTGCTATTCAAGAAATCACCAAAATCATTCACGACAACGGTGGTCAAGTATATATGGACGGAGCAAATATGAACGCTCAAGTAGGTTTAACCAATCCAGCAACTATTGGAGCGGATGTTTGCCACTTGAACTTACACAAAACCTTCGCTATTCCTCACGGTGGTGGTGGACCAGGTGTTGGACCAATTTGTGTAGCTCCTCAATTGGTTCCATTTTTACCAACAAACCCAGTAATTCCAACAGGAGGAGAAAATGCAATTACTGCTATTTCTGCTGCTCCATGGGGATCTGCTTTAGTTTGCCTAATTTCTTACGGATACATTTCAATGTTAGGCGCTGAGGGATTAAAATCAGCTACTGAACACGCTATTTTAAATGCCAACTACATCAAAGAAAAATTGAACGGTCACTATGACACGTTATATTCTGGTGAAATGGGTCGTGCAGCACACGAAATGATTTTGGAATGTCGTCCTTTCAAACAAAAAGGAATCGAAGTAACTGATATCGCTAAACGTTTGATGGATTATGGTTTCCATGCTCCAACCGTTTCTTTCCCAGTAGCAGGTACCTTAATGATCGAACCAACCGAAAGTGAAAACTTAGAAGAATTGGATCGTTTCTGTGATGCTATGATTTCCATCCGAAAAGAAATCGAAGCAGCAACTATCGAGGACAGTAATAATGTATTGAAAAATTCACCTCATACTTTAGCAATGCTAACAGCTGAAACTTGGGATTTCCCATATAGCAGAGAACAAGCTGCTTTCCCATTGGATTACATCGCTGAAAACAAATTCTGGCCTACCGTTCGCAGAGCAGATGACGCTTACGGAGATAGAAACCTAGTTTGTAGCTGTGCGCCTATTGAAGCATATATGGAAAGTTAAGAATTACAATTTTACAACTATAAAGCCCGACATAATTTTATTTGTCGGGCTTTTCTTTTTTTAAATAAAAATAGTACCTAAAATCAAAAAAACTTGAAATCTCCAATTTCAATCGATTGAAATTTTGAAAAATGGCAAAATTCATTAAAAAATAAACAATAATTCGACAAAAAAAATGTTATTTGATAATTATATGCATGCATAGTAAATTTTATTGCTCGAATTATTTATTAATGCTTAATTTAGCTTAGATTATACCAAAAATACCCTGATGAAAATAAAAATAACCGGAATTGGGAGCTACATTCCAGCCCTAAAAATTCACAACACCGACTTTGACAAACATGTCTTTTTAAACGAAGACGGATCGGCCTTTGCGTATCCTAATGATGTAGTGATTAGCAAATTCAAAGGAATTACAGGCATAGAACAACGCCGTTACGCGGAGGACCACTTGAATTCCTCTGACTTAGCCTTTTTTGCCTCAGAAAAAGCTATTGAAGACGCAAAAATAGACCCCGAAACCATTGACTACATTATCTATGCCCACAACTTTGGTGATGTCAATCACGGAACCATTCAGACAGATACTTTACCAAGTTTAGCGACAAGAGTAAAAAACAAATTGCAAATTAAGAATCCAAAATGTGTGGCTTACGACATACTTTTTGGTTGCCCAGGATGGATTGAAGGCGTGCTACAAGCCAATGCTTTTATTACTTCTGGAATGGCCAAACGTTGTTTAGTTATTGGAGCCGAAACCTTATCAAGAGTAGTAGACGCACACGACAGAGACTCTATGATTTATGCAGATGGTGCTGGAGCAGCGATTATCGAAGGCTCAGATTCAGAAACAGGTATGCTCTCTTACGAAAGCGGTACTTTTGCAATAGACGAAGCCAATTATCTGTTTTTCGGAAAATCATACAACCAAGATTTGAATCCAAACACACGCTATATCAAAATGTATGGCCGTAAAATATACGAATTTGCCCTAAGCAAAGTCCCTGCTGCAATGAAAAGTTGTTTGGACAAAAGCGGTATCGAAATCAATCAAGTCAAAAAAATATTGATTCATCAGGCCAATGAAAAAATGGACGAAGCCATCATCCATCGTTTCTACAAACTCTATGGACAAACTCCGCCTAAAGACATTATGCCAATGAGCATTAACGAACTCGGGAACAGTAGCGTAGCCACCGTACCAACACTATACGACTTATTGACGAAAGGCCAAATCGAAAACCACGAAATCCACAAAGGAGACGTCATCATGTTTGCCTCAGTTGGTGCCGGAATGAATGTCAATGCCTTTGTATATCGCTACTAGTAGTACTTAGTAACTAGTCCTAAGTCCCTAGCTCAAATTGTGATAATCAATAATCACTATGGACTAATCACTATTTCTCAGGAGCAAATCCAGCTATACACTACAAGTCCTCGCCCTGGAGTTTATTTTTACAAGGCGCCTCAAGAGCTTCTTTTAGTCGCTTTGATGCACCAGCAAAAATTAAACCCCAGTGCTGTGGGCTTTTCGTTTCTATCTGGGCTAAACAACGCAGGACATTCATTTAAAAAAAGCAGCCACGAATACACAAATCACTTGAACAATTTCTTGAAATAGATTGTAAATTTCTTAATACGATAGTATGAATTTGTGAAATCAAAACGCGTTCAAATTTGTGCTGCATTAGTGTAATTTGTGGCAAAATAGTTAAAAGATAACACCCTATTTACAATGCCTTCAAAACACATATAATTTGTATATTTGCGCCTTGTTTCCAAAAGGTCAACACCCATTACTATGTACGAAAAAACATTTCCCAATAAACGATTCAAGCATACTTTAGAATTTTTACAAAAACACATTACTACCCAAGAAACCATTTTTGATTTAGGTGTTCCCAACCCATTCTCAAAAATTATGGAAGAAAATGGATATACCGTAAAAAACACCATTGGCGAAGATTTAGACAACAATCAAAACGCCTTACAATCTGAAGACTATACGGTTTTTACTGCCTTCGAAATCTTTGAACATTTATTGAATCCTTATACTGTTTTACAAAATGTAAAATGCGACAAATTATTAATTTCAATCCCCCTTCGTTTATGGTTTTCACCTGCTTATCGTAGCAAAACTGATATGTGGGACAGACATTACCACGAATTTGAAGATTGGCAATTGGACTGGTTGTTAGAAAAAACAGGCTGGAAAATTATCGCAAGAGAAAAATTTACACATCCCGTAAAAAAAATAGGCTTCCGTCCGCTATTGCGTTTTTTCACACCAAGATATTATATTGTTTACGCTGAACGAGCTTAAAAACAAATCACAAAAATGAAATTCCAATTTCCAATTTTGGACTCATCCAATCATTTGGAATTTGGAATTTTAAAATTTTGGAATTTTATTTTTTATGAAATACTACATCGTCATACCGTCTTATAACGAAGAAGCTTTAATTGGTTTGACACTGCAATCACTGATTTCGCAAACTGTTTTGCCTTCAAAAATTGTAGTGGTCAATGACAATTCAACAGATAGAACTGCTGAAGTTGTATTGGAATTTGCTAAAAACAATCCATACATAAGTTTGGTCAACAAATCATCAGAAAACATACATCTACCGGGAAGTAAAGTCATTCAAGCTTTTGAAAAAGGATTCGAAACCTTGGATGACAACTATGATTTAATTGTAAAAATTGATGCCGATTTAATATTTCCTACCAATTATTTCGAAACCATAATTAAACATTTTCAATCCGATGAACGCATTGGAATGGTGGGTGGTTTTTGCTACATCGAAAAAAATGGGGAGTGGATATTAGAAAACTTAACCGATAAAGACCATATTCGTGGTGCGCTAAAAGCATACAGAAAAGAGACTTTCCAACAAATTGGTGGGCTAAAACCGGCTATGGGTTGGGATACTGTAGACGAGTTGTTGTGCAAATTTTACAATTGGAAAGTAGTCACCGACGAAAGTCTGCATGTAAAACACCTCAAACCAACTGGCGCAAGCTACAATAAAGCCGCTCGTTACAAACAAGGCGAAGCTTTTTACAGTTTGGGATATGGATTTATCATCACGGCTATTTCATCATTAAAATTGGCAATGCGAAAAGGGAAACCTCTTCTATTTATAGATTACATAATGGGTTTTTGGAAAGCAAAATCATCCGGAAAACCTTTATTTGTAACAGCGGAACAAGCTAAATTTTTTAGAAACTACCGTTGGAAAAAAATGAAAGAAAAACTGTTTTAACAAGCAGTTGAAAACTAATTACTATTTTTGGTACTATTTTACAACCTATGATGCTAATTCGCTACATATCACAAATCGGAAAATACTTTCTGATGATTAAAGAAATCTTTATCAAACAAACCAAATGGTCTGTGATGAAGAATCTTATTTTTAAAGAAATCGACGACCTCATCATTAACTCGTTGGGAATCGTTTGTTTCATTTCATTTTTCGTTGGTGGCGTAGTTTCTATCCAAACTGCATTGAACTTAACCAATCCGTTAATTCCAACTTATTTAATTGGTTTTGCCACAAGACAATCGGTAATATTAGAGTTTGCACCAACATTTATTTCAGTAATTATGGCTGGAAAAATGGGCTCTTTTATTACATCGAGTATTGGCACTATGCGTGTAACAGAACAAATAGATGCGTTAGAAGTTATGGGGGTAAATTCTTTGAACTATCTCGTTTTTCCAAAAATAATCGCCTTGCTAATGTATCCTTTTTTGATTGGTATCAGTATGTTTTTAGGCGTTTTTGGCGGTTGGATGGCTGCAGTTTATGGTGGGTTTACTTCAAGCGAAAGCTTTATTACTGGAGTACAATTGGATTTTATTCCTTTTCACATTACTTATGCCTTTATCAAAACTATCATTTTTGCGATGCTTTTGGCCACAATTCCATCGTTTCACGGCTATTACATGAAAGGCGGCGCACTCGAAGTAGGTAAAGCAAGTACGGTTTCCTTTGTATGGACATCTGTATGCATCATCACATCAAACTATATTTTAACTCAATTATTACTTGGCGCATGATCGAAATCAAAAACATAGAAAAATCATTTGGCGACAGTAAAGTTTTAAAGGGAGTATCTTGCCTTTTTGAAGCGGGCAAAACCAACTTAATCATTGGTCAGAGTGGTTCTGGAAAAACCGTTTTATTAAAAAGTCTTTTGGGAATTCATTATCCTGAAAAAGGAACTATTTCTTTTGATGGTAGAATTTACTCCGAATTATTGCCTGAAGAAAAGAGGGAATTACGAACAGAAATCGGAATGGTTTTTCAAGGTAGTGCTTTGTTCGACTCTATGACTGTTGCTGAGAACGTAGCCTTCCCTTTACAAATGTTTACACACAATACTCCTTCAGAAACGAAAGACCGTGTAGATTTTGTTTTAAAAAGAGTTAACTTGATTGATGCTCATAAAAAATTGCCTTCAGAAATATCTGGTGGAATGCAAAAAAGAGTCGCTATCGCTCGTGCAATAGTAAATAACCCTAAGTATTTATTTTGTGATGAACCCAACTCAGGATTAGACCCTTATACTTCTACTGTAATTGATAATTTGATTAAAGAAATTACTGAGGAATATAATATTACTACCGTAGTTAATACCCATGATATGAATTCTGTGATGGAAATTGGAGAAAATATCCTCTTCCTGAAAAACGGAATCAAAGAATGGCAAGGTACCAGAGAAGAAATATTCAGAACTGATAACGAAGCCATCGTGGACTTTGTATACTCTTCTAACTTATTCAAAAAGGTAAGAGAAGCTTATTTAAAAGGATAAAAAAAGGCTTGATTTTTAATAATCAAGCCTTTTTTTACTTCTTTAATTTATTGGCAATCAATTTTATGTCTTGTTCCTTGCTTTTCGGATAAATCAACAATACATCTTCTTTATCTACAATAATAAAATCATGTAATCCATCAATGACTACTAGTTTTTTAGCAGCAGTACGGATAATATTATTTGAAGCATTTTCTAAAATCACCGTTGCATTTACCACTGCATTATCTTGTTTGTCTTTGGGTAACTTATCATACAATGACCCCCAAGTCCCTAAATCATTCCAATCGAAAGTAGCTGATAAAACAAAAGTATTTTTAGCTTTTTCCATAATGGCATAATCTATTGAAATGTTTTCTGCCAATGGATAATATTCTTTTATAAAATCATTCTCAGAAGCAGTATTATAACTACTGTACCCCTGCATAAAATGAGCTAACATTGCTGGTTGATAAGCTTCGAAAGCTTTTAGAATAGAAGGAATACTCCAAATAAAAATCCCTGCATTCCAAACAAAATTTCCGCTTTTCAAAAAAGCTTTAGCCGTTTCATAATCAGGTTTTTCTCTAAATTGAGAAACTTTTTTTATAGCGTTTGTATCCTCTTTATTATACTCAATATAACCAAAACCAGTATTAGGAAAAGTAGGCTTTATCCCTAAAGTCATCAAAGCATTGTTTGCTTCACAAAAATCAAATGATTGTTGTAAATCATTTACAAATGCCACTTCATCTTCTATCCAATGATCGCTAGGTGCAACTACCATAACTGCATTCGGGTTTTGCTTCTGAATTTTTAAAGAAGCATATAATATACAAGGCGCTGTGTTTCGCATCGCAGGCTCTAACAAAACTTGGTCTTGTTTCACTTGAGGCAATTGATTTAGCACCAAATCATTATATTTCTCATTGGTTAAAATCAAGATATTCTCAACAGGTATCAATTTTGAAAGTCTGGAAAATGTTTTTTGTATCAACGTTTCTCCAGTTCCTAACATATCGTGGAATTGTTTAGGAAAATCGCTTGTGCTCACAGGCCAAAAACGTGAACCAACTCCACCAGCCATCAATATTGCGTAATAATTTTTGTTCATTTATTTCTTAAATCTAAAATTGTTAATCATTGGCCTAAATTAATTTGGCAACAATTCAACTTCAGCATTGGGTTGAAACAAATACAATCGTCCAGAACTTATTTCTAAACATTCGTATCGTTTAACACGCAAAGCTATTTTTTTGAAAATCTTTCCATTGTGAATTCTAAAATGACTTCCAAAAGGAATTTCAAAGATATAATTTTTATCGGTTTCTTTTAGGTCAAATTGTTTTAATGCTAAAGCTAATTTTGCATCGGTATCGCTACTTGCTTTTGGGTTTCTGAAATGTTTTGCTAATAAAGGTAATAGTTGATGTGGAAAAATTTCTGGACGAATAAAAGGCACCATCATTCTTTGAAAAGTGAGTTTCCATTCTTCGCCATGCGGTTTTATGTTTCGGCCATATTTTTCGAAAGCTACCAAATGAGCAATTTCGTGAATTAGAGTTATTAAAAATCTATATTTATTCAAACTCGCATTCACCGTAATCAAATGATAACCTTGTGCATCTTTTCGATAATCGCCATGGCGTGTTTGACGCTCATTAACGATTTTAAGATGCACATGATTCGCTTTGATTAATTCAAAACAATGATGAACAGCATGTTCGGGAAGATATTTTTGTAAAACTTCGCTCAATTTTAAGGCGTTGAAGATGAAACTTGCAATACTTTTCCGTTATAATATTTATTTCCGGTCAAAGCAAAATTGAAGATATAATCTGCCATTTCTTTTGCTGAAAGTGGTGCTTCGTAACCCGGAAAAGCTTCTTGTAACATTTCTGTATTTACAGCTCCAAGTGCTAAAACATTGAAAGCAATTCCTTGTTCTTTGTATTCTTCTGCTAATAATTCTGACAAAGTAATTACCGCACCTTTGCTTGACGAATAAGCAGCTAAACCAGCGAATTTCATACTACCTTGAATGCCACCCATTGAAC
>ERZ650300.1031-NODE-1031-length-16362-cov-8.601276_pt1 | contig 16362 bp, 16 predicted proteins | sample MGYA00376236_ERZ650300 | MGnify/ENA primary metagenome ERZ650300 (study PRJEB26733, sample SAMN07839303) | wastewater metagenome | biome: urban; feature: wastewater treatment plant; material: waste water | place: USA: North Carolina | collected 2016-04-28 ...
CAGGACTTGGTGGAGCTTTAGTTTTAAAAGAAAAAATTGAAGATGAGCTAAAAAAATTAGAAGAAAAAGGAAAACTTGATACAAAAGATGTAAAAAGTTTTTTAGAATCATTGGAGCAAAAAGGCAAAGAAAGTGATGAAAAATTTAAAGCAGAACTTAAATCAACTCTAAAAGAGATAATAGATGAATTAGGACTTGCAACTAAAAAAGATTTAGAAAAATTAAAAGAGGATTTAAAATAAAAACTTTTTTTAAAAATCTAAATCTTTACTCTCCTAGAAGAGTTTATAGTGTTTTTTCATTTTTATTAACTATTTATTTGGTTATAAAAAAGAAACCTAGCTTTTTGTTTTTTAAACCATTAAGCGCAAAAAAATTAAAAGAAACAACTATAAACTTAGGAGCTAGTTTTATAAAATTAGCTCAAGTTTTAGCAACTCGTGCTGATTTCTTTTCTGCTGATTACCTTGATGAGTTAAAAGAGTTACATGACCAACTTCCTTCTATGAACGAAAATGATTGTAACACAATATTTTATAGAGCCTTTAAACAAAATCCATTTTCATCATTTGATAATATTCCAATAGCATCTGCATCTATTGGTCAAGTTCATATTGCATTTTTAAAAGATGGAACAAAGGTAGCTGTTAAGCTAAGACGAATGGGAATAAAAGAGCGTGTAAGTGCTGATATAAAAATCATAAACTTTTTTAATATAATATTTAATCCCCTATTTTCACACTACACAAAAAACTCTATTGAAGCTGTTGTTTCTGAATTTTCATCTATGATTTTACAAGAAGTTAGCCTAAGCCATGAATTAACAAATCTGCAAAAATTCTCAAGTATTTACAAAGATAGTGGTATAAAGTTTCCAATAGCATTTGCAAATATTTGTAGTGATGATGCTTTGGTTATGAGTTATGAAGAAGGTTTTAGATTTGATGATAAAGAGAATTTACTAAAAGAGAATATAGACTTTAAAGAAATCATTTCAAAGCTTGTAGATTTTTACACAACTCAAATGTTAATAAATGGATATTTTCATGCAGACCCACATCCAGGAAACCTACTTGTAAATAAAAAAGGGGAGTTAATACTTCTTGATTTTGGAATGGTGAAATCTATTCCAAATAATATCAGAGTTGCAATAATTGAGCTTGTAAAAGCTGCAAATGAGCGTGATTTTGAGCTATATATTAGTGCTAGTAAAAGATTAGGAACTATTGCTTATGAAGCACCTGTAAATGATTTAACCCTATTTACAGATAAAATGTTTGATATATTTTCAAATGATAATCTTACAAGTGAATCAATGCAAAAATTAGCCTTTGAAGTGCTCGAATCAACAAGAAATTTACCATTTAAACTTCCAAGTGATGCAATATATATACTAAGAGTTAGTGCGATTATTGAAGGACTAGGAACAACCTATATAGAAAATTTCAATGGTATAAAAGATATTTTACCAATCTTACAAAAAAATATTCCAAAGGCTTTGGGAGCAAATGATAGTGTTGTTGAAACCTTAATAGAAGAGATAAAAGATATACCTTTTATTTTTAAAGATTTAAAATCAGTTATAAAACAAGCTAGTTCAGGAGAGTTAAAAATTGAAGTCTCAAACAATCAACTTGAATGGATTGCAAAAGAGATTAAAGGTTTTATAAAACCAATTATTTTATCATTCGTTTTAATTTTTACATCAATTTTCACTCTTTTATATGACAAAGATTTAAAAGAATTTGCTTTAATTCTTTTTACAATTGGTGTAATAAAATTAGTTTATAAATAGAATTTAAGAGGTTTTAAAAATGAAAATAGCGATAATTGGAGCTGGATTTTCTGGCTGTAATTTATATAATAATCTAAAAGATAAATATGAAAATATAACTATTTTTGAAAAATCAAGGGGTGTTGGTGGACGACTTAGCACTAAATATATAGAAGATAAATTCATAGACCATGGAACTTCAACTTTGATTCCAATAACAGATGATTTAAAATTCTTCTGTTTAGATTTGGCAAAGAATGGAGTTTTAAAAGCTAAATATGATGAGTTTATTCCAAAAAATGGGATAGACTCTATTTGCAAATTTTTGATAAATGAAAAAGATTTACTTTCAAATACAAAAATCATAAAAGCCCAAAATATAGATAATAAATGGATTTTAGAGGATGAAAAACATGAAATCTATGAAGATTTTGATTTACTATTCATCACTATTCCTGCACCTCAGATTTTTGAAATGCAAATTGAACTTCCAATTGATTTTAAAGAAAAATTATCAAATATCAAATATAACTCGGTATTTTCTATGATTTTATACTCTAATGAAGATATAAAACTAAATGAAAATAAGCTATATGAAAATGCTGATATAGAAAATATAATAAACAACTCTAAAAAGTATGGATATAAGGATTTTAGCTCATATATTATTCATTCATCAAAGGAATTTGCAAACAATGTAAATGACAAAAGTATAGAAGAAGTTTTTGAGATTTTCAAGAAAAATTTTGACGAGGAAACACTAAAAAATTTTGATAAATTTACAATAATTCCCCATTTTTGGAAATATGCTATTACAAAAAATTCTTTGGATATGCCATATTTTTTAAATGAAGAAAAAAATATTGGCATATGTGGAGATTATTTTAATCATAACAATGTAGAAGCTGCACTTCTAAGCTCAGAATTACTTGGAAATAAAATTTTAAATATTTAAATTTTATTTCCCTCTAAATTGTTTAGTATTTACAGCTGATACAACATTAGAAGCTAAAATTGAAGTTTCAGATGCAATATCATTTGTTTGGTTTGCTATATTTGCATTTATTTGAGTTTGTTTATCTAAATTATTAATTGCATCTGCAATTTGCTCCATTGCAATTTTTTGCTCTTTTGCACTATTTTCAACATCTTTGATTAAAGATAAAGTACTATTTATATTCCCATTTAAATTACTATAACCTTTTATCATCTCTCCTGCAATTTCTTTACCTTGATTTGATTTAGATGTTGCATTTGCCACAATAGCTTTTATCTCATTTGCAGCTTCTGCACTTCTACTTGCAAGGTTTCTTACTTCTGCAGCAACTACTGCAAATCCACGTCCTGCTTCACCAGCAGTTGCTGCTTCAACAGCTGCATTTAAAGAAAGAATATTTGTTTGGAAAGCTATTTGGTCAATTATAGTAATTGCTTCATTAATTGCACTTACTTGTGAATTTATATCATCCATAGAATTTACAGTTTGATTTGCTAATTTTTCACCTTGAGAAGCTGAAATTGTAAGTTCATTTGCATAACTTGACATTTTTATAACATTTTGAGTGCTATTTACAATATTACCTGTTATCTCTTCAACTGCTGCTGCTGTTTCTTCAAGTCTTGCTGCTGCATCATTTGAAGCTTTATTTAATTCATCAACATTGTGTGTTAATTGGTTTGAGCCATTAAGTAAAGTTTCTCCATTATTTTTATTTTCAATCAACATAGATGTAATTGCTTCACCCAAACTATTTATACCATCAACTAATCTTTTTAATTCACCTTGAATACCATCATTACTTATAGTATTCATATAGTTGTAATTTGTATATTCACCCAATACTCTTAAAATATCATTATTGATTCTTTGTTGAGTATCTAACATTTTATTAACTGTTTTTGCTAATGTTTGAACTTGAGGATTTGCTGCTACTGATCTTACTCTACATGAATAATAACCTTTTTCAAATTTATCAAGTGTAATTGCAGCTTCACCAACACAAAGTAAATCTTTTTCTAAATCTCCATTTATTCTATCAATATTGGCATTTACCATACTTGCAAGTTTACCCAACTCACCTCTTGTATTTAATTCAATATATTCAAGCTCATTTATCTCTCTATTAAGATATCTCATAAACTGTTCTATTCCAACATAAATTTTATCAATTCCTCTACCAATACTTAAACTAAAGAATGAGACAAAATAAAGAGTCAAGACGATAATACCAAAACTTACAGTAATCATAAAATAGATAAATTTTTTCTCTCTTGATATTTCATCATCAATTTTTGAAATAATATTTCTGATTAAATAATCATCTATTTCTTTTAATAAATTTATTTTTTCAGTCATTTTACTGAACCAAACCGTTGATTCAACATCTAAAACAATATTTTTATTATCTCCATAAGATAAAAGTAATTCTCTCATTTTTTCAACTTCAGTAATAACTGGATTATTCATTTTTTCATTATAAAAATTTAAATTTTCACCTGCATACATAAAAAAATTACCAAGAAATATATTTTGGTCATTAACTAAACCCAAGAACTTTGAATACATTCCAGGAGCAAATGATTTTGCGCCAAATGTGTTAGAACCAATTGCTCTTTCAATTCCAACTCTCTCTTTTGCCATTAAAAAATTAGAATAAGCAATAAAATCCTTTGTTGTATTTTCACTTGATGAAATTGTTGAAGAAAGGGAAATAAAATTCAAAAGAATTGAATTTAAATCAGTATAATAAGAAATCACTTTTTTTGTATCAACTTGGAAATCATCAATACTTTTTCTAATGCTTTGAATATTTGCTAACTCTTTTATTGCATTATCAATCAATAATTTTCCATTATCTGGATAATTTGAAACAGCTATTAGTTCTAAAGTTTTTTTGAATTCTTCAAAAGATTTATTAGTTGCTTCTCTTTGTGCTAATAAAACATCTTTAAACTTTTCACCTTTAGACGATAAAAACCCACTACTAGAACCTCTTTCTATTTGAAGTTCATGTACTAATAATGAAATTTTTGCATTTAAACTCGCAACTTCTTTCAGCTGTGACATCTTTGACTCTTTTTCAAATAAGCCATAATTTATATATAAAGATAAACTAATAATAAATAATAAAGGGAAAAAACTTAAGAATTTTACTTTATTTTTAATTGACATTGTTCTTAAAAATTTTAACATGTTAATTCCTATTTCATATTTCTATAAATATTTTGATATTTTTCAATCTCACTATCAGAAGCCATTCTTCTACATGAAATATAACCTTTTGAACCATCGCATGAAATAAAAGGAAATACCGTTGCAAAAACCCAATAATATTTTCCTGATTTTGTTTTATTTTTTACAAAACCTTTCCATGGTTTTCCACTTTTTATAGTTTTCCATAAATCTTCAAATGCAGCTTTTGGCATATCTTCATGCCTTACCATATTATGTGGTTGACCGATTAATTCTTCTAACTTATATTCAGCAAATTTACAAAATTCATCATTTGCAAATCTTATTATTCCTTTTTCATCTGTTTCAGATAATAAAAATGCATCAATACCTAACTTCAATTCTTCAGAACTCATAAGTTACTCTCTTTTTTTAAAATATATAAAATAATAGCATATTAATAAATAAATTAACAATTACTTATATTTTTTTAGTATTAGATATATTGAAATATAGTATTTTTTGTTAGAATTTTTAAAAATAAATTTTAATGATGAGATTTTAAAAGAAATAAATAATATTTTTATAGATTAATTAAATATATTTGATACCTTTTTTATAAAATGATAAAAAAGGTATCATAAAAATATTATTTTATATATTCAACCACATTTTCTAATGGTTCTCTTAATTGAGTAGATTGTTCATTTATTCTATATCCAAAAGGTAAAACTAATGCTAATTGATATTTTTTAGTATCAAGACCTAAAATCTCTTCAACTTTACCTTTATCATATCCTTCTATTGGACAAGAATCAACTCCTTTAATTGCTGCTGCTGTCATCATATTTCCTGCTGCGAATGCTGTTTGTTTTGCAGTCCAAGAGTAAATATTTTCATCACTACTTAAAGTATTTTTTAAATGTCCTGCATATAAACCTAAATAAAAGTCTAATTTTTCTTGAGGCATTTCTCTTCTTTTGAATTTTCGTTCAACTTCACCAGATTCAGGTTTAACACAATCAATTCCAGCTAAAACAACAACTAAATGAGAACAAGATGTAATTTGAACTTGATCCCAACAAGCAGGTCTAAGTTTAGCTTTTAACTCTTCATTTGTAATAACTAAAAACTTCCAAGCTTCCATACCAAAAGAAGATGGCGATTTTCTTCCAGCTTCTAAAATATAATTCATATCCTCAGTGCTTACTTTTTTTGTCTCATCAAAGATTTTACACGCGTGTCTAAAATCCATAGCTTCCATAAATGTTTTTTCCATATTTTTTCCTTTTTATTAAATTTAAATTACTACTGTTTTTTTCTTTCTTAAACTTTTTATATTAAATAATAAAACAGCTAAAAAAGATAATCCACAACCTATTATTGTTGATAACTCTATTTGCTCATCATAAGCAAACATACTTGAAACAATTGCTCCTATTGGAACAATAAACATAAATACACCTGTATTGTGAGCTCCTATTTTACTTGCACTTATAAAAAATATTGCCGTAGCAAAAGTTCCTGATAAAAGTCCAACAAATAAAATATTTAACCAAAATACCAAATCATAGTTTGTAATTGCAAAGGGATGATAAGGCAATGCAAAAATCATATTAACTAATCCCGTTACAAAAAAGACAACAACTGTGTAAAACATGGGTTTAACCCTATGAGAAACCTTTTGAGTTATGATTGTAACTAGCGACCAAACAAAAGCAGAAGCTAAAAAATATGAGCTATTTACATTTAAAAAATCTAGTCCATTTGTTGGAATATGAAGAAGTATAATTGCACCTAAAATTCCAATACAAAGTGCGATAATTTGTATTTTTGATACTTTTGTTCCAAAAATTATAATAGATAAAAAATATGTAATTAATGGCACCAATGAAGTTACCATTGTTCCACCATATCCAGCTTCTCCATGTGCTAATCCTGCAAAGAAAAAATAACTGAAAAGTGCTGTTAATATCCCTGAAATAACCATATAAATAAAACCTATCTTATCGGTTTTAAAAGGCTCTTTTAAATACCAAATAACTGGCAACATTCCTATCAAAGATATAGCATATCTCCAAAATGATGAAACTTGTGCATTTGAATGTTCCACTGCTGCTTTTCCAGAAGTCCATGCAACTCCCCAGATTAACATAGCAACAATCATACCAATAATATATTTGGTTTTATTTTTATCCATTTCTATTTACTTTCTTAATTAAAATGCTCTTTGATATGATTTATTAATCATCTCTTTTTTATCCAATTCATCAGCCATTACAAAAGCTAAATTTGGATTTTTTAATAGTTCTCTTCCATATGCCACAAAATCACAATACTCTTCTTCCAATAACTTCTCACCCTCTTTTGCATTTGTAATCAAACCAACTGCAATTACTGGAATACTTACAGTTTGTGTTATGCTTTTTGCAAAATTTGCTTGATATAGGGGCTCTATTTTTGGCATTTTATTTGGTTTTGATTGATTTCCACCACTTGAAACATGTATAGCATTTACACCAACTTTTTCAAGCTCCTTTGATAAATAAATAGAATCTTCAATATTCCATCCTTCATTCATCCATTCATCAGCACTAATTCGAACAATCAAAGGTAAATTTACACTTTGTTTTATCTCTTTTGCAATTTCAAGGGTTAATCTACATCTATTTTCTAAACTTCCACCATAATTATCATCTCTTTTATTTGTAAGTAGCGACAAAAATTCACATAATAAATATCCATGTGCTGCGTGTAATTCAATAGCATCATAATTTGCTTTTTTAGCTCTAATTGCAGCATTTACAAAAAGTTTTTTAATATCTAATATATTTTCAAGTGTTGCTTCATCTGGCATTTTATAAGGTAAATCATCACTAAAAGCAATTTTGCTTGGTGCAATTGGAGTTGAATGAACAACTTCACTTTTTCTTCCAGCATGTGCTAATTGAATTGCAGTTTTTGCACCAAAATAGTGACATTTTTTATTTAATTTTTTATGTTTTTTAATATGCTCATCACTCCAAAAACCCAAATCATTACTAGAGATTCTTCCCCTTGCTTCAATAGCAGTTGCTTCAACAATTATAAGTCCTACACCACCCAAGGCTCTGCTTACATAATGATAATGATGAAAAGGTTTAATTTCTCCACTTTCATCACTTTTATACATACACATAGGTGGCATTACAACTCTATTTTTTAATTGTAAATTACCAATATTTCCATTTCTAAATAAAAAATTCAATATTTATCCTTTTATTTAATTTATAGCAAAACTTATAGGAAATTTTTACTTAATAAGTTCTCAAATTTTTCTAATTCCGATGATAAATTCAAATCTCCTTTGAAAATATCATGTACAGAGTAAGTTTTTAGTTGCTCTAATCCACAAAATTGGAAAGTTTTATGAACTGCAACATTAGCTTCATCTAATGATAAACCATCAAATAAGCTATTTTTATTGTCAAATGCAGATGCGGGGCAATTGTATGTTAAAGATAACATATATTTTTTACCTTGCAATAATCCACCACTTCCATATAATTTTGAACTATCAGTTCTACTTCTTCCATCATTTACATAATGACGACCTTGTGTAAATGTTTCATCTATATATTTTTTTGCAATCCATGGAAGTCCCATCCAATAAACTGGATATTGGAATAAAATATAATCAGCCCATTCAAACTTCTCACACTCTTCTTCTACATTGTAACCATTTTCTATATTAGTAAGTTTTACTTCAAAACCATTTTTAATAAAAAAATCATTTGCTTTATCAATAAAGTGTTGAGTTAATTCTCCCTTAGCAACCATATCATAATATTGATGACCATTTAGTATTAATACTTTTTTCATATTAACTCCTTGAAATTATTTGAAAATTATATTGATTATAAACTTAATTTACTCTTACTTTACTTTAGGTAAGTAATGGAGTTTAATTTTCTTTATGTTATAATTTCTATGAAAATTTAAGGAATTTAATATGTATTATATAAACGATAAAGAGTACAGGTGTTCAGTTGCTGTTACACTTGATATTTTCAATGATAGATGGAAACTAGCAATCATTTGGCATTTGCTTGATGGTGATAAAAGGTTTAAAGATTTACATGAAATTATTAGTGAAATCACTCAAAAGACTTTAACTGTAAAACTAAAAGAACTAGAAGAAAAAAATATTATTCACAGAGAAGTTTATGCAGAAGTTCCTCCAAAAGTAGTTTATAGTTTAACCCAAGCTGGGAAAAATCTAAAATTTGTTTTAGATGAAATGCATAAATGGGGAATAAATTATGTTGAAGAGTTCGGGAAAGTAACTACTGAAAATTTATGTGAAAGTAATATGTGTAGCTAAACATGGAAAATTTTATATTAATTCTACTTGCAATTACTGTTGGTTATATAATTCAAAGATTAAATATATTTTCAAAAGAAGCAGCAACTATTTTAAACCAATTTGCAATTTATATTTCACTTCCAGCGATGATTCTTTTACAAGTTCCAAAATTAACTTTTTCTATTGAAAGTTTAATTCCTATTATCATTGCATGGAGCGTTATGATTATTAGTGCTGTTTTAATTCTAATAATTTCTAAATTTTTCTCATTTTCTAAAGAAATTATAGGTTCTTTGATGCTTGTTTCAATATTAACAAATAGCTCATTTTTAGGAATTCCTATAATAAATGCTTATATGGGAGAGAGTGCATTACCTTATATTTTAGTTTATGACCAATTGGGAACTTTTATTGCATTTTCGATTTATGGAACATTTATCGTTTCATTTTATACAAGTAAAAAAGAGATTAATTTTAAAATTTTCACTCTAAAGGTACTAACTTCACCACCACTTATAGCACTAGTTATTGCTTTACTTTTAATGGGAGTTGAATTTCATCCAGTTATTTCAAAAGTATTAAGTTCCTTTGCAAATACCATTGTTCCTATTGCTCTTGTTGCTGTTGGACTTCAATTACAATTTAAATTACCAAGGGAAGATTTAAAACCATTTAGTGTTGCTTTATTTATAAAACTTTTAATTGCTCCAATAATTGCAATCATAATTTGTAAAATATTTGATTGGAATAATCAAGCTTCGATTGTTTCAATAATGGAAGCAGGAATGGCTCCAATGATAACAGCAGGTGCAATTGCTTCAATGGCTGGACTAGCTCCTAGGCTAAGTTCTGCAATTGTGGGATATGGAATATTAATTTCGTTTGTAACTACGGGAATTTTATTTAAATTAATTAGTTAGTTCTTTTTTGAAAGTAAAAGATTAAGAGATTTACTCTTAATCTTTATTTATTATTTTTGTTAAACTCATCTCTTCCAAAGAAATTTGTTTTATTTGTATCAACAACCATACTTGTTGCCATTTGGTCATTATGATTTGCTATTTCTCTTGTTTCTTGAGCTTTTAAAGCATTTTGTTGTGTTGCACTATCTAAATCTGCAATTGCAACATTTACCTGCTCTATTCCTCTTTCTTGCTCTTTTAAAGAAGCAGATATATTTTCTATAATCTGTTTTGTTTTTTGAATATTTTCATTTAATCCATCATACTCTTTTATCATTTCAGTTGATGCATTTTTTCCATTATTAGCCTCTTGTGTTGCACTTCCAACTAATAGTTTTATTTCACGTGCCGCTTCAGCACTTCTTGATGCTAGATTTCTTACTTCTGCTGCAACAACTGCAAATCCACGCCCTGCTTCACCAGCAGTTGCAGCTTCAACAGCTGCATTTAAAGATAAAATATTTGTTTGAAAAGCAATTTGATCAATTATAGAAATAGCTTCTTCAATAGATTTTGTTTTATCATTTATTCTATCCATTAATTCTGCACTATTTTTAGCACTTTCATAACTACTTTTTACTGAAACAGTAAGTTCATTTGAATATTTCAACATTTTATCAACATCAATACTATTATTTCTAACACTACTTGTGATCTCTTCAACAGATGCTGATGTCTCTTCTAAAATAGTAGCTTGAGTTGTAATATTAGTACTTAAATGCTCCATATTACTTCTTAATGCATCAGCATTTTTTTTGAATTGAGTTCCACTTTTTAGACTACTTAAAAGCATTCTTGAAATTTTAACATTCAATTTATTTATAGCATCAACCATAGTTTTTAACTCTTCTGTTTGATTGCCTTTTATTTCAACTGTAAAATCATTTTTCTGAAATCTTTCAAAATAATCTAACATTTGACTAAAACTATTTGATAAATTATCCACCATTTGATTTAGATTATCAGAAACCGTTTGAAGTTCTTGATTTTTACTTTTTGTTGTGATTTTTTCTTTAAAAATATTGTTTGAAATTGAAAAACTAAAATTACTAAGATTAGTAAAAAATTCACTATCATCACTACTATCTTTTTTCTCTATCGCTTGAGAAATTATTATCTCTTTTTTCTCTTTAAATAGACTCATTCCATAAAAAAAGTATATGGAAACTATTATTAGAAAAGATATAAGGGTAAATACTATATATTCACTGTTTATTTTTGATAAGTAAAATAAAATCCCTATAAAAAAAATGATTACAACATATCCAGAAACTAGATATTTATTTAAATTTTCCATAACTCTACCTTAGTTTAATATTTAAAAACATTCTACATTAAATTTCTTAAATTTTTACCTCTTTTTATTTATTATTTAATATAAAAATATGACTATAAATTGAGTTTAATAAAATTATTTTAGATTTATAACTCATAATCCATAGAAACTAGATACAATACGCAAAAATTATATTAGGAATCTTAATGTTTGATTTTACTAAAAAAGTGATAATCAGTTCTTTACTTTTTGCAGTTGCTTTAAATGCTGACTTAAAAGAAGTGCCAAAAAATGAAATTGCTCAAATGGAACAACTAGAGTTGTTTAAAAGAGCTCAAATAAAAATCGTAAAAGCTTTTGATGCTGGAAGTTTATATATTTTAAATATTAATGTTCAAGGAAATCCTGATGAGATTTACCTAACAAAAGACAAAAAAATGGTACTTGCAGGTGATGTAATTGATGTATCAGATGGAATGAAAATAACTGCACCTGCTGATGTAGCTCCAATTAGAGGAAAAGAGGCTTTTGTTTTTGGAAAAGGTTCGGATGAATACTTTTTATTTACAGACCCAGAATGTAAATACTGCAAAATGTTAGAAACTCATCTTGCAGAAATTCAAGATAAAGTAAAAATAAGAGTATTTTATTATCCTCTTGATTCTCATCCAAATGCTAGAGATTTATCTTTATATATTTTAAGTCAAAAAACAAATGATAAAAAAATCTCTGCAATGTTTGACTCTGCAACAATTTTAGATAAAGTAAAAAATACAAAATATTCTCAAGCAGAACTTGATAAATTACAAAAACAACTTGAAGAACAAATACAAATTGGTATGAGCCTAAATGTTCAAGGAACACCAACTATTTTTGATAAAGATGGTAAAAATATTATTTGGGTAAATTTACTAGAAAAGTATGGTATTCAAGTACAATAATTAGCTAATAAGTATCTTAAAAAAGATACTTATTTAAAAGAAGAATTTTACTAAAAAAAATCCAAGAAGCATCAACCAAATAAATAAAATCAAAGATAAATAAAAAGGTTTCATACCTACATTTTTAAACTTATCAAAACTTGTCTCTATTCCTAAAGCACTCATTGCCATAGTTAAAGTAAAATTATCTACAAAATTTATATTTGCAATCATATTTTGAGATAATAATCCAAAAGAATTAAATCCTACAACCACAATAAACATTACTGCAAACCAAGGGATTATTACCTTTGATTTTTCATTCTTATTATGAAATCGAGTTTTAATTAACCATAAAGATAACAAAATCAAAAAAGGAACAATAAAAATAACTCTTATCATCTTTACAATAATCGCATCTTTTGAAACTATTTCACCCAAAGCAGTAGAAGCACCAACCACATGGGCAACTTCATGTAATGTCGCACCTATGTAAACTCCCATTTGAGAACTACTTAAATCAATTACTCCTAATTTATATATAAAAGGGTACAAAAACATAGCAATAGTTCCAAAAATCACTACAAAAGAGACAGCAATGGCACTTTTATATGATTCGTTTTTTAAAACACCTTGAGTAGCCATTACAGCTGCTGCTCCACAAATAGAACTTCCAGCACTACATAAAATAGTTATTTCTCGGTCTAGTTTTAAAACCTTTACTCCAATAAAATATCCAAAAATAAAAGTAAAAAAAACCACACAAAAAGCTATAAAAATTCCACTAAATCCCACTTCTTGAAGATTTTGAAAAGTAAGTCTAAATCCATATAAAATTATTCCAAATCTTAAAATATTTTTTGTGCAAAACACTATCCCATTTTGCAAAAAATCTGGGAATTTGTGTTTTAAACTATTTGCATAAATTATCCCAAGAACAATTCCAATAATAAGTGGACTAATTGCTAAATTTTTAAAAAAATCAAAATCAGCAATAAAAGTAGCAATAAAGGCAAAAAAGCCTACAAATAAAACGCCATAAAAAATATTTATAAAATTATTATAACTTTTCATAATAAAACTCCTGTGATTTTTGAAGTATATCTGCTATATTTTAATTTGTAAAATATATTATTTTTAATACAATGATAAATATTTTTTATAAGGAATTATAAATGACCCTAAAAGAGCTACATTTCTTTTATAAACTTTGTTCTAATCCACAAGTTACCCAAGTTGCTCAGGAATTAAATATAAGTCAATCTGCAATCTCCCTTGCTATTAAATCCTTAGAAAACAAACTAAATGAACAACTATTTGATAGAATTGGGAAGAAATTAATATTAAATGAAAAGGGTAGATTTTTTAAAGAAAAAACATTTTCACACTATTTAGCTCTAAAGGATGCCCAAAATATTTTCCAAGAAAACAAACTTGCAGGAAACATAAAAATAGCCGCAAGTAAAACTATTTCAAATTTTCTTATGCCAAATATCTATTATGATTTTTTATCAAAATATAGTGATGTAAAACTAGATATTTCAATAAATAATTCAAATGAAATCATTGAAAAAATATTAAGTTCCAAACTAGATATTGGACTTATAGAAGTTGATACTCAACACTCAAGTTTAATTAAGGAGAAACTTTGTGATGATGAATTAATAGTTGTTACAAGTGATGAGAACTCTCCTAAAATTACATTTATAGATTCAATCAATAAAAAATGGATTCTAAGGGAAACAGGTTCTGGAACAAGGGAAATATTTATAAATCATATTGGTCAAATTGCCCAAGAATTAAATATTTTTATGGAATTACAAGACTTTGAAGAAATAAAAACTATTGTTCTTAATAATAAAGATACAGTAACTGCTATCTCAAAAGTAATAGTTCAAAAAGAGTTAGAAGAAAAAAAACTTTTCCAAATAAAACTAAAAAATATAGAATTTAAAAGAGAATTCTACTTAGTTTATCATAAAGAAAAATCAAAAAACCTACTTTTCGAAACCCTTATTAAGTTTCTAAAAAGTAGGTTTATATAATTTATCTTCCAAAATATGAGATTAAAGAAGCTTTTGCAATAGCGTGAGAGTTTAAATAAAATCCTACTAATGCAGCATTTGAATTTTTATCTAATCCAATAGTTTCCACATCAAGTGCATGAACTGTAAAAATATATCTATGAGCCTTATCACCTTTTGGAGGACAAGCTCCACCAAATCCAGTTTTTCCAAAATCAGTAATACTTTGAATAGCATCTTTTGATTCAGTATTTCCAAAACCAGTAGGTAATGATGTTTTATTTTTTGAAATATCAAAAGCTACCCAATGCCACCATCCTGAACCAGTTGGTGCATCTGGATCATAAACTGTAACTGCAAAAGATTTTGTACCTTTTGGAGCATCTTTCCAAGAAAGCTCTGGTGAAATATTTTCTCCACTACATCCAAAACCATTAAAAACTTGTTTATTTGTAAGTTGCCCTTTTAAGTCATTACTTTTTAGTGTAAAGTTATCTGCTAATAAAAAAGTTGCGCATAAACTCAAACTTAATAATACTTTTTTCATATTTTCTCCTTTTATTTTAAATCATTATATAGAAAACAAAATATTTATTCTATTGGTAAATATTTAATTTTTGTTGTTTTTTATCTGTTTTGGAGTAATTCCATACTCATTTTTAAAAGCTTGTACAAACCAAGAGATATTATCAAATCCACATTTTTGACAAACTTGAGTTACATTATAATCACTCGTTTCTAGCAATAATTTTGCTTTTTCAAGTTTTTTTGTGTTTTGCCATTTTTTAGGTGTCATTCCAAAAGTTTCTTTAAACTTATTTCTAAAAGCTAAATTTGTAATATTAAACTCTTTTGCAAATAACAATATATTTTCATCGTATTTAAACTCTTTTTCTATTTTTATTTTAAAAAGATTATTGTTGTAAATAGAGGCTAAAAATGCTTTAAATGACTCTTTAGATTCAGATTCTAAAATATTTAAAAAAGCCTCTTCAAGTTTTAATCTCATTATTGATTCTTGATTTGATGAATTGGTCTCAAGATAAGATATTACAGAAGATTGAAATATCTCAAATGCAGATGTTTTTCTAATTTTAAAATAATTATTTTCAAATGAAAATGTATCATCAAAAGATAAGTTATACTTTTTTATAAAATCTAAAAGAATAGTATCATCATACATAAATAAAATAGCTTCATAATATCCATCTAAAATTTCACTCATGACATAATCACCACTTTTTAGAAAAAGAACATCTTGTAAATTTACATCAACTTTTTTATCTTTAAAATGTAATACCTTTGTACCATGCATAACAAAAAACAACATATTTGTTGAGATAAAAACCTCTTTTCTAAAACCATCTTCTTCGTATTGGATATATTTGCAAATTGATAAATTATCCAATTTATTTAATTTATTCTCTTTTTCTAAAAACTCTGGAACAACTATTTTCATTTAATAAACTTACTTATCTCTTCAATCTCATCATTTGTAAGTTCAAACTCCCCAATTTTCAAATCTTCTATCATATGTTTTAAAGAAGTTGTACCATTTAGTGGAACAATATCCTTATGATTTAAAAATCTATAAAAAATCTCTGCAACACCTCTTTGATATTTGATTGCTAAATTTTGTAAAACTTCACTTGAAAGAATATTTGGATTTGCAGTTAATGACCAAAAGCTCTCATACGTGATACTATTTTCTTTACAAAAAGCTCTTATTTCTTTGTCATAACCTGATTGAGCATAAAATCTATTTTGAACTATACTTGGTTTTATTTTTGCATTATTGTATAAATATTTTAAAACATCTAAATCATAACAGTTGCTAATTCCCAAAGCCCCTACTTCTTTTTTGTCATAAAACTCTTCCATTTTTTGCC
>ERZ650300.1037-NODE-1037-length-16308-cov-9.553621_pt1 | contig 16308 bp, 13 predicted proteins | sample MGYA00376236_ERZ650300 | MGnify/ENA primary metagenome ERZ650300 (study PRJEB26733, sample SAMN07839303) | wastewater metagenome | biome: urban; feature: wastewater treatment plant; material: waste water | place: USA: North Carolina | collected 2016-04-28 ...
ATTTTAAAATTTTATCAATTTCTAAACCACCCAAATCAAAGTTTTTACCTTTTACAGCATGAAGCATAGTTAAAATATCTGGTTGAGAAGTTCCACCTGAAACTGGAGATGCAGCTAAATCAATACCATCAGCACCAGCTTCTAAAGCTGCTAAATAACAAGCAACTGAAACACCAGCAGTTTCATGAGTATGAAGTCTAATATGAGTATTATCACCAACTAATCTTCTTGCCATTTGAATTGTTTCATAGATTTTTTGAGGAGAACTTGTTCCACTTGCATCTTTAAAACAGATTGAATCATAAGGCAATCCACTATCAAGGATATTTCTTAAAGTTTTTTCATAAAAAGGAACATCATGAGCACCAAAGCAACCTGGAGGTAAATCCATAAGTGTTACAACTACTTCATGGTTTAATCCATATTTTTTAATACATTCAGCAGAGTATTCAAGATTTTGAACATCATTTAAAGCATCAAAGTTTCTAATTGTTGTTGTTCCATGTTTTGCAAACATTTTTGCATGTAAGTCGATTAACTCTCTTGAACCTGTATCTAGCATTACAGTATTAATACCACGAGCTAGAGTTTGTAAGTTTGCATCTGGTCCTACGATTTCTCTAAATTTATCCATCATTTCAAATGCATTTTCTTGAAGATAGAAGAATAAAGATTGGAATCTTGCTCCTCCACCAAACTCAAAGTGCGTAATACCTGCTTCTTTCGCAGCAGCAACTGCTGGAAAGAAATCATTCATTAGGACTCTTCCTCCAAAGACAGATTGAAATCCATCCCTAAAGGTTGTATCCATAATATCTATATATTTTTTAGACATATATTTTAACCTTTTAGATTTGTATGATGTTGAACAGCTGCGATTACTGCTGCTATTTTTGCAGCATCTGTATTTAAAGAATGATGATGAATAGCTGCTACAATCGCAGCTACTTTCGCAAGATCAGTATTTACTGTATTCGCACCAATCGCAACATTAATAGTTTGAGGTTGAACAATAGTTTGAGGTTGAACTTCCTCTTGTGGAAAAAGTTTTCTTAATATTTTTCCTTTAGTCATATATACTGCTATTATTATAAATGTGAATACTATTCCCATTCCTATTAAAAGCAATTTTATTACTTCTACTAAGCTATTTTCCATAACTAAACCCTTGTGTTTATTTAACGATGCAATTTTAGGGAAATTAACTATTTTCTTCTTCTTTTTAAGTGCACTAAAAATTGTTTTTAAGTGCTAATTTTATAGTTTAAAAATGCTATAATAAATTATGAAAAAAGAAACCCTACAAAAACGAATAAAAATAGCAAATGATATTATGTATTATATTTATACCCATATTGAAACAAATATAGATATTGAAGAACTGAGTATTGATTTAAATGTTAGTAAATTTCATATGCATAGAATTTTTAAAGAAGCATTTGGAAAAAATATTTATGAAAGTATAAAATCAATTAGACTTCAAAAGGCATCAAATTTACTTTTGACAAATAAATATTCAACTATCTCAAATATTGTAAATTTATGTGGTTATTCATCTCAATCATCATTCATAAAGACTTTTAGAGAGAGATTTGATATGACTCCAAAAGAGTGGAGAAATGGTGGATATAAAGAGTATTCAAAAAAAATATTACAGCAATCTCCAAAGGCAATGCAATCAAAGGCAGATTTTAAAGATATTACTCCTACAATCGTAAAAATGCCAACATTTGAGAGTTTTTATATTAGAAATAAGGGATATAATCTAAATATAAAAGAAACTTGGCAAAAATTAGAGACATGGATTTTAACAAACAATATCACTTCATATAAGCAAATAGCACTTTTTCATGATAATCCTACAATTACACCTTTAAATGATTGTCAGTATATTGGTTGTGTTGTTGTTGATAATATTGAAAAAATAAAAAGTGATAGATTGCCAAACTTTAAAATATCAGATGGTGTTTATGCAAAATTTGATTTAAAGGGAAAAACTGGAGATGTTTTACCATTTATTCACTGGGTATATCACGAATGGCTTCCAAAAAGTGAATATGAAACAACAACAAAACCTTCCTATGCAATATATGAAAAGTTAGATCTTTTAGATGAGAGTGGAGAGTTTGAGTTAAGTTTTTATGTATCAATAAATTTTTAAATAAAAGGAAAATATAAAGATGGTTAAAAGTATTACTTCTGAATATGCTTATATATTTAAAGCTCTAGCAATTCTTGCAATAATTACGCTTATAAGTCATGTATTTAGAAATCATTTAGAGATTATAAATATTACACTTATTCATATTTTACCAATTATTGTAGTAGCAATTCATGGAAATTTGAAAGCAACTTTTTTTATAACATTATTAAGTGTTAGTTTTTTAAGTTTTTTATATATTCCTCCTTTGTATAGTTTTAATGTAAATAACGAACTTTATATTTGGAGTTTTGGAATTTTTGCAATAGTTGGTTGGATTATTACAATACAAGCAAAAAATTTAAATACTCAAACTAGACAAAATCAATTGAAAGAGAGTTTATTAGATATTATTTCACATGATTTAAGAACACCATTATCAACAATACATGGAACAATAAATTTACTTTTAGCAGATAAAAAATTGGATGATAAAAGTGTAGATAGTTTATTGGAAGATGTTAATTATGCCTCTTTACGAATGAAAAGATTAATTACAAATATTCTTGATAGTACTAGATTGTCAGATAAAAATGTAGCTTTAAAATTAGAATGGTGTGATTTTGAGGATATTTTGGGAGTTGCACTTGAAGAATTTTCACGGAATCAAAGTGAAGAGTTACTTGACATAAAGATTGATGATATGACTCTTTATTGGGGAGATAATACTTTATTGACACAGCTTATTGTTAATTTACTTGATAATGCTTTTAAATATGCGAAGAAAAATACAACAATTGAATTGGAAATATTAAATTTAAGTAATTCAATAAGAATAAATATTTTCAATGAGAGTGAATATTTGGATGCAAATAAATTAAAAAATATCTTTGATAAATTTTATAGATTGGAAGATACAAATGATATTTCAGGAAGTGGTATAGGTCTTTCAATATGTAAAAGTGTTGTTAAACTACACAATGGAAATATCAAAGCAGTTCCAAGAAATAATGGAATATCAATAGAAATAAATCTACCAGTTATGAAAAGAGCAAAAATATTATGAAAGAACTAATACAAATAATTGAAGATGATATCTCTGTAAAAAAGTTATTGGAAATAACCTTTAAAGAGTATGGATTTAATTCAATATCATGTGAAAGTAAAAAAAATGCAATGTTAATGTTTCTAAGCCATAATCCCCATTTGATTATAGTAGATTTAGGTCTGCCTGATGGTGATGGAAAAGAGTTTATAAAAGAGATAAGAGAAATTTCAAAAATACCAATAATTGTATTAACAGCAAGACATGATGAAAAAGAGGTAATTAAAGCACTTGATTTTGGTGCAGATGATTATATGACTAAACCATTTTCTGTAAATGAATTAATAGCTAGAATAAAAGCAAATCTTAGAAGAAATACAAGTGAAGAATCATTAAAAGATAAAATAGTTTGTGGACAAATAGAGTTAAATATAGTATCTCGAGATATAACTTTCAAAAATGAGAAATTAAAACTAACTCCTATTGAGTATGAATTATTAAAATATTTTTTATTAAATGCAAACAAAACTTTAACACACAAGCAAATATTACAAGAGGTTTGGGGAACAGGGTATCAAAATGAAATGCCATATTTAAGAACTTATGTAAATACTCTTAGAAAGAAAATTGAAGAAAATAGTACAAGACCAATTTATATAAAGACTGTTTCTGGGGTTGGTTATAGATTTTCAGGAGAAGGGAAATAGATATATCTTTATCTTGATAAAGCTATCCCTAATCCAACTTTATTAACTTCCCTATCATAATCTATTAAGCTATTTCCATATCCTGAAAATATTTGGAATAATCCATAGGTATTTGTTGAATAAAATAATTTAGGTAATGGAAATGTCCAATTAAATTCTGCTGAACCTTTATTTTTATCATTAAATTCAAGATTATTTCTCAGTGCTAATTCAAATTGATGTTTTTTATAGGCATAAACAAATGTTAAATCACCGTATCCATAATAATCTTCAATATTTGGATTATTATCATCTTTATCTTCAGGAATTCTATACCAAACTTTAGGAACTATAAATAGTTCTGATAATTGGAAATTAGCTTCTAAATACAATCTATTCCATGACCTTGATAGCTCTTTATCTTTACCATTAGAAGTGTGATTAAAACCAAATTTATAACTTTTAAATATTGCATTATCTTCATATGGAAATAAAATAAATATCTCTGGTTCATAATTAGTTTCTCTAAATGGATAAGAGTCTTCAAAAGTTTGCCAGAAAGATTTTTGAGTATATGCTGCTGAAATAAATTCATTTTGACCAAAAAAATTATACGATATAGGTTTCTCTATACTTATTTGAAAAACTGTTTCTGTACTTTCTCTATCTTCTGAATTATGAAAATCATAAGTAACAGGTAGTAGATAGTTTTTTTTGTAAGGGTAAATTTCAAAATCACTTGTAATACTTTGTTTTATATTTTTATTTGTTTCAGTATCTTTAACTTTTTCAATCTGTTTTTCATAGAAAGTTTCTTTTTCTTTTGAAAAATATTCTACATTCTCAGAATCATTTTTTGGTAAATTTTGTAAATATTTATCTTCTTTTGAAAAATTAATAGATGCAGCTTTTTTATATAAAAGCATTGCCTCTTTGTAGTTTCCTTGATTTTCTAAAGCTTGAGCTTCTGAATATAATTTATTTATATCTTGCGCAAAACCTAAACTAAATAGAAATAAAAATAAATATTTTTTCATAATTTGTTAATCTCTTTTCTAAAAAATAACAAGAAGTAAAATACCAAAAATAATTCTATAAATACCAAAAGATATAAAAGTAAATTTTTGTACAAATTTTATTAGTATTTTTATTGCTAAAAATGCAACTATAAAAGATACAACAAAACCAGTAGCAAGATTTAAAACATTACCAGCTGCAAAAAGTTCATCATGATGTTTAAGTAAATCATATGCTGTTGTTGCACTTAAAACAGGTAAAGCTAATAAAAAAGAGAATTCAGTACTTGCTTTTCTGCTAAGTCCTACTAACATAGCTCCAATTATACTAGCTCCTGCTCGGCTTGTTCCTGGAATCAATGCAAATAATTGTGCAAAACCAATCCATGCTGCTTGTTTATATGTAACATCATCAACTTCCAAAGTTTGAATAGGTCTATTATTATAAAACTTCTCAATTATTATAAAAGCAATTCCACCTACAATAAACATAATAGCAACTATTTGAATGTCAAACATTGCTTTGATTTGTTTAGATAATAAAAATCCAATAGCTGCTATTGGTATAAAAGCAATTGCAATTTTTATCCATAACTCAATATGTTTAAATGTAAATTTTGATGGATAAGTTAATATTACTGCTAAAATAGCAGCAAATTGAATTACTACTTCAAAAGCTTTGTTTACATTTGTTTGTTCTAATCCTAAAAATTCACTTGCTACAATTAAGTGTCCAGTTGAAGATATTGGTAAAAATTCCGTTATTCCCTCAACCGTTCCAAGTATTATGGAATCTATTATTGTCATTCTGAGCCTTTATACTTTGAAGTAGTTTTCTTGAAGGTGGATTTTAACTAATAATTAATGATAAAAACCTTGCTTGTTTCTATGAAAATAAAATCTTTATAAAATCTTTATATTTATACTTATATATTTATATTTTATTGATAGATTCTGATTTACAATAAACAAGTTAATGATAAATATGAGGACTTGATATGGTGGATGTGATAATGTTAATAATAGTATATACTTTGGCTGCATATGTAGTTGTAAAATTAATAAAAGCATATGGTGACAAAGAATAAATGAGCTACAAGTATGTAAGAACGATTTTTATCGGTTATTTATCAATAATATTCATAGGTGCAATTTTATTATCTCTACCTTTTTCTCATATTGGTGACTTAAGATTTATCGATGCAATTTTTACTTCAACTTCTGCAGCATGTGTGACGGGCTTGATAGTTACAAGTACAAGTGAAAATTTCACAGTTATTGGTGAAATAATAATACTTATGTTAATTCAAATTGGTGGAATAGGGTATATGTCATTGGTGATAATATTCTTTCTATTTGTGAAAGATAATTTAAGTTTAGATGACAAAAGAGCAACAAAATTATCTTTAGATTTACCAGATTTACATGTTGGTGCATTTATAAAAAAGATACTTTTAGTTGTTTTAACAGTAGAAACTATAGGTGCTTTAATTCTTTCATATCAATTTAGTGAGAAATATGAATTATCTGAAGCTATTTGGTATGGAGTATTTAATAGTATAAGTGCTTTTAATAATGCAGGATTTTCATTATTTACAGATAATATGATTGGCTATAAAGACAATACTATAGTTTTATTTACAATTTGTTTTTTAATTATTCTTGGTGGATTGGGATATTTCGTGATTATTGAACTTCATGAAAATAAGAAATTTGCAAAAAGAATAACAATTCATACAAAAATAGTAATTTTAGGAACAATATTTTTGATTCTATTTGGGATGATTCTTTCTTTATCAATTGAGTGGAATAATCCTAAAACTTTAGGAGAATTAAGTGTTTATGATAAATTACTAAATAGCTTCTTTTTATCTGTAAATTTTAGAACAGCTGGATTTAATAGTATGGATTTATCTGGTTTGAAAGATTCTTCTTTATTTTTTTCAACTTTACTTATGATGACAGGAGCTGGACAAGGTGGAACAGCTGGTGGTATGAAAATAACAACTATTGCTGTTTTAGTTATTATGGTACTTTTTGTATTAAAACAAAGTAATCAAGAGCCACATGTATTTAAACGGACAATAGAGCAAAAATTAATAAATAAAGCAGCGGCAATAGTTATGTTTTCTTCAGCTTATGTATTATTTATTACATTGTTACTTGTGGAAACTCAAGATTTTCCTTTTATGAAAATACTTTTTGAAGTTGTTTCTGCTTTTTGTACAGTTGGAGTGTCTGTTGGAGATGGGGGAATTTTAAGCCTTTGTGCATTATTTGATGATTTTGGAAAAGGTGTTGTAATAATATCTATGATAGCAGGAAGATTAGGAGTTTTTGCATTTGGTTTACTTTTAGTAGGACAAGCAAAAAAAGTACATTTTAAATACCCAGTAGGAAGGATTATAATTTGAAACCCATAGCAGTAATTGGATTAGGAAAATTTGGATTTTATGTTGCAAAAAGTTTATCAAAATTAAATATAGAAGTAATTGCCGTTGATAGTGATGAACACAAAGTTCAAGAAATAAGTCAATTTATTGATAATGCATTTGTTTTAAATAGTACAAGTAAAGTTGCCCTTGAAGAAGTTGGTATTTATAATTTAGATACAGTAATTGTAAGTATTGGAGAAAATATTGAATCAAGTATTTTAACGGTAATGGCTTTAAAAGACTTAAACAATAAGAATGTTATAGCTAAAGCTATAAATCCTACTCATGGAGAGATACTATCAAAAATTGGTGCATTTAAAGTGATGTACCCAGAAGAGATAGCAGGGAAAATATTAGTTAAGCAAGTTATTGAAAATATAAAAATGGAAGAGATAGGAATTAGTAATAATCTAAAAATATTAAAAGTTATTGCTTGTGAAAAAATAGAAAATGAGAGTCTATTTTTTATTGAATCAATGAATCCAACTGTAAAAATAATAGCACTAAATAATGAAACTTTTTGGGATAGTACATTTGATCCAAAATATAAAGTTAAAAAGAATGACGTAATTGTTTTTTTAGGTGAAAATAGTGAAATAGATAAAGTTTATAAGAGTTTAATATAAATTTATATGGAAATTTCTTTTAGCCATCTTTTCAAGAACTCTTCTCTTGAAAAGCTAATGGCTCCTAAATCAAATTTATATTGCATATAAGGATGACCTAGATTCCAAAAAGAGTAATTGTTCTTTTGAAGATAAAGGGCTAATAAAACCATTTGAAGTTTTCCAAAATTATTATACTTTTTATCCTTTAGACAAAAGCCTGTTAGGGAAGTGTAAATAGAGCCAATCTTGTAGCCAATTTCTCCTGCAATTAAAATAGTTTTTGATTTATCCCAAAGTTCAATGCTAAGAAGCTCAAAGTTAATATTTGGGTTTTTATACTCTTTTGTTTTTTTTAATATCTCATAATATTCATTGGTTAGCCAATTTGATTTGTGATGGGTTTGTATATTTTTGATTACTTCAGAGATATTTGTATTTATAGAAAAAGCAAAATCATTTTTATCTAAAAGCTTCTTTACTTTTTTACTAATGTGAAGATTTTCAAAATCTAAAATGGCATATTCAAACTGCATCTCAGGAACTAAATAAAATTTATTTTCAAGACTTATAGAAGTTGCAATAAAACCACTAACTGCTTGAAGAGTATAAAATTCAGCAGATAAATCATCACTTATATAATAGTTTGAATCAAGGTTTGCATAGATATAGTTAAACAAAATATTTTCATCTTTTATATCTTCTAAGCTTAGATAATAAACTACACTCTTTTCTTTCATTGATGACCTAATTTATAATATATTACGCTTGATTTAATTATAATGGATTTATGAATAATCTAATTACAAATAATCAAACAACAAATTTTTACAATCATATCACAAAACTCTTACTAGAATCAAAATCATTTATTTTTAATGTGGCATTTATAAACTTTTCAGGTGTTCAACTTCTGTTGGATGTTTTTTCAAAGCTTGAAAATAAAAATATAAAAGGCAAAATTCTAACATCAACCTATCTAAATTTCACTCAAATAAAAGCCTTAGAAAAGCTAAAAGAGTTTTCAAATATAGAACTAAAAATTTATGACTCAAATAGCACAAATATAGGTTTTCACTCTAAATCTTATATCTTTGAATTTGATGATTTTTATGAAGTTATTGTGGGTTCTTCAAATATAACAGCAAGTGCATTTAAGTCAAATATTGAGTGGAATGTAAAAACAACTATAAAAAAAGATGAGTTTTTTTTAAAAAATATTTTAGATGAATTTAGCTTTTTATGGAGTGAGTCATTTGAAGTAAATGAAGAGTTTTTAAAAAATTATAAAATATTTCAAGAAGCTCAAAAACAAGAAAAAACTTTCACTTTTTCTAAAAATATCAAAACAAATTTTATGCAAAAAATTGCCTTAGAAAAACTAGAAAATCTAAGACAAAAAAATCAAACAAAAGCTTTAATAATCGCAGCAACAGGAAGTGGAAAAACATATCTTAGTGCTTTTGATGTGAAAAACTTCAAAGCAAAAAAAATGCTCTTTTTAGTTCATCGAGAAAATATTTTAATTGATGCGAAACATAGCTTTGAAAATATTATTTTAAATAAATCTTTTGGATTATTCACTGGAAATAAAAAAGAAAAGCAGAGTGATTATCTATTTTCAACTATTCAAACAATGGGTTTATATTTAGATGAATTTGAAAAAGATGAGTTTGATTATATAATAATTGACGAAGCTCATCATGCTACAAGTGCAACATATAAAAAAATCATAGATTATTTTGAACCAAAGTTTTTACTTGGACTTACAGCCACCTCAAATAGAATGGATGGAAACTCTATTTATGAAATATTTGATGAAAATATAGCATGTGACATAAGGTTAAATGATGCCCTTGAACATAATCTTGTGGTTCCTTTTCACTATTTTGGAATTTGTGATATAAACACAATAGATTATGAAAATGTGGACTTAAATAAAATTGATGTTTTAGCAAAACTTCTAAATGTAAATAAAAGAGTTGAATACATAATAGAACAGATGAATTTTTACTCTTTTAATGGGAAAAAAAGAAAAGCAATAGGATTTTGTGTTTCAAAGGAACATAGCTCTTTTATGAGTGAAGAGTTTAATAAAAGAGGAATAATCTCAACCCATCTTTCAAGCAATGACAGCATTGATAAAAGAGTTGAATTTATAAAAAAACTTGAAGATGAAAATGACCCACTTGAAGTTATATTTACTGTTGATATTTTTAATGAAGGTGTGGATATTCCATCTATTAACACAGTTTTATTTTTACGTCCTACAAATTCTCCAATAGTATTTATTCAGCAACTTGGACGGGGATTGAGAAAATATAAGAATAAAGAGTTTTTAACAGTTCTTGATTTTATAGGAAATCATAAAAAAGCATATTTGATAGCTTTGTCACTTGCAGGAAATAAAGCTATTGATAAAGATAGTTTGAAACTAACACTTGCTAATAATTTTGCAAATTTTAAAAATGCACACATTGTAATGGATGAGGTTTCAAAACAAAGAATCTTAGAGCAAATAGAAAAAGAGAATTTTAATAATCTAAAATATTTAAAAGAGCAATACCTTGAGTTCAAATCTTTATTTGACAATAAAATTCCAAAACTTGTGGATTATCTAGCTTTTGATGATTTTGTAAATCCTTTGAGTTTTATAGATGAGAGTTACTCTTATGTGGAGTTTTTAGCAAAAGTTGAAAATAACAATGAATATAAAGAGTTAGTGTCAAATGAGGATTTTATAAAGGCAATTAGATTTATAGAAAATCTGCTTCCAATCAAAAGGGTCTATGAGTTTGTGATTTTGAAATATCTTTTACAAAATGATTTTTGTGATGAGAAAATTGCTTTTAAAATATTGGATAAATATTTAGACGAAGTTTGTAATCAAAGTATCTTAAATAGTTTTTCCTATTTGAATCAAGATTTTTTAGATTCTGCACAAAGTAATAGATATTTAAAACTTGTGGATTTTGATGGAAAAAAAATCATAAAAACAAAAGAGTTTATAAAACTTCTTCAAAACAAAAAGTATAAAGAGATTTTTGAAGATAGTTTGAATTATGGAATTTATACATATGAAGAGGAGTTTGGAACAACTGATTTTGGAATGCCATTTTTAAAACTATATTCAAAATATAATATGCTAAATATTGCCCAGCTTTGTAACTTTCCAAAAATCCATAGTTCATTTAGGGGAAGTGGATTTTTAAAATATAAAGATGATTTTTTCTTGTTTATAAATATTGAAAAAGATAAGTTTTCTAAATCAGCAAATTATTCTAATACTTTTTTATCAAAAGATAGATTTACCTATCAAAGTAAACCAAGTATGTCTCAAGATAAAGGTGATGGAGAAAGATTGATTGAAAATCAAAAGCATGGTGTTAAACTTCATATTTTTATGAGAAAATTTGTACAAGTAGATAAAAAAACTCAGGATTTTATTTATCTGGGAATTGCAAACAGTGTTAAATATGAAGGGAATAAACCAATAAAATTAGAGTTAAAATTGGAAATACCACTAGAAGATAAATTATTTGAAGAATTTACAAAAATAATATAAAAGAATTATTATTTTTATCTTTATTTTATGTTTATCTGTGATAACATTCGCGAAAATAACTAGGTCATTTTGAAGGCAAAAAATGGAAGAAGAAAAAAAAAGTTTAGTTGAAAAAGTTTTTCTAAAAGTAAACAGTATAGATAAAGTTTTAGAGAGTAAAGTTGATACAATTTTACTAAGATTTATTAATATGCTTAAATATATCTTTATCGTTATAATGATAGTTTATTTAGCTATTTGTCTTATGAGTTTATCACATAAAATGATATCTTTCACACTTGAACAAGGTGCTTTAGATTTTGCTTCAATTAAAACAATTTTAACAGATGGTTTGTTTACTTTGATTGTAATTGCAATTGTAAAAACTCTTTTTATTAAAAGTGGTTTTGACTATGCTTTAACATTTCTTGAAATTGCTTTTGTTGTTATTATTAGAAAACTTATTTTACTTGAAAGTATTCCAAGTGAAACAGATTTATTAATAGCTTTAGGAATTACATCATCTATATTTTTTGTATTGATAATTTATATTCATAACCTAAAAAGAAAATGGCAAAAAGAAGATAAAGCTATTTTATAACTCTTTTTTATAAATAACTGCTTTATTTCTTCCTGTATGCTTAGCTTTGTATAAAGCTAAGTCTGCTTTTTTGAATAATGATTTAATAGAATCATTTTCTTCAAAACTTGTAATTCCCAAAGAGATAGTTTTTTGTTCAACATGGGGAAACTTATAATTTTCTATTTTAGTTCTTAATTTCTCAGCCAAAATAAACGCGTTATTTTCACTTGTTTTTGTACAAATGATTAAAAATTCTTCTCCTCCATATCTTCCAAAAATATCAGAATTTCTTAAATTCTCAGATATGATTTTTGAAGTTATTACTAAAATTTCATCACCAACTAAATGTCCAAAAGTATCATTTACTTTTTTAAAATAATCAATATCCAATAAAATTATAGATAAATCTTCTTTGTATCTTTTGGCAACTTCCATTTCTATTTCTAAAAATTCATCCAATAATCTTCTGTTATAAATACCAGTTAATTTATCAATCGAAGCTAATTTTTCTATCTCTTTTTTCGCTGTTATATCAATTCCTACTGAAACAAAAGTTTCGATTTTCCCATTTTCTTCATTTATTGTAGGAATAATGTATTGTTCAAGCCAGTAATTTTCACCATTCTTTTTCCTATTAAGAAGTTCTCCTGTCCAAACTTTACCACTTAATATCGTATCCCATAAAGATTTTATTAGTGTTTTATCTTGTTTTGGATGTTTAATTATTGACATTTTTTGCCCAATTAATTCTTCTTTAGCATAACCACTTGATTTTTCAAAAGCATCACTAACATTTAAAATAGTACTATCAACTTTTGTTGTTGAAGTAATTACAAATTTATCAATTATTGAAGTAAATTGATTTAACTTTTCGTTAGCTTTTAATAAAGCTTTTTGTAGTTGTATAGGTCTTCTTGAAACAATAATTGCCATAAATAAACTTAATAAAACAGTCAATCCTAAAACAATAATTGCTGTATTTAATTTTGAATCAATTAACTCTTTTTGATAATTTGTTTTAGTTTTTAAAATCATTATAGCTTCATCTTCATTTTTTAAAATGTGATTTAAAGATGTTGTATATATTCCTTCTTGGTCAAATCCATCAGGAAAATCAGCTTTTATATCCCTATAAATGTGTTTATATTCATTAAATGAAAATTCATTTTTTGGATGTAATATAAAGTTTTTATTTTTATCAATAATATAATGTTCAAAAGAAGAAGAAATACCAATAGACTTAAATAAATTTGCAGTAAATAGATTTATTATAACTATTCCTGAGAATTTGTTGTCATTAACTATAGGAAGAGCAACTTTTACCGTTCCCCTAGAAGAAGGATCAATATTTTCATTTTCATTCTCTAAATCAAATTTTGAATGCCAAATGGTTTCATCTTTACTATTAGCTAAAATTTTAAAATAATCCTTATCACTTCTATTTTGAAGTTTATTTCTTTCTACAATATAACCATTTTCATTTTCATTGTTTCTATCAACTCTAACAATTTCCATTCCATTTTTATCAATAAATCTAGCTTTCATTATTGTATGATTGCTATTTACAACGGCTAGAAAAATATCTTCTAAATTATTTATTTCTTTTAAATCTTTTGATACAAGAAAATCTTGTAATATTTTATTTTCATGTAAAGATTTTACTAAGTTATCCACATTTGTTATTCTAGGTTTTAATATAGTTTCTAATTTTATTTCAAAGATCTCTTTAGCTTTTTTATCTAGGCTAATTTTACTATCTTTCATTTGAAGTTCATAACTAACAAATGAACTAAAAATTGAAATTATAATTCCAAAAATAATAAAATAGAAAATAAAAAATTTATGAAAATTTTGCTGAGTCAAGTTTTTCCTTTTTGTAGCTTATTTGTTTATTGGAAGCTCTATTGTAAATTCTGCTCCCATATATTTTATATCGTTAAATAAATACTCTTTATTTAGAACACTAATATTTCCATTCATATGTTTTTTTATAATTTCATTTGACATATAAAGACCTATTCCTGTTCCTTGTTTTTTTTGTTTTGTTGTAAAGTAAGGTTCGAAAATCTTATTTATGATTTCTTCTTTTATTCCACCAGCGTTATCTTTTATTGTTAAAACTAGGGTATTTTCTTTTTTGTAAACATCTATAAATATAAATTTATTTTCAGAATCATTTTCTTCAAATGCATCTAAAGCATTATTTATAATGTTTAGCAAAACTTGAATAAATTCATTAACAAGACCTAATATGATTATTTCTTGAGTATTTTTTATAATTTCAATTCTTCTATTTTTTAGTTTAGAACTAACTAAATATAAAACTTTATCTATTGGCGTATTTACATCAAAAAAAGAAGCTTCTTTTTCATTGCTAAAGAAATTTCTAAAATCATCAATTGTGTTGGATAAATGTTGGGCTGAACTGTTTATTATTTCCATAGTTTCATAAAAATCTGCATCATTTAAGTTTCCAAAATCTTTTTTAAGTTTAGCTCCTGTTGCTGCTGTTGAAATTAAAGATAAAGGTTGTCTCCATTGGTGTGCAATATTTTCTATCATTTCTCCCATTGCTGCCATTTTTGATTGATGGTTTAAAATATTCTCTTTTTGTATTAATTCTTTAGTTTTATTTTCTACTAAAACTTCTAAATTTTTATTCATTTCATTTAACTTTTTAGTTTTCTCTTCAATTTTTTTACTTAGTGTTTTATTAAGATTTTTAAGAGTCATAGTTCTATGTATGAATGCTAATATAATTAAAAAAATTACACCAAATATTTGTATAAATAAATCATAATTAAAGTTAGTTTGAAATTGTACATTGTTCCATTTTGTGATTATTTCATTTGTTTCATTTATAGAAATTGAAGAAATTGCTTTATTTAATATTGATTCTAATATAACATAATCATCTCTTATCATAAATTTTATACTAAAATCTAAACCAGTATTTCCAGATATTTTTAAGTCATCAAAACCATGTTTTGCAATGTTATAAAGAAGTACTGGTTGAATATCAATAAAAGCATAAGCTTTATTTTCTGATACTAATTCTAAACCTTCTTTTACACTATTAACTAAAATAAAATCCATGTTTGGATAAGCATTTTTTATTATATTATGAGCTGTAAAATTATCACCTACTGCTATTTTTTTATTAGTTAATAAAGAGATATTTTCTATAAAATTTTCATCTTTTTTAGTAACAATTGAAATTGGAAACTTTGCATATTCTTTTGAAAAAACAGAGTATTCTTTTCTATTAGGTGTTTCCCCCGCACTATAAATTAAATCAGCTTCTTTATTTTTTATACTATTTATTTGTTGTTTAAATGTTTCAGAAAATATATTTTTATATTGTAAATTCAATTTATTAGCTATTAATTTCCAATATTCAGCAGAAATACCAATAGCTTCATTATTTTTTGATTTAAAAGTGAATGGTTCCCAAGCGTTAGAAACAGATACTTTTATTAAATTTTTTGCTAAAAAATCTTTCTCTTCCTCAGTTAAATTTATTTGTTGTTTAAAGTTTGAATAATATCTATCTTTTTCATTTAGAATCCATTTCTTTTCAAGTTCTAAAAGTTCATTTATAGGAATTTCTGAGAAGCCACTATTAAATAAATTAGCTTTGTCTTGAGAATAAGTTATTGCATTTACACTATTTTCTAAAATAGAATTATCTAAAGGTTTTATCAAATGAAATAAATTATTTCTAAGGGTATAAAATTCAACGGCAAGTTTATCTTCATAGATTAAATCTAACTCTTGATTTGCTAAATCTTCTATTAATTTATCATAATCTTTATATACTTTTATTATTGCATTTGGATAGTTTTGTGAAATTAAATCTTGATAATTGCCACCAATAAGTCCAATTCTTATTTGATTTTTTGTGATTATTTGAGAATCATTTTTTGCTAAAATAAAAAATGAACTTTTCAATTCATAAAAAGAGTTTGAAGTAATCATCCAATCAGAATATTTTTTAGTGCCTAAAAAAAAATCAACTTTCTTGTTTTTAGCTAAATCAAGGGCATTATCCCAAATAACTCCATCTACAAATTCAATAGAATAATTGTTATATTTTGCCCATAATTTCCAAATATCAATAAGTAATCCAGCTGCTTTATCATCTTGTTTATAGGAAAATGGAGCATAATTAGGGTCATATGAAACTTTAAAACTAGTTTCTTTTGCAAAAATTGAAGTAGAAAATAGAAAAATAATAATGAGTAAGTTTTTCAT
>ERZ650300.1039-NODE-1039-length-16301-cov-21.189154_pt1 | contig 16301 bp, 11 predicted proteins | sample MGYA00376236_ERZ650300 | MGnify/ENA primary metagenome ERZ650300 (study PRJEB26733, sample SAMN07839303) | wastewater metagenome | biome: urban; feature: wastewater treatment plant; material: waste water | place: USA: North Carolina | collected 2016-04-28 ...
CCTCGGCGCTGGCCAGGGCAGCAATGCGTGGCGAGCGACATTCGCCCACCACCTCCAGCAGCGGCGCGCCGCCCGGTCGGGCGCGCAGCCGGGGCAGCACCTGCTCGACAAACCACAACAGGCCGTCTTCGTTGGGGGTGTCCGGGTGCAGGGCGCCGACAAACACCAGGCCGGCGCGCCGCTTCGGGCCGGGCACGCTGCGCCGCACTGGCATGGCGTGGCTGAGAATGCTCACCGGGTGGCCGCGCTCGCGGAAAGGCTGGGCGTCGCGCTGGGACACCACCACCACCTGGCTGAGGTCTTGCGCCAGCGCCAGCTCGGCGTCCAGCCGCGCCTGCGCCTGTGCCGGCGTCAGCGGCCGGCCCTTGACCGCCAGTTCGCCGATTTCACGCAGGGCAAACAGCGCTTCCGAGTCATAAATCAGCCGCATGCCGGCAAACAACTCTGGCCGACGGGCGCGCAGCGGCGCCAGCGCCTGCAAATTGGGCGGGCGGCTGATCCACAGCACGTCGTACAGGCCGCGCCGACGTTCCAGAAACGCTTCCAGCCCGGCCATGCCCAGGCCCAGCATCACCTCGACCGTGTCGGGAATCGAGCCATGCACCTGTGCCCAGTCGTCGTCGAATGACCACAGCGGAAACAGCGTCACCGGCCAGTCTTGCAGGGCTTGCAGCATCAGCCGCGCGCGCGGCAGGCCACCACCGCGCGCCATATGCGGCACTTCATTGTCGATGATCAGCACGCGCGGCAGGCGCGGGGTATCGGCCGGGCTGCGCCAGCGGTCGTGATCCAGCGTCACCCGGCCCGGACGCGGCTGGCGGCTGAGCCAGTCGCCATGTTTGGCCAGAAAGCGCAGGCGGTTGTCGCGCATGCGCTGCTGGGCTTCCTGATTACCTGCACTGCCCCATTCCAGGTGTTCCACCACGATGTCCGGCGCGTACACCACCCGAAAACCGGCCTGCCAGACGCGCAGGCAAAAATCGGTGTCTTCGTAATAAGCCGGCACAAAATCGCGGTCGAAGCCATCCAGCATGCGCCACAGCGGCAGCGGCACGGCCAGATACACGCCCGAGCAATAATCAGCCGGGCGGCTGCACAGCGCCGCTGGCGAGAAGGGGTCTTCACCCCGGCCAATGCCGGCGGTGGAGCCATCCTGAAAAATCACATTGCCGGCTTCTTGCAGGCCGCCAGACATCAGCACAATGCGTCCGCCCAGCGCGCCAATGGTGGGGTCGGCGTCCAGCCGCCGGCAGGTGGCGGCCAGCGCGCCCTGCTGGACGATGGCGTCGTTGTTCAGCAGCAACAGATGGCGGCCGCGCGCCAGGGCCGCGCCCTGATTGGCCGCCAGCACAAAGCCCAGGTTGTCGGCATTGCGCACGATGGTGGCGCCGTCCACCCGCGCCAGCAGGGCGTCGGTCTGGTCGCTGGAGGCGTTGTCGATGATCAGCGTTTCGAAGGTCACCCCGCGCTGGTCGGCCAGGGCTTGCAGGGTGCGCAGGCTCAGCCCGGCCTGGTTATACAAAATCACCACCACCGACAGCGCCGGGGTGTCCCCCGCCGGCACGCCGGGCAGCGACAGCCGGGTGTCGGCTTTGTCCAGCCAGGCGGCCAGCTCGCGGCGGGCGTGCTCGCGCACCGCCTGTTTGAGGTCGCCGCCAGTGGGCGCCGGGGCATGGCGGGCCAGATAGGCAGCGCAGTGTTGTTCGATTTGCCGGGCCACCCGCTGGCCATCCAGCAAGGGCGAGGCCTGCATGCGGGCGCGCAGTTCGGTGCGAATCTGGCACAAGGCCGGCACATCGCTGGCCAGCGCCAGCGCGGCGGCAACAAACTCCGCCTCGCTGTCCGCTACCCAGTGCCCCAGCCCCAGCGGGCGCAGGATGGACGCCCCCTGGCGGGCGCCGGCCGAGTCGCCGCAGCGGCTGACCACCGGCACGCCCATCCATAGCGCATCCAGCAGGCTCAGCCCGCCATTGCCCGGAAAACTGTCCAGCACGATGTCCACCTGCTGGAACCAGGCCAGCCAGTCGCGGTAGTGGCTGGGTGGGTCGAATTCCACCCGGCTGGCGTCCACGCCGTGCGCGTGCAGTCGGGCGAGCAGGTCGGCGCGTTGTGGCCAATCCAGGCTGACTGCGCCAATCAGGCGCAGGCGCGCGCTGGGCAGGCCGCGCAGCACGCCGGCATAGGCGCGCAGGGTGTCGTCGTTCAGGCGCAGGCCACGGGCGGTGACGCCAAACGTCACCCGCCCCTGGCTGGCGGCCGGCGGGGCGTGCACGGCCGGCGCCTGGGCCGGTGGCGTCCAGCACCATTGGCCGCCGTCCAGCGTCCAGATGGCTTCGGCGTAGTGCTGTTCGGCGCTGGCCGGCACGGCGTCTCGGTCGGTCAGCAGTACGTCAAACAGCCCGCCGGCGCTGCCCCAGCTGCCCAGCCAGGCCACTTGCACTGGCGCCAGCCGTTGCGCGTAGCGCTCCAGCAGGGCGTATTGCCCTTCAAATGGTTGCAGGCCGCCGGCATCAATCAGCACGTCGATCTGATTGGCGGCGCAGGCGCTGGCCAGTTCGGCCGGCTCCAGTGGCTGCTCGTGCACATGCGCCGGCAAATCACCCAGCGGCTGCTGGCTGTACACAAACACTTCGACTTGTGCGGGGTCGTGGCTGGCCAGCACCCGCTGCAACAAACGGCCGTGCGACTGGCTGGCCACATAAGCCAGCCGCAGCCGGCTGCCCGGCTGGCGGGGCTGGCGTGTGGCCCAGCCGGTGGACAGGCCGTTGTGCAGTTTCAGCGCCCGCCAGGCGTGGCGGGCCATCAGCGCCAGATGCGCCGGGCTGGCCTGGGCCGACAGGCTGTCTACATACAGGCAGGCCAGGGCCAGCCAGGGTTGTTCGGGAAACTCCTGCCGGGCTAATTGGGCCAGTCGGGCCAGATAGGCGTGGCCGTGTTGGGTGACGGCGGTGTTCATGGCCTGCTGGCAACTGAGCCGCCATAGCGAGTGTGGCAGCATGGCGCACAGCGGCCGCGCGGCGTCTACCCCCAGCCCGCGCAAACGCACCAGTAGTGCTGCCACTTCGCCCTGCAGGCTGGGTTGCGCCAGCAGGCGGCGGCACAGCGCCAGGGCCTGGGTGTAGTAGGCGGGTTGGCTGTGACCGCCTTCCACCAGCAGGCGCGCTTGCAGCAGCTGCGCCTGTGGCGACAGCGGCCCCAGCGCCTGCAAGGCGTCCAGGCAGGCCAGGCCGGCGGCAAACTGGCCGGCGCGCAGCCGCACCTGCGCCAGCTCCAGCCAGACCACCGGATCATTCGGGGCGTGTTCCTGCGCGCGCAAAAAAGCCAGTTCGGCGTGCCCCAAGCGCTGCTGCGCCACCAGAATCCAGCCCAGCTGGCGCAGGCTGTCCAGCCGGTCGGGCGCCAGTTGCAGGGCGGTGTCGATGGCGTCTTCGGCTTCGCGCAGGCGCTGTTGCCGGTAGCGCACCTGCGACAGCGCGCGCCAGGCTTCGGCCTGCGCGGGCGCTTGCGCCACTGCCCGCTCGGCATGGCGGCCGGCCTGGGCCAGGTCGCCCAGCGCGGCGTGCACAAAAGCTGCCTGGATATGGGTGTGGGTGTCGTCAGGCGCGCGGGCCTGAAGCTGATGCACCATGGCCAGCGCCAGCGCGGCATCGTGTTGCTCCAGCGCCAGCCAGGCCAGCATGCGCATGGCTTCGGTGTGGCTCGGGTCGTGCCGCAGGGCGCGCTGTAGTGCGCGCCGCGCCAGTGCCGGCCGGCCACGTTGGCGCTGGATGAGCGCCAGCAGCCGCCAGTGTTCGGCATGCGCGGGCGTGGCGCGCAGCTGGCGCAGCAGCAGCCGGCGGGCCTGGTCGATCTCGCCCAGATCCAGCAACACCTGCGCCATCAGGGTGTAGGCGGGGAGGGCGTCGGGGCGGTGGTGCAGCACCTGTTGCAGCAGCCAGCGGGCGTCGGCCGGGCGACCGGCGCGTGCCTGGATTTGCGCGCGGCGAAACAGCGATTCGCTTTGGCTCAGGTCGCGTTGCTGCACCTGGGCAAAGCAGCGGTCGGCGGCCAGCCAGTCGCCGGAATCCTGCAGAAACACCCCCAGCAGATGCCAATGGGCCACGCATTCGGGGTCGAGTTCGGTCAGCCGTCGGGCTGTGCGGATGGCCGCCAGCGCGTCGCCGCCGCGCCATTGCCCATGCGCCAGGGTGGTCAGCAGGCCGGGGTCATCAGGAAAACGGCGCAGCCCGGCGTCCAGGGTGGCGTATGCGGCGGCGGTATGTGCCAACAGCAGTTGGCATTCGGCCAGTTGCAGGTGCAGTTGGCCTTGTTCGGCGGCGTGGGCCGGGTAGGCGGCGATGGCGTGCTGATAGTGCTCGGCGGCAGCGGCAAGCTGGCCGGTTTGTTGCAGCAGCCAGCCGGTTTGCAGCAGGCGCGGGCCGTTGCGTTCGCCGGCCAGCGCATGGCAGGCCCAGTACAGGGCTTCGTCCAGCTCTCCCTGGTCGTGCAGTGCCCAGGCCAGCCGGAAGGCAGCGTCGTGCTGGCTGGGGTCCAGCGTGCAGGCCCAGCGCAGGCTGTCGATGGCGGCTTCGCGCTGGCCCAACTGCTGTTCCAGCAGGCCAAGGCAGCGGTGCAGGGCGGCCACATGCGGCCATTGCTGGGCGGCGGGCCACAGCAGGGCGTGGGCGGCGTCGTACTGGCCGCTGTGCAGCAGGATTTCACCCAGCGCCAGGGTGGCTTCCGGGCGGTGCGGGGCGCAGGCGTAGGCGTGCTGGGCCAGGCTGAGCGCCTGTTCGGCGTCGCCCAGCGCCAGCTGTTGCCTGGCCTGGGTCAGCAAGGTGTCGATCAGGGTGGTTTCGGGCATGTTCAGCGCGGACGGTGGGTCGAAGTGGCCTGCGACTCGGGGCGTTCGCACACCACGGTGAACAGGGTGACTTCGCGGTTTTCGGCAGGTTGACGCTGGGTGTGCAGGCTGACGCGCGCTTCGGTAAAGCCCAGAATGCCCAGCGCCGAGATAAAGAACTGCGGGGTGAAATGCCACCAGGTGTGCACCTGTTTCATGCCCTGATGCGGCAGCAGCATGCACACCGGCCCCTCGCCGAGGGTGGGGTTCCAGATTTCGGTGATGATCATCGTGCGCTCGGTGCGCCGCGCCACGCTTTCCAGCAGGTCGAATGGCCGGCGGCAGTGCAGCAGCACCGAGGCCAGCAGGCCGACGTCAAACTGGCCGGCGGCGGCCGGAATGGCGTAGGGGTCGGTTTCCAGCAGGCGCACGCGCGATTGTTTCTGGTGATGGACATACCAGAACGAGTTGCGCACTTTCTGGATTTCGGCGGTGAACTCTTGCCGCCAGTGCTCCAGATCGTAATCGGCAAACGGCACGGCGTCCCACAGATAGGACAGCGGCGGCTCTACGCAAGTCACCTGAGCGCCCTGGTTTTCCATGTGAAACGACAAAAACCCGCTGGCCGGGCCGACTTCCAGCACCGAGCGCTGGTTCAGCGCCACGCCGCCCAGGTATTGATCGGCATGTTGGCGCAAATCCCATTGGCCGATGATCTCGCCTTCGGGCAGGTCGAACGAGTGGTAAAAACTGCAATCCTGCCGCTGGGGGCGGGGGTAGTGGGCAAACAGCGAGTCGGTGAGCGGGTGGGCCGGCATGTGTGGCAATCCTTATGGCTGGCGAGCCAGCCGTGGGCAATGAATGAAATCAGGCGTCAGTGCGGTGGGCGGCGGCGTGGATGGCCAGCTCACCCAGCAACTGGCCCACCATCAGCGGGGTGGCGGCCACATGGCGCATGGCCTGTTCGCGGCCGGCGGCGCCGGCTGCTTCTGGTTGGGCATACAGGTGGCGCAAGGCTTGCGCCCAGTCGGCAATCGGCGCGTGGGCTTCCAGGGTGAGGCCACCCTGGCCCACCAGCGCCGGCAAAGCACCCCGGTGGCTGGCCAGCACCGGCAGGCCGTTGAGCTGGGCTTCGATGACGGTGCGGCCGAAGGATTCTTCCCAGATCGACGGCATCAGCAGCACACGGGCCTGGGCGTAGGCCTGGCGCATGTCCAGCGTTGGCGCTTGCCAGCGGACATTGCCCAGCGCACGGGCGCGCTGCTGGCAGTGCTCGCGCCAGGCTGGGGCGAGGTTCCAGCTTTCGTACACCAAAAACGGCAGTTCCGGGCAGGCGGCGGCCAGGGCAAACAGGATTTCCACGCCCTTGATCGGCGTGGGATTGACAAATAACACCTGCTCGCCCGTCTGTGCCACCAGGTAGCGCTCGGCGTCGATAATCGGCGGAATCACGCAGCAGTCGATGCCGCACAACGCGCGCCAGCGCTCGGCGGTGAAGTCAGAATTGGCAAAATACTGCAGCGAGGGATCTGGCGTCAGCGTGCCGGCCAGCTGGTGGGTTTCCACATTGTGCAGGTATACCGCGGTGGGCAGGCCGGTGGCCAGGCTGCGCACCACCATCGGCAGCAGGCTGGTGCCGGTTTGCACCACGATGGCGCTGGCCTGCCAGCGGGCGGCCACCTCGGCCAGTGCCTGCTCCGGCTGCGTGGCGCGCCATACCGGGTAGCCCAGTGTGCTGTCTTTTTGCCAGGCATCTGGCCCACTGGCTTGCCGGCCACACAGCACGCCCGCCGCTGCGCCCATGGCCTGGATGGCCAGGCACAGGTCATGGGTGGTGGTTTGCAGACCGCCGTGGATATCCGGCAAGTGGGGATAGTTAGAGACAAAAAGCACGCGCATGCAGGCCTGCCTGGCGGAAAAACGCCACGAGCGGGGCGTGCGCCCCGCCTGCGGTCAGGATTGAATCGTGCTGGCGCCGGTGGTCAGCAGGTTGTTCAGCGTCAGCGTGGGGTTGGCTTGCTGGGTATTGTCGGTATTGACCGCCACCCGGTCGGGCGCCAACTGCTGGTTGGGCAGGCCCATCTGGCCGGGCCGGTCGCTGGTGCTGATCAGCTGCGGCGACGGCGTGCTCGGCGTGGAGGGCGTGCCGGTTGGTGTGCGGGTTTGCTCCAGCTGAGAGAGCTGGGTGGTCAGTTGCTGCGGCGACATCCGGGTGGGCGCGGATGGGCCGTCTTGACCGCTGTTCACCGAAAAGCCCGGCCGGGTGACGGTTGTGCTGTTGCCGCCCGGATTGCTGACCCGCATTTGCTGGCCAAACAGAAAGGTGGATTGGGTGGCGTTTGGCGTGACGGATACCAGGCTGATGCCGCCCTGGATTTCTACCGTGGCAAAGGGCGTGGTGATGACGGCTGCGTTGTTTTTGCTGATGTAGCCCCCCACCACGCGCAAGGAGCCCTTGCTCAGCCCCAGGCGAATCTGCCCCTGCCGGCTGTCGGCGTCGTAGCTGAATGCTTCGATGGTCAGCTCGGAGTTCGGGCCCAGCGTCAGCGCGGACTGATCCAGAAACAGCACATGCAGCGGGCCATCGCTGCCGGTTTGCAGGCGCTGGCCGGGGGTGATGTTGCTGCCGACATGCAAGGTGTCGGGTTTGTCGGCGGCGGCGGCCGGCAGCGCCGTCACCACGCCTACCGGCTGGGTAATTTGCGCGGCCTGGGCCACGCCCACCGGCAGGGCTGTGCTGGTCAGGGCGGCGGCGAGCCACCAGTCACGGTAAAAGGGTGGTGGGCTCATGGCAGGCTCCTTGGGCGATCGGCGCCAGGTTGGGTCAGGTCAGGATGCATGGTGCGTATCCATCAAAAACGGTAGGCCAGCGCACCCATCAGCGAGGTGTTTCTGGCTTGGTAATTGGGCAGGTTGGAGTGCGTGCGGACATGTTCCACTTGCAGCAGCATCGACCAGTTGCCGGTCAGTGGCACCGATTGGCTGAGGCCAATTCGCCAGTCGGTGTCCTTGCGCGTCTGGCTGGCGGTGATGCTGGGGTCTGCTGCGCCGTAGCGGCGCTGGGCGGCGCCCGCCCACGCGGCGGTGCTCCAGTAGCCACCGGCCACGCCGGTCAGCGGGCTGGGATAGCTGGTGGAGTAGGTCAGCCGCAGTTCTTCACCTTGGTAATCATAGTAGGCGCGGCCGGTCTGGTGCTGGCGCAGGCCCAGCTCGGCGCTCAGCAGGTGGCCGGGGGCCAGCTCCCGGCTCAGTTGCAGGCGCAGATTGTGGTCCGGGCCACCCAGTTGCTCGGCGGCAGGCAGATCTACCCGATTGCTGTAGTGGTAATGGCGGTATTCGTAGTTGGCGCTGGCCAGGGTTTTTTCGTTGAACTGGTATTCCGCTTCCAGGCCCAGGCCACGGTTGTTCAGATAGCGATGCCCCTGCGCGGCCAGCTCGGCCAGAATCAGATACGGGCGCAGGCGCAGGCCGGGCAGGTCGATGGGGGCGGGTTTGAAGCGCAGGCCGGTGGTCAGCTCGCCCCAGGCCAGGTCGTAGGGGTTTTCCTGGTTGGCGCGCAAGGTGCGGCCGCTGGACGACTGATAATCGGTAATCTGCGCCACCAGTGAGCTGACCACGGACGCTTCGTTCTGCCAGCCCAAGTCGTAGCGGTGATCCAGCCGGGCGGTCAGCTGGATGTCAGTGTCGGATTTGGGCTTGTAGGCGTCGGCCAGCGGGGTGAGCGTGCCAGCGGCAAATACCCGGTCGGCGTCGCTGCGGGCGCTGGGGTTGCTTTGTCGGCGTACGCCGATCATCAGCATGCCGCGCAGTTGCGAGGGCTGGTTGCGTGCACTGACATCGCGCAACAGGGTTTGCGCCAGCGTGCGCGGCTCGCCTTCCAGCCGGGTGTCGTCCAGTGCCTGACGCAACAGGCTTTCTGCCATTTCATACGACCCCAACCGGTAGTACAGCACCGCCAGTTCCACGCGGATACCCGGTTGCGGGTTGGGGCTCAGCAGCAAGCGCTCCAGCGCGGCCACGCCACCTTCGTAGTTGCCGGCGGCCACCAGCAGGCGGGCGTATTTCAGCCCGGCATCCAGGCTGGCCGGGGTTTTCAGCACCTGGCGAAAAGCTTCGTCTACCTGACGATCCAGCGCCGGCAGGCCGGCGGGCTCTTGGGCCAGGGCGCTGGTGCTGCCACACAACAGGGCAGCGCCGAGGGCCCAGTGTCCTGGACGGGAACGCAGTCGCTTGGGCAAATGGGCCAATTGGCAGCTCCTTGCAGTGAGTGCAACGTATGATTGAAAGCCGGATTATACCGGGCTAAATATAAAACGGGGCTGTTCTGAATCAGCTTTGCGTCTGGCAAATTAAAATTCTGATAGCATTTTAAATGGGTCGCGGGCCTGTTGCACCCTGCTAAAATTACATATATATTGAAAATCATTGCTTTATCTTCATGTAGCAAGCGCTGACTTGCGCATCGCCCACGCAGATGGTGAGATGATTTGTGTCTGCCAGCAAAAACAATCATGATGTATAAAAATGCCATTGCACTTGCCGCTCAAGGAAATATAAATTTTTATATAGAATATATTTGTCTGATGTGTTTTTTGTCGGGGCGTGGCTGTCGTGCTTCTTGCTCTGCCGCACCGGCCTGTCCATTTGCGCCTGATCCCGTTAAAATCAGTCTTTTGCTTCAGACGGCCTTGCCCGCATGCTGACCATTGCCCTTTCCAAGGGGCGGATTTTCGATGAAACCCTGCCGTTGCTGGCAGCGGCGAACATCATCCCCGCCGAAGACCCGGAATCCTCCCGCAAGCTGATTCTGGCCACCAACCACCCGGATGTGCGCCTGGTGATCGTGCGCGCCACCGACGTGCCCACCTATGTGCAGCATGGCGCCGCCGACCTGGGCATTGCCGGGCGCGACGTGCTGATCGAGCACGGCGGCGCCGGCCTGTATCAGCCGCTGGATCTCAACATCGCCTGCTGCAAGATGATGGTGGCCGCGCCCAATGGCTTTGACTACGCCGCCGCCGTGCAGCATGGCGCGCGCCTGTCGGTGGCCACCAAATACCCCAACATCGCCCGTGAACACTTTGCCGCCAAGGGTGTCCATGTCGATGTGATCAAGTTGTACGGCTCGATGGAGCTGGCCCCGCTGGTCGGCCTGGCCGACGCCATTGTCGACCTGGTGTCCACCGGCGGCACGCTGAAAGCCAACAACCTGACCCCGGTGGAGCATATTCTGGACATCAGCTCGCAGCTGATCGTCAACCAGGCGGCGCTCAAGCTCAAGCACGCCGCCATCCGCCCGGTGATCGACGCCTTCGCCGCCACGGTCAAGCGCTGAGTCACCCGGCCAGCCAGGAGCGCGCGCATGTGGGAAACCGTCCTCACCATCACGGTGATCGCCACCCTGGCGATGATCAGCCCCGGCCCGGATTTTGTGCTGGTGGTCAAAAACGCCGCGCGCTACTCGCGCCGCGCCGCGCTGGCCACCACGGTGGGCATCAATCTGGGCATTGCCGTGCACATGAGCTATTGCATCCTGGGCCTGGCGCTGATCATTGCGCAGACGCCCTGGCTGTTTGGCCTGCTCAAGTATGCCGGCGCCGGGTATCTGATCTGGATTGGCGTGCAGGCGCTGTTCAGCCGTGGCGGCCTGGCCGCCGCCACCGCGCCCGGCGGGGCCGAGCGCGCCAGCGTGCGTCGCGCCTTTCTGGAAGGGCTGCTGTGCAATCTGCTCAACCCCAAGGCCACGCTGTTTTTCTTTAGTGTGTTCACCCAATTGCTGCGCCCGGACTCCACCCTCACCGAAAAAGCGCTGATTGGCCTGGTGATTTTCCTGCTTGGCGTCATCTACTGGCCATGTGTGGCGCTGGCGGTGCAACATCCGCGCGTGATGGCGCTGCTGCACCGTGCGCAACGCCGCATCGACCGCCTGCTGGGCGGCGTGCTGGTGGCGCTGGGCGTCAAGGTGGCGCTGTCCTGAAGCGCCCGGATTTCATTTTTTGCAGGATGCCTGACTCATGATGCACATGCTTGATTCCCGTCAGCCGGGCTTTGACGCCGCGCTGCGCCAGCTGCTGGCCTTTGAAACCGCCCAAGACCCGGCGGTGGACGCCGCCGTCGCCGACATCATCGCCAGCGTGCAAAGCCGGGGCGACGCCGCGCTGATCGACTACACCGCCCGCTTTGACCGCCTGAGCGTCACCGACGCCAGCCAGCTGGAGCTCAGCCAGGCCGAGCTCGACGCCGCGCTGCACCGCCTGCCCGCCGCCACCCGCGCTGCGCTGGAAGCCGCCGCCGAGCGCGTGCGCCGCTACCACGAGCGCCAGCTGATGCAATCGTGGAGCTATGTCGAAGAAGACGGCACCCGGCTGGGCCAGCAAGTCACCGCGCTGGACCGCGTGGGCATTTATGTGCCCGGCGGCAAGGCGGCTTACCCCTCGTCGGTGCTGATGAACGCCATCCCGGCCAAGGTGGCCGGCGTGGGCGAAATCATCATGGTCGTCCCGACCCCTGGCGGCGAGCGCAACGACATCGTGCTGGCCGCCGCGCGCATTGCCGGCGTGGACCGCGTGTTCACCGTCGGCGGCGCCCAGGCGGTGGCGGCGCTGGCCTACGGCACGCAAACCATCCCGGCGGTGGACAAAATCACCGGCCCCGGCAACGCCTACGTGGCTGCCGCCAAGCGCCGGGTGTTTGGCGTGGTCGGCATTGATATGGTGGCCGGCCCGTCGGAAATCCTGGTGATCTGCGACGGCCAGACCGACCCGGACTGGATCGCCATGGACTTGTTCAGCCAGGCCGAGCACGACGAAATCGCCCAGGCCATCCTGCTGTGCCCGGACGCCGAGTTCATCGCCCGCGTGCGCGCCAGCATCGAGCGCCTGCTGCCCGAGATGCCGCGTCAGGACATCATCCGCGCCTCGCTGTCCGGCCGTGGCGCGCTGATTCAGGTGGCCGACCTGGATGAAGCCTGCCAGATCGCCAACTACATCGCCCCGGAACACCTGGAATTGTCCGTCGCCGAGCCGGCCGCCTGGCTGCCCAAGCTCAAGCACGCTGGCGCCATCTTCATGGGCCGCTTCGCCTCGGAAAGCCTGGGCGACTACTGCGCCGGCCCCAACCACGTGCTGCCCACCAGCCGCACCGCCCGCTTTGCCAGCCCGCTGGGCGTGTACGACTTCCAGAAGCGCACCAGCCTGATTGAAGTCTCTGCGGTGGGCGCGCAAACGCTGGGCCGCATCGCCAGCACCCTGGCCCACGGCGAAGGCCTGACCGCGCACGCGCGCAGCGCCGAATTCCGCCTGCAAGACTGAGCGCGCCCCACGGGCTTGTTCTCTCACGCCGCCGCGCTTTCCGGTCTGGAAGGCGCGGCGGCGTTGTGTCGTGCATGGTGGGCTGAACGATTTTTGCCTGCCCTTGTGGCGGCGCGTGCCGCATGGCTCGCAGGCGCGGCGGCAAGCGCCTTCGCCCGGCATAAGCTCAGCACATTCCGGACATGCGCGCCGTCCCCGGCTGGGCGATACTGGCGGCTCCGCCGTTTTTCAGGAGCCGCCTCATGCCCCGTTACGCCCGCCATCTGGCCGAGCACACCATCGTCAACCCGTTTCCCGGCATCGTGAAGCTGGAGCGCCGGCTGGGCCACGCCGTGCCGGTGCGCATTGGCTCCAACGAAGGCCTGGCCGAGCCGCGTTCGCCGCTGGAGGCCGCTTTTGGCCCGGCGCTGGCCGAGCTGGCGCGGCTCTACCCCGACCCCTACGCGCTGGCTTTACGCGAGCGGCTGGCGGTGCTGAACCACTGCCAGCCGGAAGAAATCATCGTCGATGCCGGCGCCGACAGCCTGATCCTGCTGGCGCTGCGCCTGTGCGTGAACCCCGGCGACACCGTGGTGTGCACCGCTGGCAGCTACCCGACCTTTCGCTATTTTGCCGAGGGTGTTGGCGCGCAGCTGCGGGAAATCCCCTACCAGGCGCATGCCGGCGGCCTGCGCCCGGACTGGCAAGCGCTGGTGGAGGCGGCCAATGCCGAACAGGCGGCGCTGCTCTACCTGGCCAACCCGGACAACCCCACCGGCCATCTGTGGTCGGGCGAGGTGGTGGCCCAGTTGCGCGCCGCGTTGAACCCGGACACCTTGCTGTTGCTGGACGAAGCCTATCTGGACTTTGCCGAACCCACCGAGCGCCCGGCCGATGGCCCGCTGCCCGGCGTGCTGCGCCTGCGCACCTTGTCCAAGGCCTATGCGCTGGCCGGCGCGCGGGTGGGCTACGCCTTGGCTGACGCGGCGCTGATCGACAAGGCCGACCAGATTCGCCCGCAATTTGCCGTGTCCAGCTGGGCGCAGGCGGCGGCGCACACCGTGCTGGCCGACCCGGACTACGCCCCGGCCCTGCGCGCCCACACCCTGGCGCTGCGCGAGGCGCTGGCCGAGGCCTTGCGCGCGCGCGGCCGCCAGCCGTTTGCCTCGGCGACCAATTTTGTGTGTGTGGCCTGCGCCGACCGCGCCGAAGCCGAGGGCATTCAGACGCGTTTGCTGGCGGCGGGCGTGGCGCTGCACCGGCCGCCGCACCCGGCGGTGGGGCATTTGCTGCGCATCACCGCCCACCCGGCGGCCTTGTCGGAAGACGTGCTGGCGGTGTTGCAAAAACCATAAGCCTGACGCCGTCGCCTTGCCGGTGCGCTCTGCTCAGGCCAAGTGGTTTGAGGGCGGCAGCTGTGTGATTGTGTTGCGCCGGACATAAAAAAAGCGCTGGCCCCAACACGGGAAGCCAGCGCAAGCACGGTAGAGTGAAGCAAAACGGTCGTCAACTGCGGGTAAAGCGGCCGATCCCTTCGGCCATGCGCGTCAGCGGCAGCACTTCCGCCGCGCCGCCCAGGCGGATGGCCTCTTTGGGCATGCCAAACACCACACAGGTGGATTCGTCTTCGGCCAGGGTGTGCGCGCCAGCGTCGCGCATTTCTTTCAGGCCGCGCGCGCCATCGTCGCCCATGCCGGTCATGATGATGCCCAGCGCATTGTGGCCGGCGCATTTGGCCACCGAGCGGAACAGCACATCCACCGAGGGCTTGTGGCGGTTGACCAGCGGGCCATCGACCACGTCCACCACGTATTGCGCGCCATTGCGCTTGACCATCATGTGCCGGCCGCCAGGGGCAATCAGCGCCAGGCCGGGCAGCACGCGGTCGCCGCTGCGCGCCTCGCGCACTTCTATCTTGCACAGGCTGTTCAGCCGCTGAGCGAACATGGCGGTGAATTTTTCTGGCATGTGCTGCACCACCACCACGCCGGGGGTGTCCACCGGCAGCGCGGTGAGTACCGCTTCCAGCGCCTGGGTGCCGCCGGTGGAGGTGCCAATTGCCACCAGCCGGTCGGTGGTGCGGCCCAGCGGGGCCGAGGCGTTATGGGCCGCGGGCAGGATCACGTCAGCCGACAGACTGGGCGAGGGCGACAGGCTGGCCACCGCCGCGCTGGCGCGGCGGCCAGGGCGCGAGTGGGCGGCGGCTTTCACCGCCTGGATGATGTCGTTGGCGGCGCCATCCAGAAAGGACTTCAGCCCGACCTTGGGCTTGGTGATGATGCTCACCGCGCCGGCCGCCAGCGCATCCAGCGCCACTTGCGCGCCTTTTTCCGCCAGGGACGAGCAGATCACCACCGGCGTGGGGCGTTCGGCCATGATGCGGCGCAAAAAGGTCAGCCCGTCCATGCGCGGCATTTCCAGGTCGAGCACAATGACGTCCGGCCAGTTGGTTTTCATTTTTTCCAGCGCGAATACTGGGTCCAGCGCGGCGCCGATCACTTCGATGCCAGGGTCGCTGGACAAGGTTTGGGTGACAACCTGGCGCACCACGGCGGAATCATCCACCACCAGTACACGGATTTTGCGGCTCATGACAATGCGTCTCCCAAAGAGGCGTAGCGGTCGGGGCGCGCCAACCAGACGTCGCCGCTCCAGAGTTCAAACACCAGTTTTCGGTGGGCGTTGCCGCCCACATGCTCGGCGATCAGGCTGATGCCAGCCTGGGTCAGCAGTTGCCGGCCCATGTCGATATTGCGCCGGCCAATGTCCATTACCCCGCCGATGGCGGTTTCGAACATATTGCCGCCGCCAAACAGCTTGGCCTGAAACTGCGCGGCCGGTGCGCCGGTTTCGCGGATGCGCGCCAGCAGCCATTCCATGGCTTCATCGCCATAGCGCCCGCACAGCGCCGCCTGTGGCGGGCGCTGGCGGCTGGGCAGCATGTAGTGACACATCCCACCCACCAGCAAGCGCGGATGCCAGACCGTAATCGACACGCACGAGCCCAGCAGGGTGGCGATGCGGGTGGGGCCGCCGCCAAAATAAAACTCACCGGGGTGCAAGAACACGGTGTGGGGGTCGGTGCTGGCAAAAAGGTCAGGCATAGCGCATCCGGCGTCAGGTGTGCGCCAGCAGGCGGTAGATGGTAGGTTTGACCAACTGCACCCGGTCGCTGACGTTTTGCAGGGTTTCGGCATGGCCAATAAACAAGGTGCCGCCGGGCTTGAGCCGGGTCAGCACGTTGTCCACCACACGCCGTTTGGTTTCCATATCGAAGTAAATCATCACATTGCGCAGGAAAATCACATCAAAGCGGCCAATATCCGGCAGCGGCGCCAGCAGGTTGGCCGGCATGAAATGCGCCCGGCGGGTGAGCGAACTCATTACCCGCATGGCGCCATCCTGGCTGCGCACACCGCGCAGACAATATTTCTTCAGCAATGGTATTGGAATTTCCTTGGCGCGTTCAATCGGGTAAATACCGAGTCGGGCTTGCTCAACCACACGATGGCTGATGTCGGTGCCGATGATTTCCCACGGTGCTTCGCCAAATGCCTCGGCCAGCTCAATCGCCAGGGTATAGGCTTCTTCGCCGGTGGAGCTGGCCGCGCTCCAGGCGCGAAATGGCGTGCCGGCCGGGTGTCTGGGCAGGATGTGCTCGCGCAGATAGACAAAATGCTGCGGTTCGCGGAAAAAATGGGTTTCGTTGGTGGTCAGCAGGTCGATCATGCGCTGACGCTCGACTTCGCAGCCGGGCTGGGTGACACGCTGATAATAGTCGGCGTAGGAATCCAGCCCCAGCTCACGCAGCCGGCGCCCCAGCCGGCCGATCAGCAAGGGTTGCTTGTTATCAGCCAGATGAATGCCGCTGTGTTCGTACAGCAGGCGGCGAAAGCGGTCGAAGTCGGCAGAGGAAATGGTTTCCAGCGCCATGGCGTGTCCTTCCCGGCAGAATCATCGCGTCCCCGTCCGAAGAACGGGGGAAAACGACTAGTGTGCCTGAGATTAGGACAAATGGGAAATTTCGTCGGCGGCTGAGGGCGGCGGAACGGGCGCCGGCTGGCGCCCGTTCGTGTGTCAGTTGAGGCTGGCGCTGACGGCTTCGCTGGTGTCGGATTCGCCCAGCGAGGCCAGGGTGGCGATTTCGTCCACCGACAGCACCCGCTCGATGTCGAGCAGAATGACAAAAT
>ERZ650300.1041-NODE-1041-length-16280-cov-19.167827_pt1 | contig 16280 bp, 14 predicted proteins | sample MGYA00376236_ERZ650300 | MGnify/ENA primary metagenome ERZ650300 (study PRJEB26733, sample SAMN07839303) | wastewater metagenome | biome: urban; feature: wastewater treatment plant; material: waste water | place: USA: North Carolina | collected 2016-04-28 ...
CAGAAGAAATATTATTAAAAGAAGGAAAAATGCTCCCAGTGATGGAGCATTTTTATACTTTACAAGGAGAAGGTCACCACACTGGAAAAGCTGCTTATTTCATAAGATTGGGCGGTTGTGATGTAGGTTGTCATTGGTGTGATGTGAAGGAAAGTTGGGATCCAGATTTACATCCATTAATGAATTCAGAAGAAATTGCAGAAATTGCAGCAAGCTATTGTAAAACCATTGTTCTAACAGGTGGAGAACCACTGATGTGGAATTTAGAAATTTTGACCAAAAGATTAAAAGAATTGGGCTGCCAAATTCACATCGAAACTTCTGGAGCTTATGATATGAGCGGAACACTTGATTGGATTACGCTTTCTCCTAAGAAAACAGGCTTACCAAAAGAAGAAATTTACAAAGTAGCTAATGAACTGAAAATCATAGTATTTAACAACCATGATTTCACCTTCGCTGAAGAACAAGCTGCTAAAGTTTCAGAAAATTGTAAACTGTATCTACAAAGTGAATGGAGCAAAAGAAACGAAATGTATCCTAAGATTACCGATTTTATTTTGGCAAATCCTAAATGGCAAGCTTCTGTACAAACACATAAATATCTTAATATTCCATAAAATTTAGCAACTTTGTAAGGACTTTATTTTCTAAAACATGCAGAAATTAAGATACTCTAGATATTTTAAAAGCGCTATCATCATCCTCGATATTTTAATCGTGGCTGCTGTTTTCGTGTTCTTTTTTCTGATGAGACACGAATATGTTTTAGAAAAAGCAAGAACAGAGGAAAACGTTTTGTCACTTCTGCTATTAAGTCTTTTTTGGATTCTTTTAAGTGGAAGAACAAAATTATATTCCATTCCTAGAAACCTTACGTATACACTTTATGTAGAGCGAATTGTTACTCATATTTTTATCTTTTTACTGGGAATTGTACTTTTAGCCAAAGTGAGTAATAATGAATTTTTGAAGTATGAAAGATTCTGGATTACGTTTACACTTTTCATTATTCTATTTTTAGTTAAGTCATTCATTTTCTTTACCTTAAAGTACATTAGAGCACAAGGTGGAAACTACAGAAATGTAATGTTTATCGCAGAAAATTCATCTTCTGAAATTTTAAAAGATATTGTTACCCAACGTAAAGATTATGGTTATAGAGTTTATGAATTTCCCAATGAAGAAATTAACATTTCGGAGCTTCAAAATTTTTGGAGAGAAAAAGAAATTCATACCGTTTTTATTCCTACTCAAAATCATTTAAGCAAAAAACTGCTTGAAGAAATCAATAGAGAGGCAGAAAATGATAAGATAAAAATTTCATTAATTCCAAGTGCTATTCAAAATGAGTTTTTCCAATATGATTTGGGCTACATAGAAACTCAACCGATTTTAACGCCTTCGAAATTTCCTTTGCATTATTATAGCAATGCGATTATCAAGAGAAGTTTTGATATTTTATTCTCGCTTTTGGTTTTAATTTTTATTGCGACTTGGCTTTTCCCCATCCTTGCTTTATTAATCAAATTAGACAGTAAAGGAAGTGTATTCTTCAAACAAAAAAGATATGGATTTCATGATGAAGTTTTTGAATGTCTCAAATTCAGAACCATGATTGAAAATGAAGAATCTACCACCAAGACTACCTCACAAAATGATAGTAGAATTACAAAAATTGGTCGATTTTTAAGAAAAACAAGTTTAGACGAAATGCCTCAATTCATTAATGTTTTAAGAGGAGATATGTCTGTAGTAGGACCTAGACCTCACATGTTATTAATTGATGAATTTTACAAGGCAAAAATTGGAAGATATTCGGTGAGAAGCTTGGTAAAACCTGGCATTACGGGACTTGCACAAGTAAGCGGTTTGCGTGGTGACACTGGCGAAATGGAAATAGAAATGAAAAAGAGAATTTTGGCAGATTCATTCTATGTAAAAAATTGGAGCCTTACTCTAGATATTGTTATCATCCTGAAAACCATCTTATTAGTGATAAAAGGCGACCAAAAAGCCATTTAGAACAATAAATTGAAATTCTATAAAATTATTAAACCTAAAAAATGTAACTTCGCACGGTTATGTTAAAACTTTTAAGCGCAATAGGACAATACTTTTTACTATTAGGAAAAGTAATTCAAAAACCTCAAAAAAGGCAAGTTTTTTTTAAACTTCTCATGAGAGAAATCAATGACTTGGGAGTAAATTCTTTTGGACTCACTTTATTTACCTCAATATTTGTAGGAGCTGTAATCGCAATACAGATGTATAATAATTTTAGAAATTCTTCTATACCCATTCCCGCTCCTTTTATTGGTTATGCTACCAAAGTTGTCTTAATTCTAGAATTTGCCCCTACAATTATTTCCGTAATTTTAGCCGGTAAAGTAGGTTCTTATATTACTTCGAGTATTGGAACGATGAGAGTTACAGAGCAAATAGACGCTTTAGATATTATGGGAGTAAATTCTGCAAATTTCTTGATTTTACCAAAAATTTTAGCAAGTGTAATTTTCAATCCATTGTTAATTGCTATAAGTATGGTTTTCGGAATATGGGGAGGTCATCTTGCAGGTATTGCGACAGGAAATTGGTCTAGAGCTGATTATATTTCTGGAATTCAAATGTATATGCCACCATTTTATATTTGGTATGCATTTTTAAAAACAGCTGTATTTGCATTTCTTATTGCTACCATCCCTGCTTTTTTTGGCTATAAAGTAAGTGGAGGATCTTTAGAAGTAGGTAGGGCAAGTACACAAGCTGTAGTTTGGACTATAGTAGCCATCATCATTGCTAACTTAGTATTAACACAAATGTTCTTAAGCTAATGATAGAAGTAAAAGATTTAAGAAAAAGTTTTGATGGTGTAGAAGTTCTGAAAGGAATTACCACCACTTTCGAAACCGGAAAAGTAAACTTAGTGATAGGACAGTCTGGTTCAGGAAAAACGGTCTTCCTAAAAAGTTTACTGAATGTTTTTGAACCAACTAGCGGACATATTTTATTTGACGGAAGAGATATTGTAGGCATGTCTCGTCAAGAAAAAGAGGCATTGAGAGCAGAAATAGGAACCGTATTTCAAGGAAGCGCATTGTTTGATTCCATGACGGTTCAAGACAATATTATGTTTCCTCTAGATATGTTTACCAACCTTACTTTTACTGAAAAGAAAAAACGAGTGAAAGAAGTAATTGGTAGAGTTCACTTAGAAAATGCAGAAAAAAAATTTCCATCTGAGATTTCAGGAGGAATGCAAAAAAGAGTAGCGATTGCGAGAGCAATTGTTAATAACCCAAGATATTTGTTTTGTGACGAGCCTAATTCTGGGTTAGACCCTTTTACCGCAAACATAATTGATGATTTAATTGCAGAAATCACCGAAGAATATAATACCACTACGATTATCAATTCTCACGATATGAATTCTGTAATGACAATTGGCGAGAAAATTGTATACTTGAGAAAAGGAATTAAAGAATGGGAAGGAACAAAAGATATTTTAATCACCTCAGATAATAAATATCTTATCGATTTCGTTTATTCTTCAGAATTATTTAAAGAATTAAGAGAATATCTTATCAAAATTAATAAAACAAGTATAGATAACATTATAACAACAATAGAAAATGAAACAGATCAAGAAAATATTTAGCACATTATTTGTAACGGCATCATTGCTGTCTTTCTCGCAGGTAACTTTCGGAGCGAAAGCCAATGTTATTTACCAAACTGGTGATCCTACTTGGGAAAATATAAAAAATGGAACTGTAGATGCATACGAAGACAAAGGAAAAAATAACGTAGGCTATAACGCAGGTATTTCACTAAAAATTGATACACCTCTTGGAATTTTTATTCAACCAGAATTGTATTACACTACTTTTAGTAAAGAATTCACAGTAGATGGAACTAATACTACTATAAAAGTTAAAAACAACAGAGCAGATTTACCTGTTTTAGTAGGATATAATGTATTAGGAAAAACATTAGGTATTTATGCAGGACCGGTAGCTTCTTACAATCTTTCTACAGATAATCAATATAATGATTTTAAAGAAAATGCTACGAAAGAATTTACTTTAGGCTATCAATTCGGCGCACAAGTTACTATTTCTAAATTGGTAGTTTCTGCAAGATACGAAGGTGCATTTAGCAATGACCAAAGAAAATTCATTAATACAAATACATCTTCTTCTATTGATGAAATTAGATATGACAACAGACCGAGTTTATTAATGTTCGGAGTTGGTTTAAATTTCTAAAAAATTAAGGAAATTCATTAAAAACATAAAAAATCTCGACTGCTATGCAGCCGAGATTTTTCATTTTATAGATTACTATTTTCAGAATTATTAGGATTAGGATTTGGATTTACATTTTGTTGCGCTAACTCAGCAGCTTGCTGTTCTATTTCTATCTTTTCTTGCTGCAATCTTTGTAATTCTTTTCTTTTTTGTTCCGCTTTTATAGAAGAGCCTTTACTTACATATCCTACAATTCCTCCTATAATTAAACCAATTCCTACACCTCCCATTATTCCCATAAAGTGAGAAAGTGTAAATTCTTCTACTTCTAAATTGGTGGTCATATAAAACAGCAATCCAGAAATGCCTAAAAGAAGAATTCCTATAATTGTTAAATTTTTCATTTTTAACGTATTTTTAAAATAAAACCTTCTCAAATTTAAAAAAATTTAAGAAGGTTTTTATTATTATTTTAAATTATTTACATTTTTCCACCAGCTTGTTTGTAATATTCAAGCGCTTTGGTCATATGCTTATTTAAGTCTGATCTTCTAGTATCTGGACTTGGGTGAGTTGATAAAAATTCTGGTGGTCTTTGTGAATTGGCAGCTTGAGCTTCCATTCTTTCCCAGAAAGGTAGTGATTGTCTTGGGTCATATCCAGCCATTGCCATGATATATAATCCCATTTGATCTGCTTCTAATTCTTGACTTCTTCCATATTTAAGAAGAGCAACTTGCGCTCCAATTGGATATGCAACTTTAAAAACTTGTTGTAATTTATCATTCGAAATTACACCACCAGCAATCGCACCACCATATTGTGCAATCATTGCTTGAGAAATTCTTTCATTTCCGTGACCTGCAAGAGCGTGAGAAACTTCGTGTCCCATTACTACAGCAATACCTGTTTCGTCTTTACAAACGGGCATAATTCCTGTGTAGAAAGCTACTTTTCCACCAGGCATACACCAAGCGTTTAACTGCTTGTCTTCCAATAAATTAAACTCCCAGTTATACCCTTGCAAATCTGCTTCTCTACCAATGCTTTTATAATAATTAGTCGCAGCATTTTTTATTCTAATTCCTACATTTTTTACTCGAGTTGCATCAGTAGTATTGGTGATGACTTTAGCTTTAGAAAGCGCTGTTTGATATTCTTGCACTCCCATTGCAGAGAGTTGGTCATTTCCTACAATTTGTACAGATTTTCTACCTGTAATTGGATTGGTAACACAAGCAACTAATGCTAAAGAAACGGCTCCGGTAGCGATAATAGTTTTTATTTTCATTTTTATGTGATTTAATATTTAAACAAATTTAAAACAAAATTTATTCCATTCATAATTATGTAGAAATTATATAAAAAAGAAATCAAATCGTGATAGTTTTGCATTAAATTTGTATTGATAATTAATAGTTTAACTCAACACCCAATATATTATGAAAAAATTAATTTATTTGAGTTTCTTTGGACTACTCTCTTTTTTATATTCGTGTTCTTCACAAATTAATATAGACCCCAAAACGTTAGAGGAAATTACAACTTCTAATCAGTTTACTTTTATGGCAGAAAGAGCCAATCCAACCAATTTTGATGTAATCAATATCATGAATTCTATGCCAAACGGTAATTCGGCTAGAATGCTAGATTTAGATTATGGTTATACTGTGGTTTTGAAAGAAAAAGAGCTAGATGTGACTTTGCCATACTTTGGCAGAATGTTTAATCCAAGTTATGACACTTCTAAAAACAGTTACCGTTTTACTTCTAAAGATTTTACCCTGAGTAAAATTCTAAACAAAAAAGGAAACCTAGTGTATACCATTTCTCCTAAAGATGTAGACCATGTAAGAGTAATTTACATAGAAGTTTATAAAAACGGTAGTGCCTATGTTTCTATAGATTCTAACGACAGACAACCCATTTCTTATAATGGCTACTTGATGAAAAATGAAATTTCTAAGAAATAATTTAAAGTTTTTTATTCAATAAACTTTCTACAAAAATTTTAGCTTCAGAACTTGGATTAGATTTCAATTCTGAAGCATTTTTTTTATGACTTTCGAACTGATTTTCAAGTTCATGGGTAGATTTAGTTGCACTTAAAATATATTGATGAACCCAATATTCAAAACGTTTTTCGGCTTGAATTTTTCTTACTTCTTCTAGCCTTCCCGTTTTTATTTTTAAAGAAATGAAATCACTTATTTTCTCGTAAACCTCATCTAAACCTTCGTTATGAAGAGCGGAACCTAACAAAACAGGAACCTTCCAATCTTTTTCTTTCGGGTGCTGAAACTGCAATGCATGAATCAATTCTGAACGGTGCATTCTGGCCTCTTTTAGATTTTCTTCATGTACTTTATTGATGAAAATAACATCTACCATTTCCATCAAACCTCTTTTGATGCCTTGCAATTCATCACCAGTTCCTACTACTTTTAGCAACAAAATCACATCCGAAATATCCGCAACCAAAACTTCTGATTGACCAACTCCTACCGTTTCTATCAAAATGTAATCATAACCAGCAGCTTCGCAAATAAGCATAGTTTCAAAAGTAGTATTGGCAACTCCGCCTAGAAATCCAGAACTTGGACTAGGGCGAATAAATGCGTTTTCGTCTTTTGCCAATTCTTCCATTCTGGTTTTATCTCCTAGAATAGAACCTTTATTCACCGAAGAACTTGGGTCAATGGCTAAAACCGCCACTTTTTTGCCTTGAGAAATCGCAAATTTTCCGAAACTTTCAATAAATGTAGATTTCCCTGCTCCAGGAACTCCAGTAATTCCTATTCTTACAGATTTTCCGGCATAAGGCAGGATTTTTTTCAGCAGTTCTTCAGCCAAAACTCTATGCTCTGGCTTTTTACTTTCGATTAAAGTAATGGCTTTCCCAAGAATTCTTTTGTCTTGGGCTAATATTCCTTGTAAAAGTTCTTCTGTAGAAAATTTCATCTTAACAAAATTAAGAAAGTATTTCAAACTATTTTCTAAAAATTTAAAATTGCTTTAAAAGAAAATCAAAATAGAATTTCTACACTCTTTTTCTAGTAGAATTTTAGAAAAATGCCATAACGAAAAAGGCTTCAGGAACCTGAAGCTTTAATGAAAAAAAATTTGATTTGATATGAAGAACTTTTACTCTGTCTCTGCCGGAATATCTAAATGACTTCTGCCATACTTTATGTCTTCTAGACCTCTCAGTATTACTCTTTTTTGTTCGTCACTTAAATCTTCGTCTTTGTGAAATTTATATACCAAGTATTCTATATACTCCAATAATTCCTCTGCTAAATAATCTGGCAAATCTTTTATCAGATTATTAATTTTTTGTAATGTGGTTAATTCCATTTCAATTGGGTTTTTAGGCTTTTTTTGGTGGTATAAAGGTACGCCAATCCGCTTAACACACCTCATAAAGTGATATGAATGATTTCAGTGATTTTTGTTAGGTTTTTAAATAAAAAAAGGAAACCAAAAAATGATTTCCTTATATAAGTTATTTTAAATTTTTAGATTTCAGAAAAACTTCCTGCTTCCTACATCACGCATCCAACAAAATTTTTATCCCAAAAACTTCTCTAAAATCTCCACCGCAGATTTCGGTAAATTCGTTCCAGGTCCGAAGATAAAATCAGCGCCATTTGCATACAAGAAATCATAATCTTGCTGTGGAATTACACCACCTACTACAATTGTGATATCATCTGCACCTAATTTTTTGAGTTCTTCTACCACTTGTGGAACCAATGTTTTATGGCCTGCCGCTAAAGAAGAAACGCCCAAAATATGAATATCATTTTCTACGGCTTGTTTCGCCACTTCTTCTGGCGTTTGGAAAAGCGGAGCCACATCTACATCAAATCCCATATCTGCAAAGGCTGTTGCTACTACTTTTGCACCTCTGTCATGACCGTCTTGTCCCATTTTGGCAACCATAATTCTTGGTCTACGACCTTCTTGGTCTTCAAATTTTTGAGTAAGCGCCACCGCTTTTTCAAAATATTCATTTTTATTGGCATTCATAGCATATACACCTGAAATGGTTTTGATATTGGCTTTATATCTTCCGAAATTACTTTCTAAAGCATCTGAAATTTCACCAAGAGTTACTCTTCTTCTCGCAGCTTCTATACTTAGTGCCAAAAGATTTTTGTCTCTGTTTTTAGCCGCTTCACGAATTTCTGTTAAAATTTCTTCTACTTTTTCTGCGTTTCGTTCTGCTTTTATTTTTTCTAATCTTTCGATTTGTTTTCTTCGAACTTCCGTATTGTCAATGTCTAGAATTTCAAATTCTGGCTGCTTTTGATTGGTTTTAAAAGAATTTACACCGATGATAAATTCTTCACCACTATCAATTTTCGCCTGTTTTCTAGCTGCCGCTTCTTCTATTCTCATCTTCGGAATTCCCGCTTCTATCGCCTTCGTCATTCCGCCTTCTTGTTCTACTTCGTCTATATATTTCTGCGCTTCTTCAATCATTTGTTGAGTCAATGCTTCTACCAAATGACTTCCACCCATCGGATCGACAACATCACAAATTCCTGATTCTTGCTGAAGAATAATTTGAGTATTTCTCGCAATTTTTGCGGAATAATCCGTTGGCAAAGCAATCGCTTCATCTAAAGCATTCGTGTGAAGAGACTGTGTTCCTCCTAAAGCGGAAGAAAGTGCTTCAATCGCAGTTCTGGTAATATTATTGAACGGTTCTTGCTCGGTTAAACTCCAACCAGATGTTTGCGAGTGTGTTCTTAGTGCTAAAGATTTTTGATTTTGAGGATTAAATTGCGTCAAAAGATTTGCCCAAATATAACGAGCGGCTCTCATTTTGGCAATTTCCATAAAATGATTCATTCCGATTGCCCAGAAAAATGACAATCTCGGCGCGAAATCATCTACATTCATTCCTGCTTTTATCCCCGTTCTCACATATTCTAAACCATCGGCAAGTGTATAAGCCATTTCCAAAACTGGAGTTGCTCCTGCTTCTTGCATGTGATAACCTGAGATAGAAATCGAATTGAATTTCGGGATATTTTGAGAAGTATATTCGAAAATATCAGCAATAATTTTCATAGAAGGTTCTGGTGGATAGATGTAAGTATTTCTCACCATAAATTCCTTCAAAATATCATTTTGGATGGTTCCCGAAAGTTGTTCCTGAGAAACACCTTGTTCTTCTGCGGCAACAATATAAAATGCCAAAATCGGTAAAACTGCTCCATTCATGGTCATGGAAACCGAAATTTGATCCAATGGAATTTCATTGAACAAAATCTTCATATCTTCCACAGAATCGATGGCAACTCCTGCTTTTCCTACATCTCCTACAACTCTAGGATGGTCAGAATCATAACCTCTGTGCGTTGCCAAATCGAAGGCTACAGAAAGTCCTTTTTGTCCTGCTGCAAGATTTCTTCTGTAAAAAGCATTGGATTCTTCTGCGGTAGAAAAACCTGCATACTGACGAATCGTCCAAGGTTTTTGAACGTACATCGTAGAATATGGCCCTCTCAAATAAGGAGCAATTCCTGCGCTGTAACCTTTTGATTTTAAAGCTTCTGAATCTTCAGAAGTGTAAGAAGATTTTAGTTGAAGTCCATCTTTTTCAAAAGAATAGTTTTCTGTATTAGAAGTAAATCCAAAATTTTTAAAATCGGGATTTACGTTTTGAATTTTCGTTCTCATTTCATGAAATTTCGATGAGTAAATTTACGATATTTTTAATTTTAAAAAAAAGTGAAATTTTAGGCGATTTGGGCTCCTTGATAGCAAAAAATGTAAAATTTAATTTTCAATAAACATATATAGATATTTTTACCGAATTTTTATTAATTTTATTTAAAACTGACAATTATTTTCATTTTAATTAAATTTATTAACTTCTAATCAAAATAATTCGCCAACATTACTTATTCGGTCTATCAAAGTGCTATTTTTCTATTCAAAAAATCAAATGAAACCCTAATTTATATCATGATTAATCGTTGTTCTAAGGCAAAATATCTTCCTAACTTTGCTTCGCTTTTTTAACCTATTGATGACTAAAATTTCAAGGAAAATAAGCCCAAAATACAATTAGAAACAAACAAAAAATTAACATTATGGAAGCAACTATTGGTTTTAAACCCGGAGTTTGGCAAAAGGAAATTAACGTAAGTGATTTTATTAGAAACAATTACACAGAATATACCGGAGACGAAAGCTTCTTAACTCCTGCTACTGAAGCAACCAATCAACTTTGGGCAGAACTATCTGAAATGTTCAAAGCAGAGAGAGAAAAAGGAATTTATGATGCTGAAACCAAGAAACCATCTCAGATTGATGCTTATGGAGCTGGTTATATCAATAAAAATTTAGAAAAAATCGTAGGAATTCAAACTGATAAGCCTCTAAAAAGAGCTATTTTCCCAAATGGCGGAATTAGAATGGTGGAAGACGGCTTAAAAGCATACGGTTATGAATTAGACGAAGCAACTAAAGAAATTTATACTAAATATAGAGTTACTCATAATGAAGGTGTTTTCTCTGCTTACAATTCACCGATTAGAAAAGCTAGAAATTCTGGAATCGTAACTGGTTTACCAGACGCTTACGGAAGAGGTAGAATTATTGGTGACTACAGAAGAGTTCCTTTATATGGTGTGGACTTCTTAATTAAAGATCGTCAAGATTATTTCGAAAATATGGATTGTGATGGTATGAACGAAGAAATCGTAAGACTTCGTGAAGAAATCACTATGCAAATCAATGCGTTGAAAGCACTTAAAAAAATGGCAGAATCTTATGGTTTTGACATTTCTAAACCTGCAACCAATGCTAAAGAAGCTATTCAATGGTTATATTTCGCTTATTTAGCAGCTACTAAAGACCAAAACGGTGCTGCAATGTCTATTGGTAGAGTTTCTACTTTCCTAGATATTTACATTGAAAGAGATATTAAAAGAGGCGTTCTTACAGAAATTGAAGCTCAGGAATTAATTGACCATTTCGTAATGAAATTAAGAATCATCAGATTCTTGAGAACTCCAGAATACGATTCACTTTTCTCTGGTGATCCAGTTTGGGTAACAGAATCAATTGGTGGTTTAAATAAAGACGGCGGTTCTTATGTAACCAAAAACTCTTTCAGATTATTACACACTTTATACAATTTAGGTGCATCTCCAGAACCAAATTTAACTGTTCTTTGGAGCGAACAATTACCAGAAAACTGGAAAAAATATTGCGCTAAAGTTTCTATCGACACTTCATCTCTTCAATATGAAAATGATGATTTAATGAGAGATTGCTTTAATGATGATTACGGAATCGCTTGTTGCGTTTCTCCGATGACTTTAGGAAAACAAATGCAATATTTCGGAGCGAGAGCTAATTTACCTAAAGCTTTATTATATGCCATTAATGGTGGTATTGATGAATTAACTAAAGTTCAAGTAACTCCAGAAATGCCAAAAGTAGAAGGCGAATATCTTGATTTCGATGATGTTTGGAATAAGTTTGATAAAATGATGGATTGGTTAGCAGAAACTTACATCCAAGCATTGAACATTATTCACTACATGCACGATAAATATTCTTACGAAGCTTATGAAATGGCACTTCACGACGTAAATGTTATCAGAACTCAAGCTTGTGGAATTGCAGGAATCTCTATCGTTGCCGATTCATTTGCAGCGATGAAATACGGAAAAGTAAGAGTAATAAGAGACGAAAACGGAATCGCAGTAGATTATGTAGTAGAAAAACCTTACGTTCCTTACGGAAATAACGATGATAATACTGATAAAATCGCAGCAGAAATTGTAGAAATTTTCATGAACAAAGTAAGAAAACAAAAAACTTACAGAAATGCAATTCCTACACAATCTGTTCTTACCATTACTTCAAACGTAGTTTACGGTAAAAAAACAGGAAATACACCAGACGGAAGAAGAGAAGGTGAACCTTACGGACCTGGAGCAAATCCTATGCACGGAAGAGACACAAAAGGTGCAGTAGCTTCACTCGCTTCTGTTGCTAAATTACCTTTCGAACACGCTCAAGATGGTATTTCTTACACTTTTGCGATTACGCCTGAAACTTTAGGAAAAACTTTAGACGAAAAACAAGGAAATTTAGTTGGACTTTTAGACGGATATTTCAACCAAAAAGGTCACCACTTAAATGTAAATGTTTTCAACCGTTCATTGTTAGAAGATGCAATGCAGCACCCAGAAAAATATCCTCAATTAACGATTAGAGTTTCTGGTTACGCAGTGAATTTCATCAAGTTGACTAAAGAACAGCAATTAGATGTCATCAACAGAACCATCACAGAATGTTTCTAATTTATATATAACATCAATTATCTTGAAGAAGAGTTAAGAAATTTCTTAACTCTTTTTTTAAGAATATGCTTCGACTCCGCTCAGCATGACAATGCTGAAAATTTACAGTTTTTATTAAAGTTGTCACGCTGAGCGGAGTCGAAGCGTTTTTTAATTAGAGTTATTAATCATTATCTTTGGTTTATAATTTAGATTCATAAAATCAAAAACAAAAAGACAAAAGTATACTCATGTCAAATCACGGATTTATCCATTCATACGAAACTTTCGGCACCAAAGACGGCCCAGGAATTAGATTTGTTTATTTTCTGCAAGGTTGTCATTTGCGTTGCCTCTATTGTCATAACGCTGATACTTGGAACAAAGGCGAAAAAACCAAAATGTCCGTAGACGAAGCCTTCCACGAGATAGAAAAAGTAAAAGGTTTTATAAAATCTGGTGGCGTTACCGTTTCTGGTGGCGAACCTCTAATGCAAGCCAAATTTGTTTTAGAATTATTTAAAAAATGCAAAGAACAAGGCATTCACACTTGTGTAGATACCAATGGTTATTTGTTTAACGACGACATTAAAAACGTACTAGAAATTACAGATTTGGTGCTTCTAGACATTAAACACATAGACCCAGAAAAATATCTAAAATTAACGGAAGTAGAGCTAGAACCTACGCTTCAGTTTATGCAATATTTGTCGGAAATCAATAAACCAACTTGGCTAAGATACGTCCTCGTTCCTGGTTATACAGACGATGCAGAAGATTTAGAAAATTGGGCAAAATATGTTTCTCAGTTCAAAAATGTAGAACGGGTAGATATTTTACCATTTCACCAAATGGGCGCACACAAATGGAAAGAAATTGGCAGAGCTTATCCTCTAGAAAATTGCAGACCAGCTGATATGGAAGATGTAAAAAAAGCAGTGGAGATTTTTAGGAAATACAACTTAAATCTTCCTTAATTATAAAATCCACAGTTTTTCTGTGGATCTTTTTTTTTACAAATACAATTAATTTTAGTCAAAATTTTTTCTTAATTTAGTTGAAAGAATTACTAGCATAAATGTTGTTTACTCAATAAATGATTAATAAAAACAAAAAGTATTGTTATAGAATTACACATATAAAAAACTTACCAATAATCTTGGAAAGTGGAATCGTATGCAAAAAGAATTCTAAAGCAAATTCTAAATATATTAATATTGGAAACCCTGAAATTATTGATGTAAGAACTGAAACTCCAGTTAAAATAGAAGATTATGGAATGATTGGAGATTATATTCCTTTTTATTTTACTTCAAAATCAATAATGCTTTACAATATTCAAACAGGCTTTAGACATCCTGTTGTTCCTAAAAGACATCCTTCAGAAATTTTAGTAATGAGATTCAAAATTGAGGAATTATCTTCACTAGAAAGTAAATGGTTTTTCACAGATGGACAAGCAAATGATAAAGCAACTACTCATTACAATAACTTGACTGATATTGATAAAATTGACTGGGAAAGTATACATCAAAATAATTTTTCAAAATCAGATGACTTCGATCGAGGAAGGCGCTATCAAGCCGAATTTTTAGTAAAAAATGAAGTCCCAATTTCACATATAGAATCTTTAAATGTTTATAATGATAAAGCTAAAGAATATGTAGAAAAAATTCTAAAAGAATACAATTTGGAAATTAGAGTTAATAATAATAAAATTTATTACTTTTGAGCATGATTAAAACTGAGAAAGGAGATTTACTTAATGCAAATACTACCGCCCTAGTAAACACAGTTAATACTGTTGGAGTTATGGGGAAAGGAATTGCTTTGCAGTTTAAAGAAGCTTTCCCCAATAATACAAAAAAATATATTGAAGCCTGCAAAAATAAAGAATTATTTCCAGGGAAATTGTTAGCTATTTGGGATGCAAATTTGCAACTAGGTGAAAAGTTAATCATTAATTTCCCAACTAAAGTTCATTGGCGTCAACCTTCTAAATATGAATATATTGAAAAAGGATTAGTTGCTCTAAGAAAACTAATTATTCAAGAAAAAATTCAAAGTATTGCTATTCCTCCTTTAGGTTGTGGAAATGGAGGTTTAGAATGGAAAATAGTAAAAGGAATGATTTATAAATTTTTAGAAGATTTAGATATTGATGTGATTCTTTTTGAACCTAACGATAGAATTAAAGAAATACTTCAAAAACAAGAATCAAAAAAGATTGTTAAACTCACTCCTGCAAGAGCTTCATTATTATATTCTTTATTTGCATTTGAAAGCATGGGTGAATATAGCAGTTTATTTGCAGCAAATAAACTTGCATATTTTCTACAAAGAAAAGGTCAAAAATTAAATCTAGACTTCAAACCTTATCACTATGGACCATATGCGATTGGCGTAGAAAAAGTTCTTTATAGTTTAAATGGTGTTTATTTAAAAGGAATGGAACAAGGCAATGTAAAGCCTTTTGAACCACTTCTTTTAAATTATGAAAAGTGGGATGAAATAAATACATATATAAAAAATAATTTATCTAGTGAAGATTTATCGCGACTTAATAGCTTGATGAATTTTATATCTAATTTCAGTTCTGAGTTATCACTAGAAGTATTGGCTACTGTTGACTATATTATTTATCAAAATCCTAAATTTACATTAAACGAAGTAATGCAGTCTATAAAAGAATGGAATAATCGAAAAAGTCAATTATTCAAACCCTCATTAGTTAAAGAAGCATACACCTATTTAAGTGATTATAAAGAAAAAATTTTTTCTTAAATTTTTAAAACCATATCCACAAAACTGAGCTGTCATAAAAAATCCAATACAGATTCTGGGACAAAACCAAAAAAACTCCCAAAATTGGGAGTTTTTGCTATATATTTTTCAGAAATCCGTTAAATTTCCTCTTGTCCTTTCATTTTCTCTGCATTTTCTGCCATAATTACGGCATCCATCATTTCTTGGATATCACCATTCATATAAGCATCTAGATTGTAGATAGATTTATTAATTCTGTGATCGGTAACTCTACCTTGAGGATAATTGTAGGTTTTAATTTTTGCAGAACGATCACCTGTAGAAACCATCGTTTTACGTTGTGCTGCAATATCGCCAACAACTTCTTGTAATTTAATATCATACAATTTCGCACGAAGCATTTCCATCGCTAATTCTCTGTTTGCCAACTGAGAACGCGCTTGTTGACAAACCACAACCAAACCAGAAGGTTTGTGCGTTAATTGAACTTTTGTTTCTACTTTGTTTACGTTTTGTCCACCAGCTCCACCAGAACGAGAAGTTTGCATCTCAATATCTGCAGGATTTATTTCCACATCTACTTCTTCCGCTTCTGGTAAAACCGCAATCGTAATCGCCGAAGTGTGCACTCTACCTTGAGATTCCGTTTCTGGAACTCTCTGAACACGGTGAACTCCAGATTCAAATTTCATAATTCCGTAAACGCCTTCTCCTTCTACTTTCATCACCAGTTCTTTGTAACCTTTAGACGCTTCAGAAGAATCGGTAACTTCGTGTCTCCAACCTTTGGTTTTGAAATACATGGTGTACATTCTGTACATATCTTCCACGAAAATCGCAGCTTCGTCACCACCAGTTCCGGCGCGCATTTCTAGGATAATATTTTTATCATCTGCAGGATCTTTCGGAATTAGAAGCACTTTCAGTTCTTCTTCCAATCCTGGAATTT
>ERZ650300.1045-NODE-1045-length-16234-cov-9.621794_pt1 | contig 16234 bp, 10 predicted proteins | sample MGYA00376236_ERZ650300 | MGnify/ENA primary metagenome ERZ650300 (study PRJEB26733, sample SAMN07839303) | wastewater metagenome | biome: urban; feature: wastewater treatment plant; material: waste water | place: USA: North Carolina | collected 2016-04-28 ...
CGTCCTTTTCTGTGCGTCAATCCGTCCTTTTCTGTGCGTCAATCCGTCCTTTTCTGTGCGTCAATCCGTCCTTTTCTACCCCGATCAATCCCGCACTGATAAAGGCTTGGCGGGTGATCTAAAAATCTTTAAAAAAATGGTTTAAAAAAGCTTTAAAAAAACATTTAAAAAAAGTAAGAAAGATTTTTTTCATAAAAGTTTTTAAAAAAAAGTAAAAATTCTGGTTCAATAAAGCGGTTTTAAGGTCAGAGAAAAAGAAAAAAAGTTTTTTCTTGTTAAAAACTATGCTAAGAAATCAAAATTTAACCAATATTTTGAGTTTTCTAGGTTGCATATGAAAAATATTTTAACCAAACCCGCTAATATCTAGCATTTGGTTGCTTAAGTGCGTCAATCTGTCCTTTTCTTTTTTGTAATTAATTGATATTTAAAGACATTATTTTTAATGTAATACTGATTATACTAATTAGAGATTGTTTTCATTTTGAGTTTTAAAGGTCATGGAATGGTAAGGGCATAAATATCGCTGTCGAGCAGTAATCTATTTTACGATAGAGTAAAACAGCCCCTTCTTTCATCCGACCTTACTTGATCATAGACACCAATAACCCAGATACGATAGCAAACAACACCGCCCCTTACCTTGTCTGACCTTACCGACCAGAGCCACCAGTTACCCAAGTACGATAGCCTAAGTCCGACCAATCACCCCATCCGACTTTACCCACTTTATGCACTAGAAAATTAAACAACGACAGCAACCCGTTTTTTAGCTTGTTTTAGCGGTGTTTGGTAACTTTAGCTAGTTCGGTACAATATCGAGCAGAAAAAGCAGTAGCGAAGCCGACATCGCTTTCTGGCATGGATTATTAATCAGTAGGAAAGACTTTAATTTCTGGCACAAATTCACCCAGACCGCAGACAACCGCCCCAAAAAATTTAAGTTATGGACTAAAAAACCAAAAATCCATAAGTTAGTTATGGAAAAATAAAAAATCTATCCATAATCTAGATTAGCCTAAGCCCTTTAAAATCAAGGCTTTCAGCGTTAGTTGCATACATCAAAAGCGAAATGTATTTATCTTTTTTAAAAAATTGTATGTATGTTTGAGTAGATGGCCGCAGAGCCAACAGACGACCTAGAAACGGTAGCAGAAGCCCCGCCCTTCCTTCATCCGACCTTACCTAACCGATGCCACCAATAAGTCAACCAACGACAGCAGACAGCATTATCTAATAGCTTGGTACTAAATAAGATTTTACTAAAACTATCAAACCGCCTAGAATCTATCTTGTAGAATTATCTATTACCTTTACATATAATATTTTATATGTTACTTTAAAATAATAGATAATTTTAGGTATTTATCATGGCACGACCAAAAAAAACACAACCCACCGTCACCCAAAACGACCACATAGGTATCGTTTACGGCTATGCTAGGGTATCGACCCAAGACCAATCGGAAAAGTACGGCTTAGAAGTCCAAATAGCTGAATTGGAACGGCAGGGCATTGACCACAGTAATATTTTTACAGATATCGAGAGTGGGGCAGTCCGTGACCGACCAAATTTAGTCAAATTGCTTGATATGGTGCAGACAGGTGACACGATTGTCATACCGAAATTAGACCGCCTTGCAAGGTCAATGCTTCACCTATTACAAATCATTGAACAGTTGAACGAAAAAGGCGTTAAATTCAAATCTATCAATGATAGCGGTATTGATACGACCACCCCAAGCGGAAAGCTATTTTTGGGTATCATGGCTTCAATCGCTGAATTTGAAAGGGCAATCATCAAAGAGCGTACTAAAAAGGGCATACAAGCCAAAATTGCAAAGGAAGGTAAATCATCTTGGGGTAAAAAAGGTGTTTCACCGAAAAAGATAGAAACAGCCAAAGACTTGTTACTTCAAGGCAAGACTCATGCCGAAGTTGCAGAGATCCTATCTATGCCAAAATCGACCATCTATAAGCATTTACCTAGCAGTAAAATCGAACAGTTGCGTGATGAAGCATTGGCAGAGCAAAACAAAGACAATCACGATATTTTTGAGAGTGAGCATTAATTACGAGAATTGATATCACCCTAGATTTAACACCAGAGCAGAACAGCTTACTTTGTATAGACTGTCGTGGCGGATTTAGCTATGCCTTTTGATTTTTCATCACACAAACTAGATAAAAAAACTTTCTATTCATATTGTTTATTTATCCAACGTGAAAGACGATACAAGTCAAATTGGGCATTTGTCATGGTCAAATCATGTGTTGGGGAATGGGTGGAAAAATCATTGAAAGCTGAAACCCAAAACCCAAGCCGAGAAACCGACCCTAGAATTTTACACTTGGCTTGACGATTACATGAAAAATGCACCCAGAACACAGTATGAGCGTCTGCCAGAGCCACCACCGCCACCGGTATTTGTCAACATAGTTGTCACCCAATTTAAGATTAAGCCACTTAACCCAGAGTGGCATAATCAAGAGATCCGACCTATGAACGAGTGTCGATTGGTGGGAGTGGTTGACGGGAAATATGTGAGATATAGGAAGCAAAGACAATGGAATTAGACAACTCAAAATTACCAATCAATATTTTGTTAGACAAAATTAATGAAGCAGCTAAAGGCAATCAAGGCATTACCTTGACGGATGAAGAAACCAAGCTTTTATCCAAAGAAGTTGGCGATTTGGTTTTTATCCCTTTTTTATCTAATGAAGATATCTTAAATATGCAGGCACATTAATTATGAAAAAACTATTAATCTTAATTGGTTGCGCTTTACCTACTTTAACTTTCGCAGCAAATCAGAACACAAATTTTAATCATTCAGGCATTCAAAAAGGTGCAATTAGTGAATCTTGCTACCATGAACCGTCCCGAGTTTATCGGAGACAGATTTGCCTGAGTCAGGCAGCATAGCCTAACGGTTTTAGTGAACGATAGTAGATATTTTCCGCATCCACTACGAGCATAGCTCTCCGTCTTGCACTCGGGCAAAGCAGTGCTTTGCTAATCCTCGTTCAGGCGACAAATATCCATTAGTAGAATGCAATCGTTCATGGTTGTACCAGTGTACCCAATCAAGGGTGGGTCTATACAGCGATGAAACTCAATCTTCGTCGCAAAGCCAAACGGCGACTGCCTACACGTGCTCCAGAGCCACTGACAGTACCAAATAGCTTAGGCCATACTTGGTCAATGGACTTTATGAGTGACAAGTTGCATAACAATATCCGCTTTCGCACTTTCAATGTCATTGATGATTATAATCGTGAATTACTAGGCATTGATATTGGTACCAGTATACCGTCACTACGAGTGATTCGCTATTTGGATCAGTTAGCCCAGTGCCATGGCTATCCTAACAAGATTCGGGTTGATAATGGCAGTGAGTTTACCTCAAGTATCTTCACGGATTGGGCGGCGGCTAACAACATCTTGATTGAGTATATCAAGCCTGGCTGTCCGTACCAAAATGCGTATATTGAGCGGTTTAATCGTAGCTATCGAAATGAGGTGTTAGATTGTTATCTGTTCAATAATTTAAATGAGGTTAGACAATTAACGGATAAATGGATCGAGGTTTATAACCATGAACGACCGCGTGATTCATTGAATGATATGACACCTGCTGAGTTTAAACAGGTGGCTTAATGTTTCTACTTTGATGTTGTTTTAAGTTTGGGGTATTTACACAATAAAATTCCATAGCAAGCTACATAGTCTGAATTCTGTGCTGAATTGTAGTGTTTAAATAATTTGCAAAAATTTATTATTGCTTAGGCTAATTGCCTAGCCCTAAAAACCAAATCTCCGACCTCTACCATAACTTGGCGAAGGCTGCTGGGCGGGTTTAGGTAATTGAACAGACGTATCAACGTTTGTCAGTATTTGGTCAATATCGTCAAACAAGCTTGTCAATGGTTTTGACAACTGTCGATCCGCATCATACAGCTCCACAGTTTGATCAGATTCGATAAAATCGCGTTCGATTGCCTGATCCACCAAAGCCTTTGCCTGATTATTTAATAACGTAGCAAGCTTAACACCCTGTGCCAAATACTGACAATGAGCTGGCTTATCTTTTTGATAACCTAGACCATCAAGGCCCTTAGAGCGTATTTTTTCTGCAAAACCTATGGACCCATCCCGCGCTTTATCTATCATCTCTTTACTATCATGGGTGGGTTTAACCCCTACCATCGCGCGTTTATAAGCTGTCGTGGCTGTTAAAAACAAATCCTTATCACCAATGACTTGACTTACCCTAAGCGCAATCATGGCTTGTAATGCCCGATTAAGCGAGTAGCGCTCATAATAGTAATTAGCTTCGATTTTTGCTTGTTGAAGCCCATTAAAATAGGCTTTGATTTCCTGGGCGATTTGCTTCTCAAATTCAGTGCGCGCTTCAAGCTGTTGCTTTAATTTCGCTAGTCTCGCTTCTTCGGCAATGGCAGCTTGTCGTTGGGCAATCAACTCAATTGTTTTATCAATGTTGTCATTTTGGCGTCCTGTGCTTGATATAGCGTGACCCATTCGGACAACTTGGCTAAGATCGCTTGATTTTCCGCTGACAGTTGCTGGTTGGACTGCTGCAATTGCTGGGTTTGTGTTTGTAGTGCCTGATTGGACTGGTCGAGCTGAGATACTTGCTTGGTCAACGCTTGGATCGTTCGTTGATTTTTCTGATGCTGGTTCAGATATTGCTCGGCTAACTGCTGATTTTGCTCCAGTAAATCGTCTAGCTGAGTATTGGTAACGGGCGTATTGTTCTTTTCGCCGATAGGTGATTGTTCTAAGGTATTCATAGCAACTTCGAGCAAGTTCGCTAAATTGTTTAATGCTTGATTGTCTTGTTCGTACTGCTGTTTGAAGGCCTCGAACTGCTGTTGTTGATCGCTCAATAATTTTTGTGAGAGCTGATCCAAAGCGGTCTCTAACAGAAGGTTTGGGTGATTGGGTAACATCGTTTAATTCTCCCGGGTTATCCGTTGATACCCCTGATAAATCCCGCAACAAGTCAGAATAAACAGAATCATCAGTAATGATGTTATCATGAATGTTGACCAAATCCGCCATTCTACGAGTACCGAGATATTGATGCCCAACGATATTGCCAGCAGGCTTAAAAAGATCACCCACAGTATCACTGGCAGTTGATTCTGGCGGTTGATACTCGTTATCAGTTCGCTGCGCCAAGTCTGCTGCTCGCTCAAGAAACGCTCGTAATCCTGCTTCTCGCTCTTGATTCTCGATGCTATCTCCTCGTCCACGTGGTTGGCGTAGGTGCCCAGATTGGTATCCACTTGATTCGTTAGCGACGTTAAGGTGGTTTGAGCTTTCTCGTCGATTTGAGTAATCCGCTCCTCTATCTGGGATAGCCGCGTATCGAGCTGATCTAAATGGGATGAGATAGCCTCCGGGTCGATCAACGTATCGATACGTTCGTGCAAGGCTTTGTTCGAATCGCTGATTTGATTCAACAGTTGGCTCTGATCGGTTTTGAGCTCGCTTTTTAAATCGTTTAGAAAGCTCATTACTTCGCTTTTCACAGAGTCTATGATAATCTGCTTTAAGCTTAAGAATTCGTTCGTTATCTGGGCTATCACGGTATCTTCGATCGTTTTTTGCTTGGTCAAATTGCTCGCCGAGAGTTCCCCGAGATTGGAAGGTTTTTTCATAAAAAGCTCCTTGTAGACGGATGGGTCTAGTGCCCCCATGCGGATTTTTTATAGAAATTGATTGATTTTTCACAGCGGTAATCTCGTAATGCTCAGATAAATAAGCAATCACATCATCACGATGATTAACTATTTCATTGCTAAATAAATCCACCAATTCATCATTAATTTTTCCCACAGTTTCTTTAACATTTTTAGGCAACTTATCGCCAATACGGGTTAATTTGATTCGTTCCACCGCATTAGGATCAGTTAAATTCATCTCAATATTTTTGATTTCTTTAAAGCAATCTGTTCTAGGTTTATCGATTAGATGATAATGGACAGGTAACGCTTTACCCGTGGAAAGTTCCACATTGGCAAAAACAAAATTGAGCTCAAGCCGAGGGGTATTTGTCACTTTGTCAATTTTATCTCGATGTTCTACCCAATAACCGGCATATTGATCTTTATCGAGAGAGGTAAATAAACACTCCTCAAATTCATCCATAAGTTGTTGTTTCATTGCTTCAGTGACACGCTGAGTCTCTTCGCCTTCAAACGCCAAGCATCCTGCGGTATAAATTTTTGAGAGTGTTAAACCATTAATAAGCTCAGTCACCCATTCTGGATTGCCTCTTAATAATTTAGCGTTTTCGCGAGATGCGACACCATTAGCATAATCTTTTCCTAGCAAATAGCGCTGTACAGCCCGACCCCCCGAAGAATAATGGTTATCTGCTACACCACCCCGCTTAAAGAATTTGACTAGCATAAAACATCCCAATAAAAAATAGCATTTAATTCCTAAAACTAGCTAAAAAACTTTAAATAATTTTTATAAATTTTTATTAACTATTATCATCCATAATAACTATTTCTTCTTTACCACTATATCGATTTAATAAATCATCGAGTCGTTGACGAATAAAGGCAAGTTCAATTGCCAGTGCTAAATTATCTAACATATTATTATTAAAATTGGTATTAGCTATGGTGGTCAGTTGATTTAAGTTAATACCAATAGCATTGAGCTCTCGCATTAAACCTTTCTCAACTTTGGGTGGATGAATACGCCGTACCATCGGATTTTCTAATGATTTTAGGCGAATATATTTAGCTACTGGCATCTCGCTAGTTTTTTGGATTTTTTCATATTCCTCATCGTTAAAGCGCACCTTTACCACATGCGTTCGCTTATCTTGTTCTGATTTTTTCATCACTAATAGCCAACCAACTAAAGAATTATCATTATCGTTTTACAATGTATGCCGTAGGATTTAGCCCAACATCTTTTTACGACCCCAGCTTTTTAGGGGGAGTAAAATAGGTTGGGCTGGGGGTATTGGGGGGTTTGCCCCCTAATCAAGCGTCCGATAAAACCCCTATGAGCGTTAGCGAAATAGGGGTCTTTATCTGTGCTTGCTCTTTTAGCTCCAGAGGGTTATGATCTTTATTGTCAAATTCTAGCATTGCCTGTGGGCACAGTAAAGGCCAAACTTGCTGCTATAACTAAAGCATGCTAAGATTTTTCCATAACTGATATTTTTATTGGATAAGTATGCGAGGTAATAATGAGTAAGTACTTAAGGAAAACCCCTGAGCAATTGGCCCAAGAGATGTTGGCAATTTCTCAAGCATTAGAGTTGATGAATAAAGAGGAAGCAGAAGCATTAGGTACGATTTCTAAGCGTTATGTTGATAGTATTAGTGAACCCAAAAAAGCAGAAGCTTATTTAAAGTTTTTAGATCAATATGCTACCAAAGAGGAAAAAAAGCGTTTAAAAAATCGTATAAATATTTTAAAAAAATTGGCTAAGCAAGATGATACTGATAGCAAACAATTGGTTGTTGATGATAAAAATGCTAATAATATTCAACCTACTTCTCATTAAACCACTGCTTTAGATCATAAAATAGTTGAAGAAAATGGCATCAATTATAATAATAATTTAACCACTAATTTGGTGGATAATTAGTTTAATTATTTAGTGTTCAATTATAAAATTGATAGTGTTTTTTAGTTATAGAGTGATAAATTTTTTTATTAATCTATATTTTTTATTGATAATTTTCTTTTAGTTCTTTTATTTTTTTGGTTTGAATTTTTTTGATGCTAAATTTTTTTTAACAATGTTTTTGTTAGATTTTTCAGACTAGTTAATTCTTTTTGGTGAAAAACTCTAAATTTTATTATTTTTTTCTTTAAGAATTTACTCCATAATATATCAGTTTTTTTAACTTTAAGAGAATTGATAGCTTTTTAGCTAAATTATCTACCCAAGTTTAAGAACAAAAGATTAATGCGTTTACCCATCTTAGTATAAATTCGGTAAATTTAATTTGACACACAGATCAGAACTTGTCGTAAGTTTATTATTAATAAAAAAATATTTGAATTATTAAATTGTTTAAATATTTTTCATTATGGAATAATTCTTATAGATTTATTTTGACAGGTCTGATAGCGATTTTGTATCAACTACTTGTCTGAGATTACTCAAAAACGCAAGTTGAAAGGCTTCATCTTGGATAAAAAGTTTGTAAAAATCAATTTCTTTTTTTCGGTCCTCAACGATAATATCTTTGACCAGTTTTTCGAATTCTAGGTTGCGATGTTGTTCATCTTTCGTGGTCAGATACTTCTGTTGAAAGTCAGGATGGTCATAAATTCGTTGTGCTAAGTTGATAAATTTCATTCGTTGTTCTTCTGGCGTAATATGCCAACTTTTAAACCATCGCTCATTAAAATCTGCGATGATTTTATCTAAGTTGTTGGTTTTTGCTTCAGTATGTACGCCAATCACATTAGGGTTGCTCGGGTCGATAACCGCTTCTTTTTCGTCTAATGTTATCTTTGAACCTAAAGCCGTTCTTTCAATCGCATAAGTATTTAAATCAATCGATTCTAACAAGTCATCGATATCATCATCTTCCTGGGTGCGAATGTTAAGCTCAGGAATTAATGCTTTTAACAACCAAAACAATCGCTCCCATTCGATTTTGTTAAACGGCATAATGGATGCAAGACGGCTATAGAGTTTGACAAATTGTTTGGCTTGCATTTTAAATTCGATTTTTGCGTCATCGCTAAGTTCTAGCTCATGGTTAAAGCGTTCTGCCAAAATATTGATTTTGCCTTGCAAGGTTTCCATACTGGTACCGCCAAAATAGGCTTCGGCATAGTCAATGACTTCATGGGGTTCATAAACGCCTACCGCATCCAGTTCAGTTTTGATATCGCTAAGTATATTGACATCGGTCGATTGGCTTAGGGTGGTGACGGTAAAGTATTTATCAAATGCGGATTTGATATGTTTTAGCTCATTAAAAAAGTCCAACACAAACAAATCTTCGGTTTTTTTGTCGTACTTATTCGCCGAGCGATTGAGCCTTGACAGGGTTTGCACTGCCAGTACATCTCGCAATTTTTTATCGACATACATGGCGGTAAGTTTGGGTTGGTCAAAGCCTGTCAGATATTTATTCGCAACGACCAAAATTCGGTAGTCATCGCTATCAAATTTTTCTTTGGTTTTGCTATCTTCAAAGCCGTTGATTTGGCTTTCGGTGTAGCCAATGCCGTCCACGATTTTTTCACCACTAAAGGCTATCATGGCTTTAAAGGGATTGCCTTTTTGCTCTAATAAGCGGTTAATCGCTTGGTAATAACGGATTGCCATTTCGATATTTTGTGTGACTATCATGGCTTTGGCATGACCTTTTAGGCGTTTTTTGGCAAAAATATTGCTGATAAAGTGATCAAGCATGATTTCGGCTTTGACATCGATGGTTTGCTGTTGGCGTTCGACATACGCTTTCAGGGCTTTTTGTGCCTTGTTAGAATCAAATGCTGGGTCATTTTCGACAGATTTTTGAATCTCGTAGTAAGATTTGAAGGTGGTGTAATTGCGTACCACATCCAGAATAAAGCCTTCTTCAATGGCTTGCTTCATGGAGTACAGGTCAAAGGGAGTAAAGCGACCGTCGGCTTGTTTTTCGCCAAATTTTTCTAGGGTGCTGTCTTTTGGGGTAGCCGTGAAAGCAAAATAGCTGCCATTGCCCCGCATTTTGCGTGATTCCATTGCCTTTATAATGCGGTCTTGGTTATCGTCCATATCACCGTCTTTTTCGTTATCGGTATCAATACCCAAAGCGGTATTCATGCCATCGTGAGCCATTCCGCTTTGTGAGCTGTGGGCTTCGTCGATGATAATAGCAAAGTTCTTGTCCGCCATTTCGCCAATGTCGTCTAGGATAAAGGGGAATTTTTGAATAGTGGTGATGATGATTTTTTTGCCGTTTTCTAGGGCGTTGCGTAGGTCTTTTGAGCGTTCGGCATGGGCGATAATGCCTTTGACTTCGCTAAACTGCTTGATATTGTCTTTGAGCTGTTTGTCCAAAATTTTGCGGTCAGTCACTACAATCACCGAATCATATAGCGGCTGTTCTAGCCCTTTCGCCCCTTTTGCTTGTTCGCTGTGCGGGTAGGCTTCTATAAGCTGATAGGCAAGCCATGTGATGGAGTTGGACTTGCCCGACCCTGCGGAATGCTGAATCAGATAGCGTTTGCCAACGCCATTGCCAGCGACGTCTTGCACCAATCGCCTTACCACGCTCATTTGATGGTAGCGGGGGAAATACAGGGTCATGTCGCCAAGATTGGGCTTTTTGATGTCGGGATTATCACAGCCTAATCGCACAAAATGGCTGATGAGATTGACTAAGCTGTCAGGCTGTAACACTTCGTTCCAAAGGTATTCGGTGTTAAAGCTGTTGGGATTGGGTGGGTTACCTGCGTTGCCGTGGTTACCTTTATTGAACGGTAAAAAGAAGGTATTTGCCCCGTTTAGCCGTGTGGTCATGTAGGCTTCTTGATTGTCTAGGGTAAAGTGGACAATGGCACGGGCAAAGTTAAATAGCGGGTCATCAAGGCTTCGATCTTTTTTGTATTGTTCGATGGCGTTAAAACGGGCGGTTTGGTTTTTATGGGTGCTTTTGAGTTCTAGGGTGATGATAGCTAGACCGTTTAAAAAAATGACCAAATCCACCGAGTTGCCGTTATGCTGGCTATAACGAACTTGTCGGGTAACGGTAAAGATGTTTTGTCGGTAGTTATCACGGGCGATTTGGCTAGAGCTTGCTAGGGGCTTTGGGTAAAGAAAGGTTAAGTTGGCGTTGTCCACGTCCAAGCCTTTTTTGAGTATGTGCAGTATGCCGTATTTTTTGATGGTGTTGTTTAGGCGGTGGATGATGGTTTTTTGCCAGTCTGGGTTGTGTTTGGCGATGGTGTCTAGGGCGGTTTGTTGGCTATTATGCAGAAATTGCCAAAAATAGTGGCTGTCGATGGCTTGGATTTTGTCAAAGTTGGCAGGGTTACCTTGTTGATAGCCGTTAGCGGTTAGGGCGGTGACGATATGGTCTTCAAGTTCTTTTTCGCTAAAGTTGGTAAGTTTCTGCATGGGTGGCTCGTTAGATTTTTATTTTGCCTGTGACAGCTTGGTTGATTAGGATGTTTTTGTATTCTTTTAGACGGTCTATTTGGGTTTGATATTTTTCAATTGCTTGTTTAATGGGCTGATTTTTATTTTCAATGGCGTTAATAATCTGCAATTGTTCGTCTAATGGCGGAATTGCAATAAATTGATTATTGATAAAATCGGGATTTGCTCGTGGCATTTTTGAGCCGTAAGTTGAACTATCAATATTTTGAATAAAACCATTTGATAAAAGCAAAATTTGAAGAAATTTTGCATTGTTTGGTTCTAAAACTTCAAAGACCAAAAATTCAGTTGAACAAATTCCTTCAAAATCCGCTAAGTAAACCTTTGCAAGATAAGGGCGTAACTTACCAAAAAGAATGTGATTAGGTTTGAAATGATTTGCCAACCCTTCTACTTCTGCACTTTCATTATTTATTTCACCTGTTTTTGAAATAATATTTTCCATTCCCAAATAACGTAAATCAGAGTTGCGACTAGAAATTTTTTTGTTATAACTTTTCAAAACATACTTTAACTTTTTAACGTCCCAATGCTCTGGAATATCGCCTATCCATTCCACGCCACTGTCTTTCATTGGCACATTAGGGTTTAAGCCTTTGGTGACGGCATTTTGAATCACGATTTGCTTATATTCGTTGAGTTTTTCAATTTGCTGTTGTTTCAGGGAAATCGCTTGGTCAATTTGTTTAATTTTTTTTGATAAAAACTCATAAATTTTCTTTTGTTGCTCTAAACTAGGAAAAATGAAAGGAATTTCTCTCATTCTAGTTTTATTCAAATCCCATTGACCAATTCTTACACCATCTGACGCACTTCCAAAGAAATCAACATAAAACTTGCTACGAATAGCGATATTAAAAAAATTTGGATAAATTTCATTACTAACATCAAAAACGTAATAGGCTGGGCTAACAATTCCTGTATATTTGGAAATACCATAAGAACCTTGCCATGCCTTCATCTTATTCATTCCAAACTGACCTTCTTTAAGCAATTTATAACCGCTTAAATCATCTGGAATAAAATTATGGTTGCTCTCTTGATCATCCATATCCCTAGTGATAACGCCTAATTCACGGGTAATAGATAACAAAGGCAGATTTGGATTATTTTTCTTTGAAAATTCTGTCAATAGAATGCCTAGTTTCTTAGATTGCCAATCACTTGGAATTGCCCCTAACCAATCCACACCGCTGTCTTTATAACTGTCATACGTCGCATAACTCATTGAATTTACTACCATTAAATTTATTTCGTTTAATTGACTAAACAGCCAAAAATCTGTATAATACGCCCCAACAACTCCCCAAGTTCTTGCCCATTATGGGAACAACAAGTCTTGGGGCTATCTATTTCTAGCGAACCAAAAATTTTAAAATCGCTATCGCCATAAGCGCCACGCTTTCAAATCCGCCAAACTCATCGACTTTGGCAAGCCAAACTGCTCCAAACTCACTTTATTATTGCTCATCTGCGGAAACTCATCCAACGTATCTAAAAACCGCTGTCCCCAAGTCGAATTTGGGCAAATAAACGTTAACATCCGTTGCATCAGGCAAAAGTAGAGCAACACCTTGGCAGGGTCAAACTTTTGAAACTCTGGCTCCAACCCCTTTAGCGACGCTTTAAATACCACATGGCGATTCCACAAACGCCCATGATGTGCCGAGATATTGCGAATCAAATTGAAGGCGTGTAATTGAGTTTCTAACAATTTGGCACTGGGCAAGCGATAATATCTAGCAATCGCTTCTTTATCCGCCCGTCGCATGATTTTATACAAAATCGACATCGTCCCAAAATCCCACAGCTCACACCCTGCCCAAACGGGAATATCGTGATAATACTGCTGATGATGTTTGACAAAATCGCTGTGTTTTTCTCGAGCTATCACCGCTTCATAACGAACCACCCAATCGGCATGCCTAACCTTATCATCAAAATACTGTTCATCTAAATGGGCTAATGGGTCAAATGAGCCGAGCCTATCGGCAATTCGTACTCGCATAGCCACTTCGATTCGCTCCAACGCATCCAATGCCAACTGACGCAGTTTTTTATCGAACATATACAAGGCTTTGATGTCTTGAAAATGGCTGTTTGGCTCAAACGCATTATCGACTGTACCGTCTGGCATCACTTGGCGAAACACATACGCATAACCGCTCAACCGATAGTAGCCAATTGTTCGTAGATAGCCCAATGCTTTTTTATTATCATCAACAATTAAGCCACGCTGTTTATAGGTATCTAACTGTTGTTGTACCGTTTTATAAGGCTTAGGCGGTAACTTAGTGGGCATAAATTTCCTTAGCACAAATCAAAAATATCTTTGCATTATAGCAAAGTCAGACCCACTAACCGCCCAAAATATCTCGAATCAAGCCATCTGCCTCTTTATCTAGTTGCAACAGCTCATTTGCTACCTCATCCAAGTTTCTCAGCGGTCTATGCTGATAAAAATACTTGTTAAAGCTAATCTCATAACCAATCTTGATACTTTCCATATCTAGCCATGCCTCGCTCACATGCGGTCGTACTTCTGCCAAAAAGTAATCGTAAATACCTTGATTGAGCGAGATTGACTCGCTATCTCGTAATTCGCTACTGCTTTCATAAATCACATACTGGTCGGGCTTGGCATTCTCAACACCCACATCTTGGGCAGGATAATACCCAAAATCGGCTAATTGCTCAGGCTGACAGCCAAATCGCTCGCATAAGGCTTGGATTTTATCGGCTTTTAATGTAGTGATAGATTTAATCACTTTTTCACCTGTTTCATCATACCAACTGACCGCATCAAGAATTTGTTTTCGCTCATTGTTTTTAAGCTTAATATCGTGCGTTTTAAGCACGTTCTCGACCTTTTTGGTAAAAAGATTAAAGTCAGTGTATAAAACGTCTCTTAGCGCTTCCCAGAGCGTTTTAGCATGGTTCATGATGGTAAGTTGGTTTTTCCAAGTCTCAATATCGAGAATTTTTTTGCGTTGAGCCAAACTTAAGCCCATCTCTTCAGATTCTGCCCATTTTTTTAAATCGTTTTTGTACTTGGTATAAAACTCAGCTTGATAAACCTCATCGCCATATTGTTCATATAGCGTGTTCATAGCATCGCTTAGGCTATTATCAAAACGCAACTTGGCAATCGACTCGGCGGTAAACTGAGCGTGACGACGGTCAGGACGCTCGATATTGACCTTATGATAGCCAAAATCTTGATTGGTAAATACTTGACTAGCAATGCCTGTTGGCTCGCCTTTAGCATCCAACTGCCCACGGATGGTTGCCATATCAAGATAAGTTTGGGTAATCGTGGCAATATCTTGTGGGCTAAATTCGCTATTTTTGCTGCCTAAGTTCTTTTTGAGTTTGCGATACATTTGACTGGCATCAATCAGTTGGACTTTGCCTTGACGTTCGCTTGGCTTATTGTTGGATAACAGCCAAATGTAAGTGGTGATACCTGTGTTATAAAATAAATTGTTCGGCAATTGGATAATTGCGTCAAGCCAATCATTTTCGATAATGTGTCGGCGGATATTACTTTCACCACTACCAGCATCACCTGTGAACAAGCTTGAGCCATTATGCACTGATGCAATACGAGAGCCTTTTTCCCCTCCCCTGCTCGATTTCATCTTGCTAACCATTTCCATCAAAAACAATAACTGCCCATCACTAGAGCGTGGGGTTGCATCTACTACTTGTGGATTACCCCAATAATCGTTTAAGGTAACGATAAACCGGGTATCAGAAACGGTTTTGCCGTCGGTATCATAGATATTTTTCTTCTCTCCTGCCCAGCTTTTACCATATGGTGGATTGGACAGCATAAAATCAAATTGCGTTCCTGTAAATTCATCGGTTGATAAGGTTGAGCCAACCCGAATGTTTTCTGGGTTGTCGCCTTTAATCATCATATCTGATTTACAAATGGCGTAAGTCTCATCATTGATTTCTTTGCCATACAAAAATATGGTGCGTTGCATATTGTCTAGCGGGTATTTTTCGTGAATGAAGTTTTCAGATTCGGTCAGCATACCTCCGCTACCACACGCTGGGTCATAAACGGTTAATGTTTTAGGTAGTGTATCTTTGATTGGGTCAAATACTAAATGCGTCATTAACTCAATGACTTCTCTTGGGGTAAAGTGCTCCCCTGCTTCCTCGTTATTTTCTTCATTGAATCTGCGAATCAGCTCTTCAAAAACATAACCCATTCCTAAATTACTAAGAGCAGGCAGCAATTGGTCTTGTGGGTCACGTTGCTCAATTGGTGATAAATTTAGGTAGGGTGAAACGAATTTCTCTAAAACATCGAGTAGAACGTTTTTATTTGCCATATGGCGAACTTGGTCAAGTAATTTAAACCGCACTAATATGTCTTTGACGTTAGCACTAAAGCCATTTAAATACTCCTCAAAGTTGGAAAGTAGCAATTGCTGATTATTGCTGGCTGATTCCTTGAGTTTTTTGAGCGTCCATTTGTTAGTATTGTAAAACACAAAACCTGATGCTTTGCGCAAGCCATCATCATCAAATTCAGTTAATCCTAAATCCTTTTTTTGAAATTCAACTTCTTCAAGAACGGCTTGTTTGGTAGGCTCAAGAATACTATCAAGACGGCGTAACACTGTCATAGGTAAGATTACATCACGATATTTACCACGAACATAAACATCTCTTAAACAGTCATCTGCAATTGACCAAATAAAAGAGACCAATTTGTTATGTACAGCATGATTCATGAAATTAACTCATTGTCTAAAATTGACCAAGTATAATGAATTTATGCCTCACTATGTTAGAGAAAATGAATTTCATATATGGACAACCATTTACACTAATTAATTTTTTAATCCATATGTTATTGATTTCTAAAATATTTTATTTATACCACTAAAATTTTATTTATATACTCACTATGTTAAAGAAAAACGGTACAAAAACTTATTAAATATCAACAATCTTTTATTTTATTAGTAGTTTTTTTATATAATTTAACCCCACTCTCAACACTTTTAGAGGGGGTTGAAACAAAAAAGGCATGAACTTAA
>ERZ650300.1056-NODE-1056-length-16168-cov-3.808105_pt1 | contig 16168 bp, 17 predicted proteins | sample MGYA00376236_ERZ650300 | MGnify/ENA primary metagenome ERZ650300 (study PRJEB26733, sample SAMN07839303) | wastewater metagenome | biome: urban; feature: wastewater treatment plant; material: waste water | place: USA: North Carolina | collected 2016-04-28 ...
CGTATCCTAGTCTATCCTTGAAAACATACGGAGCCAAATAGGTGTCAAAAGAGCTAAATGCCTGTGCCCCCGCCCATTCGCTCTGCAAAATCCCCAAAAAATTTGCCATCTGACCGAGAGCCTCTCTAAAATGGGACGGGGCTTTGCTCTCCACCCTCCCCCTTACTCCGTTAAACCCCTCGTTTAGTAAAGCCCTAAGGCTCCATCCGGCGCAATATCCGGTCAGGCAGTCGAGATCATGGATATGGTAGTCGCCGTTTCTATGGGCATACCCCTCCTCTTTACTATATACCTTGTCCAACCAGTAGTTTGCGATGACTTTTCCGGCCAGATTGTTGATTAGTCCGGCGTTTGAATAGCCGGTGTTTGCATTCGCTTTGATCCTCCAGTCAAACCCCGTTATGTACTCTTCGACGCTCTGGGTGGAGTCGATATAGGTTGTATCGTCGTTAAGCCCCAAAATATGCTCTCTTTGCATCTTGTGGGTATGACGGTAGAGGATAAAAGAGCGCATAACCTCAAAATAACCGGCATCAAATAACGTTTTTTCTATCGTATCCTGTACATCTTCGACCGCTACCGCTTTTTGTCTGCCGTACACCTTTGAGAGAACGCTCCAAAAAATCTCGCCGTCGTATCCGGTGGATACGCTCTCAAACGCTTTTTTGATTGCGTCTTCGATCTTGTAAGGCTCAAACGCCGCCTTTGTACCGTCCCTTTTGATAATTTCACAAAACACGCCGCTCTCCAAAAAAAATATTTGAAGAGATTAAAACAAAAGCAGACGAAAATGTCTTTGATGTGGGTCAAAAGGGTTTTTAGCTCTCCGCTCCAACACTCACCTCATCGCCAATCTCAAAATGACGACTCGTATGCATTTTTAGCGTTATGCCGCCGCATCCGATGAGGTATTCAAAAAAATCACCGAAATATTTTGATTTTAATATAACGGCGGCAATACCGGAGTCGGAAACGGTTATTTTGTTTGGACGGATAAAAACAGGCTCTCCTGCAAATCCATCTAATCCGAGGAGTTGTGCCGTCTTTTGATCCACCTCGTTGATATCCCCGAAAAACTCAGCGCAATATCTATCGGTAGGCAAAGAGTACAACTCCTTAATACTGCCGGTCTGCACAGCCCTGCCGTCTCTCATAATAGCCCCTCTGTCCGCCAAGCAAAAAGCGTCATCTCTATCATGGGTGACGATGATTGCGGTTGTGCCGAAGTTTTTTACGACTGAGGCCAACTCGCCCCTTAATCCGTTTTTTAACGACGGGTCAACATTGCTAAAAGGCTCATCCAACAATATAACTTTTGGATTGCAAATGAGTGCTCTGGCTAGAGCCACCCTCTGACGTTGCCCGCCGCTAAGCTCTGACGGATACCTCTTCGCAAGCTCAGAAATTCTCATTTTCTCCAGTATCTCATCCAGTGTACGACGGTCGTATCTGCCATCCAAAGTGATATTTTTTGCAACGCTTAGATGCGGCAAAAGGGCATAGTTTTGGAACATCATAGAGATGCCTCGCTTATGCGGCGGAAGCTTTGAGATAGAGCCTAGCCCAAGCACTACATCGCCGGAATCCATCGTCTCCAACCCCGCAATAATTCTAAGAATCGTACTCTTCCCGCATCCGCTGTGCCCCAAAAGGGCAAACGTCTCACCCTGCCTAACCGAGAACGAGAGCGAATCAAGCGCTTTTTTGTCCGGAAAATTTTTTGTTACCCGCTCAATACAAAGTTAAACGGCCTCAAAACCAGAGTAGCCGGAAGCTCTTTTGCGATGTCTATATAAACAATCAAAAAAGCGGTTATGATATATCTAGCTGTTAGCGGCGGATAGACTGAAAAAAACCTAAAGATAAAACTCTGAGCAAATATTTTTACGGTGTCGTCTATATTTTTGTCCACCCTCTCAAAACCGCTCTCGACGGAGCCTACCGATGCGGCAAAATATCTGACGGCATACGCTGCAATCAAAGCGAAAAATCCTCCGCTAAAAACCCTGTACGATAGCGTCTCATCCAAAAACCCAAACATCACGGTTATTGCCATTGCGACGATCACACCGGGGGTTGCATACCCCAAAAACGAGAGTTTATACAAAAACAGCCCCCTCTTTGGCGGGTATAGCTTTTTGAAATACGAGACAAAATAGGCCAAAAAGACTATAACTATACAACTTGCAACCGACAAAACAACCGTCTTTGCTCCGACCGATAAAACCTCCAAATCAATCGGGGGCGCCATATACAGCCAATAGGCAATACAGCAAACAGGGATAAAAAAACTGACGGCGACGACTAGGCATGAGAATAAAAAGGCAAATACCCCTTTTAATCCGGTGAGCCTAACTTTTGCACTTTTTTTACCTGTTGCGGATGAGAGGGTATGTGAGATTTTGTTTTTGTAGCGCATCTCTGCGGCAAACACCGCAAATACGAAAACCATCATCGCACCGCTGAGCAAAACTGCTCCGGCGAGGTCTCCGTAACCAAACCATGTTTTAAATATTCCGACACTAAACGGAGAGACTCCAAAATACGTCACCGTCCCGTAATCACTCAAAATCTCCATCGCCACCAAAGATAAACCGACAAAAGCGGACGGGAGAGAGAGCGGGAGATACACCCTGAAAAAAGCGTAAAAAAATGAGGCTCCACGAATTTTGATAAGATCCGTAACATCCGAACCGATCGACGAAAAAGCACTTCTTGCCAACAGATACACATATGTAAACAGCGTCGTTGCAAAAACAAACGAAGCACCGTATAGATTTAAAATATCAAGATGCAATCCGTCGTTGCCCGTAACCGTTGACAGTAGACCCCCTTTTTGGAAAATCCACACGTAGGCATAACCGCTCAAATACGACGGAAGGGCAAGGGGGAGGATAAATAAAACCGAAAAAACAGAGGAGCCGCAAAACTCATATCTGGCCGCCAAAAAAGCGGTGGAGAGCCCCAGAAGCAAAGCCCCAAGGCATCCAAAAAAAAGGAGGTACGCCGAGTTTAGCGAGTAGTAGCCTATATCTTTAACTACCGAAGCATCAATCAAAATCTCTCCGGTATACGTCGAATATACCGCCAAAAACAAAAAAGGCAAAACGGTAAAAACTCCAAATATAGGGGCTACAAGCGATCTATTCAAATTTTACTATCTCCACCCGGCTTCACTAAAAATCCGTACCGCTTTTTTGTTGTTCTCCCCTATTTTGGAAAGCTCTATCCCATCCTCTTTAAAGGCACCCAGAGCGGTGACTACGCCGTCTTGTTTGACCGCCGGATTTATCGGGTATTCAAAGTTGGAGTGGGCAAAGATATTTTGTGCGGCAGCTGAGGATAAAAACTCCAGTAGCCTAACGCTATTTTTGTAATTTTTGGCCCATTTGACCACCCCTGCCCCGCTTATATTGACATGCGCTCCGTAACCGTTTTGGTTTGGGAATACTACTCCGACCGACGAGACTACGGCTCTGTCTTTTTGATTTGGAGAGGCCATCATGGCGGCTAGATAATACGTATTTACTATTGCCACGTCACCGTCTCCGGTTGCCACGCCGTAAATCTGATCCCTATCTTCCCCTCTCGGGTTTCTAGCCATATTGTTTACCACCCCCTTTGCCCATTCAAGAGCTTTTTGCTCCCCTTCGTGAGCTATAATGGATGCCAAAAGCGACTGGTTGTAGGCATTTGAGGAGGATCTGACGAGTATTTTGTCGTTAAATTTCGGCTCCATAAGACTCATATAGCTTTGAATCGTTTTTGGGTCTATCTTTTTTTTGTTATATACAATAACTCTGGCCCTTTTGGTTAGCCCAAACCACTCCTTGTCGCTATCGGTAAAATGCGCCGGAACGTTTTGTCGCAGTATCTCGGAGTTTACCGAGCTCAAAAGTCCAAACCCTTTTGCCTGCCATAGATTGCCGACATCGGAGGTAATGAGCATATCCGCCTGTGTGTTTTTCCCCTCTATTTTTAGCTTCGTTACAAGCTCCTCGGCCTTGGCTGTTACTACGTTTACTTTTATACCTGTTTGCTTCTCAAACTCGGCAAACAGTATCTTGTCAGCCTCATAATGCCTATGCGAATAGACGTTTACCTCCTCTTTTGCAAATGAGGAGACGGTCAAAAGCGCCAAAGCAAAGAGTGTATTTAGTGCTGTTGTTTTCATCGTTTTTCCCCCTCTCACGTATCGGCCCACATTCTAAGCAGATTGTGGTAGCAGCTTGTAAATCTAATAGCCTCATCACTGTCTCCGACACCCTCTCTAAGAGCCATAATCGCCATATCCATATCAAATAGCAGCCTTCTTCTGTCAAGCTCCCTGACCATGCTCTCGAGCCATGTAAAAGAGCATATCCTAGCCCCGCTAGTCACAGGCTCCACCCTATGAACGCTAGACGACGGATAGAGCACCATATCCCCCGCCGGAAGCTTTACCCTCTGTTGCCCAAAGGTATCCTCGATAACCAGATCTCCACCTTCATACTCATCTGGATCGGTAAAAAATAGGGTAAACGACAGGTCGGAGCGAACCCTCTTGCCCCCTCCCCTCATAGTCCTTACGGCGTTATCCACATGGTTTCCAAACGTATTCATCTCCCCCGTGTAGCAGTTAAAAAGGGGCGGAAATATCTTTTTTGGGAGGGCAGCCGTAAAAAAAAGGGCGTTGTTACTGAGCGCATCCAGTATGATTTTTTGTATCTCCTGTGCCTCGTCCCCCTCTTCAGGCAACTGGAAATTTCTCTTTGCTTTTGCCGCCTGTGTACCGGATGTGACATTCCCGTCCACCCATTTTGCCCCAAGTAGTAGATTTCTGCAATGCGTCACCTGTTCCTTGCTCAAAACCTCCGGAATATGTAAAAGCATTTTGGCTCCTTTGAATTAATTTGCCTTAAAAAACCGAGATTTCCTAAGGAAAATCCCCCGAAAAAGGGGGAGGCGGCTAAAATCTGTAATCGAGGCTCAAAATGGCGGTTCTCCCTATCGCCGGAACTACAAAGCCGCCGTTTATATAGACTGCATCATAGTATTTCGTATCAAGTACATTTTTGACGTTTAGCTGGATCGTGTAGTCTTTTTTGCTATAAGAGACCATTGCATCGCCCTTTACAAATGACGGGGCTTTATTCGGCGCAAAAGTTGTCCCGCCGTATGCGTGAACCTCTCTGTCGCTTTTACCGTCTACTCCGGCTCCTATTTTCCAGTTTCTATCCAACTTATACGTAGACCACACGTTGAATGTATATGTGGCCGAGTTTGGCGGTCTTTGCCCTTTGTAGACCTGACTTTTCCCAGGGGCAACCTCATCTACTTTCGGATCCATAAGTGCCAGTCCGGCAAATATTTCCCAATCATCCGTTATCCTCCCCGCAGCCTCTAGCTCCAACCCGTCGGTATGCCTCTCTTTGGTTAGGATCGGGCTAGCCGAGGCGGATTCTACGTCGGTGTTTCTCTCCCACTCTTTAATTGTTTTATACAAAGAGGCTCTAAGTGACAAGTCCCCCTCAAATAACTCCCATTTGGCTCCAAGTTCATATGTAATACTCTTCTCCGGATCATATTTGTTTGAAAACGAATACAGATCCCCGGTGGTATTAAAAGAGTTATTCCACGCCAAATAGTAGTGTTGGTTTTTGGTCGGCTCGTAGCTTATTCCGGCTCTATAGCTGTTTTCGTTGTATTTTAGCTCTCCGGTTTTGGTTAGCGTCCCGTCGTAATAATCCATCCTAAGCCTGTCATGTCTGATGCCGCCCATCACTTTCCATCCCGGAGCAACCTCTATAATATCCTGACCGTAGAGGGCTATCGTCTTACCTAGATATCTACCGCTAATCACCCTCCCTTTTTCGCCGTACCAAGACTCATAGCCGCTAGGCAATGTCGATGATGGGCTCGCAACGGTATCCGGAAGAGTTGCAGCCCATGCCGCCGTAGCCGAGGTTCTGGTATAAAAAATACCGTTGCTGGCAAGCTTCGTCCCTGTTCCGCTAAGCCCATAAGAGCCGCCTGATGCACTAGAGATATTTGGAAAAGCGGTAGCTATAGAGGTTCGTCCCCATCTAGTCTGCCTTTCATGCAAAAACTCTGTCCCAAAAAGCGCCTCGTGCTTTAGCCCAAACGTTTCAAACTTCGTGTTGAGATCATTTTGCCAATCATATACCTGCTCTTGCGCCCCTTGGCTTTTGAGACTTCGACTAACCGCTCCGGTTGCCTGATTGTAGCTTTGCGCCGCAATCGCCCAGTTGTCTCTCAGATAATCTGCCTTTCTAAGCGCCGAACGAAGCTCGGTATCCTTTGAGAACTTGTGAGTATAGGCTATAGTCGTGATGTTGACCTTGTTGTCTTCATAGTCGTTTGTAAACCCGTAAAACGTATTATTTGAAACATCCAACGGCTCCTTGTTGAAAAAAGGGATACCGTAATCCGGCGTTATATGGGTGTTTAGATAAAAATGGGAAAATGTAATCTCGCCGCCGTCATAAGGCTTATAGCTGATACTAGGGGCAAAACCCTCCGTCTCATTTTTTACGTCGTCTCTCGTAGAGCCGCCACCTTGTTTTACGGCATTTACCCTAACGGCAATATTGTCTGAAAATTTTTTGTTTATATCCGCAGATGTCCTCCAAAATCCGTTTTCTCCGCCGCTAACCGAAATGCTCGAACCGTCCTCCCATTTTGGGGTTTTGCTCTGCTGGCTGATCACCCCTCCGGCCTGACCTCTACCGAAAAGCATAGCTGCACCGCCCCTTAGGACATCTACGCTCTCAAGATTAAACGCATCCCTGTTGTATTGCGAGGCATCCCTGATTCCGTCCAGATACATATCCCCAAACGTATAAAAACCTCTCAGGTTCATATTATCGCCGATTCTCCCGCCCTCGGCCGCATTAAACGTGAGTCCGGCAACGTTTTTCATGGCATCTTTGAGTGTAAACTGAGCCTGATCTTTCATTAGCTCTTTTGTTACGACGGTAATCGCTTGCGGGACTTCGTGAACTGTCTGTTTGGTTTTACCGACTTTTGAGATCGACGGCTGATACCTAGGGAGTTCAAGCTCTATATTCTCTTTTACCTCTACGGTTTTCAAGGTCGTCGCGGTGTTTTTATCGGAAGTGTCGTTTGCCCCAAACAGCGAAGAAGCGAGGGCAACGCCGTATATCGCTGCACCTATCGGCCTTAGCGGACTTTTTGAGAGCCGCCTGATTTGTTCTTTGTATGCCATACTTTTTTCCCTTTAGAAATATTCGTGGCTGGCTACTACCTAAACGGTCTGGCTGGCTATATGTTTTAGATGTTTACTATTTTGTCAGTATCAGTTTATTTTCCCTTGTGACCCTAAGGGTATACTTTTGCCCTTCATGCTCTATATACACAAAATGGTTTTGCCCGAAAAGCTCCGAACTGCTGATAATCATCACCTTCTCATCGGCAGAGCCTTTTGTCTGCGATCTCTCAAATATTTTCTCCTCTTTCACGATATCACCTGTTTAGACTAAAAACTATAGGAACCAAAACCGATGACGCAACGTTTTGATCCCCTTTTTTTGCCGGAATAAATCTCCAGTTTTTGACGGAATTTAGAGCCGATTCGTCTAGCCGTTCAAATCCTGAACTTTTTTGTACCGTTACAGCTCCGGCAAAACCATCCGCCGAAACCTGCACCCTTAACAGCACTTTCCCCTCCTCGCCGAGTCTTCTGGAAATTGACGGGTACGGTGGATGTGGATTCTTTAGATAATCTGCCGTAAAACTTGCCGGAATCTCTTTTACGGGTTTTGGCTCACTATCCGTCACCTCTGCCTTTGCCTGGCTACTCTCTCTTGTTTGGACATTTACGGCCTCTATTTTTTGGGTAGCGGTCGGCGGCTGAACAATATTTTTTGATTCGACCGCTCTAGCTGTCTCTTTTTGTACATTTTTCTTTTGCGGCTCTATTTTTTGCATAGGTTTTTGTATCGGTTTTGCCGGCTCCTCTTTTTGCTCAATCTCAAATGTTATCCCAAGAGGGACGGCTACCGATTTTGGCTCCTCGGCGTGATGCCTAATCAAAAAAAATGCAAAAACGGCATGCAACACAAAAGAGAGTAGTATAAACTCCGGATTTCTGTCTCTGTTAACGCTCAAAGTCATTTGCTACCCCTCATTTTTGGTAACGATCGTAATCTTCTCAAGCCCTTGAAGCTTTAGCCTATCCATAACAAATACAAAATCTTCAAATGCGCTTTTTTTGTCCCCTTTGATATGGACAAAATCACCTTTTGAAAGTCCGGATATCTTTGTCTCAAGACCCGCTTTATCGATTTTTTCACCGTCATAGTAGAGTTCACCGCCGCTCAAAACCGCTATCTCAACTTTTTGTTGCCCCTGTGACACCTCTGTACTTTTTGCGGCAGGGAGCTCTATTTTTAGTTGCCCCGTCGCAACAAACGTAGAGATAGTAAGGACAATAGCCAAAAGAACTAACACAACATCTATGAGAGGGACGACATTTATCCCCTCCACCCTCTTAAGAGCGCGCATCTTCCCATTTCCCAATGAGCAAATCCACCTTTCGTAGGCAGGCTCCGTAAATCATCGTGGACGGGATGGCGACCAAAAGACCCAGAGCGGTAGCCTTTAGCGCCAAAGATAGGCCAACAACCACCTCTGAGGGCTGTAATCCCCCTTTTTGCCCAATCTCATAAAAAACTACCATTACTCCGGCTACCGTACCCAGTAAGCCGACATAAGGGGCATTTGAACCTATCAGTGATATGGCGGACAGATTTTTTGTCAAAGCCGCCTCTATCTGATTTTTTGTCTCAAAAGCTAAAATATTTACCGAGGAGTAAAAAAACACCCTCTCAATCGCAAACCCGATAGCCAAAATACTCATAATCCCCAGAACGCCAATGGTTCCGTAATCAACCAAGTCTTTCAAGTACTCCATAATATCCCCTTAAGAGTGATAACTAATCTCATATTTAAGGGGGCGATTTTACATGAAAAATTTTAATATGTCAAGTATTTTGATTTTTAATTTCAAAAAATATTAGGAGTATTTGTAGATACGGAGGTAATCGTACAGATCGGAAAGGCACATTAGCTTTATTTTCGGCTCTTCAAATCTTTTAATGATCGCCGGATCGCCGGACATATAAAGTGAAAAATCGACCCGAAATTCACTTGGCAATTTTCCCAAGCTATCCGGATCGTTTATAATTTGTGAGGCGACATCGTAGAATAAGTCATCCAGTTTGTCAAAATCCCCGCCAAAGTCATCATTTATGGCCTTGTCGTCAAACCCGTATGAGTCGAAGACGGCAAGGTATCTGGCATCCCATTTTTCGCTCAATGCACCAGTTCCCCCAGCGGTTTGCCGACATAAAACCCTTGTGCAAAATCTATCCCTTTTGATTTTACAATGTCATATATTTCTTTTGAGCTGACAAACTCGGCTATTGTCTCTATTTGCAATTTTTGCGAAAAGGCGATAATCGCATCCAATAATACTTCACTGTGTTTTACATGGCTTATTTTGCCGACTATGGAGCCGTCGATTTTGAGATAGTCAAAATCAAGCTCCAACATATTCTCAAAATTGGAATACCCGCTCCCAAAATCATCGATAGCCACTTTGGATCCGAATCTAGTTTTTACAAGCTCGATAAATCCTCTGAGGGCGTGATAGTTTTTTATCTCTTCGGTCTCCGTAATCTCAAATACCATCTTGTTGCCGATATCGGTTTGCGATAAGACTTTTTCTATCGTTGAGACTATATCTGAGCTTTCGATATCCTCGATTGTTATATTCACGGAGATCTCTTTACCGCTCTCTTTTGCTTTTTTTGCGGCCAGTTCAACTATTTTTTTGGTGATATACGGGTATTGTTTTGATTTTTTGGCAACGTCCAAAAATTGATGCGGAAGTATCACGGCTCCGTTTTCATCAATGATTCTGACAAGCGCTTCGTACTTTTGTATCTCACCTGTCGGTATATGCATAATAGGTTGGAAAAAAGCGACAATCCTATCTTGTTCGATCGCTTTTCTGATTTTGTTGGACCATTCGATATTCTCCCCGTACCTATACCTCTCCACGAGCGCCGGATCAAACACCTGATGAAATTTGTGCTCTTTTTTTGCAAATCTAAGAGCCATATTTGCCTTGCCGACTATCGTCTCGCTTTCGTACGCACTTCCGGCTGTTAGACTGACATATATCGGTTGTCCGTCTATCGTAATCGGCTCTTTTTTGACCTCTATCAGCATCTCGTTTACGAGTGCCATATGCTCTGTGGTCTGAGCCGAACTCTGACTAAGAACTCCGAACTCGTCGCCGTGTAACCTATAAAGGACATGACTTATCCCGTCAAAACGCTCTTTTAGCTTAATTGCCAGTTTGCAAAGGAGCTTATCGCCCATCTCAAGGCCGTAAAAATCATTAATTTCAGAAAAAGCATCTACGTTTAGAATCGTAAATATCGGAAATTCGCAACCGTCCAGGTCCTCAAGGAGCTTTACCTTGTTCCAAAGACCTGTTAGATGGTCTTTTGTCTGTCTCTCGATTAGCTCCTCTTTTTCTATGAGAGGGGTGATATCATGCCTGATCCCGATGTATTTTCTGATTATTCCGTGTCCATCTTTTATCGGCAGAATAGTAGAGTCAACGACATAATCGGAGCCGTCTTTCGCCCTGTTTTTGATTACCCCTTTCCATACTTTTCCGGCTTGTATGGTCTCCCATACGTACTTGAACGTCTTTGCCGGCATATCGGGATGCCTGACTATGTTGTGCGGTTTGCCAAGTAGCTCTTGCGGGGTATAGCCCGATATGTCGCAAAACTTATCGTTTACATACTCGATTATCCCGTTTGCATCCGTTATCGATACTATATTGCTGACATCCAGAGCAACTTTGTATTGCTCCAAAAGCCACTCGTAATTTTCTTCCGCCATTATACTTCCGTTTATCATCGCTACGGTTACCCTCTTTAGCGCTTAATCTGCTGTATAATAACGGATAAAATTAAAAAAACAAATAAATAGGAAAATAGTTTTGAACCAATTAGTACAAATTGTAAAAGAAAGCGGCACTCTTTTTAGAAAAGGGTTTTTGGAAACCAAGCAGATAACCTACAAAGGGGCGGTTGATTTGCTGACCGAATATGATGTAGCTATCGAAAAAGAGCTAACCGCAAAACTAAAAGATCTATTTCCGGATTTCACCATAGTAGGCGAAGAGAGCTGGGAGGGGGGCGAAATACCGAAAAACGCCGTCATCATAGACCCAATAGACGGTACTACAAATTTTGTCCACCATATACCGTTTTGCGCCATATCCGTAGGGGTATGGGAGGATGGAGAGCCAAAATACGGAGTCGTATACAATCCGGTACTAGATGAGCTATTTACCGCCAAAAAAGGTGGCGGGGCATATCTAAACGGCGAAAAAATCCACGTATCAAATACAAATGAGCTTCAAAAATCGCTCATAGCAACAGGGTTTCCGTATACAAAATCAGAAGGGGGCGACGATTTTTTGTGGGCCGTGCAAAAAATCAAAGCAGTTTTGCCGCACACCAGAGATGTCAGAAGACTCGGTGCCGCATCGGTTGATCTGTGCTACACGGCAAAAGGGGTGTTTGACGGATACTATGAGATAAACCTAAAACCGTGGGATACGGCGGCAGGGGTGTTGGTAGTACAAGAGGCCGGAGGGAAAATCTCAAATACCGAAGGGGGCAAATACTCTCTGTCAGATAAAGGGATAATAGCCTCCAGCTCCGCTATACACGAGAAATTTGTAGGGCTTTTGACATCAGATGCTATCTGACTCTCCGGTTTGCGACTTTCGGTTTTTGGGGAGGGGGTGGCTACTAAAAAGAGACGACCTCCTAGACCCTGAACTAAACGGCAACAAGGCCAGAAAACTATATACGTTTGCCGCAAACGGGTTTGGGGCGGATACCGTAATCAGCTACGGCGGAGCGCAGAGCAATGCTATGTATTCGCTCTCGGCTCTGGCAAAAAAACAAAATGCAGAGTTTATCTACTATGCGAAAAAACTACCCGACACTCTAAGGCACAATCCAGACGGAAATCTGGCGGCCGCCCTCGAAAACGGGATGAAACTGGTAGAGCTAGAGCACAAAGCATACGATGAGACGATATCGAATCTGCTAAATAACCAGCCGGAAGGGGCAATACTCATCAGACAAGGGGGGGCCGACGAATACGCAAAAGAGGGTGTTCGGATGTTGGCGGACGAGCTAAACGAATATGCAAAAAGCCACGCACTAAAAAATCCGATTGCCGTACTCTCGGCCGGAACTGGAACAACTGCCGGATACCTATCCGAATATCTGGATTTTGAGTGCGTATGTGTCCCCGCCGTCTCGGACGCTCTGTTTTTGAGGCGGGAGTTTGAGAGGCTGGGGGTCAAAAAAATCCCGACGATACTGGAGGGTGCCGAAAAAATACCGTTTGCCTCGCCGCACAAGAGGCTCATCGAAATCTACAAAGAGCTTTTAGACGGAGGGGTGGAGTTTGACCTCATATACGACGCAAAGTGCTGGCTCACCATATCGGAAAATATGGAGTTTTTTCGAGGGAGGGATACGATATTTGTCCACTCCGGCGGCACACTGGGCAATAAAACCCAACTGGAGCGGTATAGATATAAGGGGTGGAGTTAGCCGCATAAAGCGGCAGAGGGGTTAGACCTCCGTCCTGCTTTTAATTTTTATTGTCACGCCGCCCCGAACAAAGTCCGGTCGGCTACGCTAGGCGCTGTGCCGCTAAAGCTAGCCGCATAAAGCGGCAGAGGGGTTAGACCTCCGTCCTGCTTTCTATGCTAAGACCAAAGCCGGAGATACCGATGAACTCTTTGTTTTTGGAGTGGGTGAGGAGGTTTATCCGTTTTATACCCAAAAGAGAGAGTATCTGAGCACCTACCCCAAACTCTTTTACCTCTGAGTGCTCCGGATATCCGGCATCCAAAAACACCATCACCCCACCCTCTCTCGACAACAAGTCTACGCTTCTGATAAGCGACGTAAACTTTGCATCATTGGATAGCAACTCTATATCGGTTGAGATGTTATTGAATCTGACGTTTGCGCTCTCTGTCGGGGTACCGAATACAAAAGCGGTGTGAACCTTTCCGGCGTGGTCTTCAAAGCTCTTTTGGATTGCATCTTTGCCCATAAATACCGAGGCTTTTGATGTTATCTCTCTTACTAGCTTCTCCCTTTTTAGCCTATACTCGATAATGTCGGAGACAAAAACGATTTTTAGATCGTGCTTTTTGGCGAATAGTTCCAGATCATCCCGTCTGGCCATCGTCCCGTCCTCTTTCATAATCTCGCATATCGTACCGCTAGGATAGACCCCCGCAAGTCTACAAATATCTATAGAACCCTCGGTATGTCCGGTTCTAACGAGTGTGCCGCCGTCTTTTGCTATCAGCGGAAAGATATGCCCCGGCATCTCAAAACTATCCGGCGTGCTATCTAAGCTGGCTAGCAGTTTTATCGTGTCGTTTCGCTCATATGCGGAAATCCCCGTCGCACACCCTTTTGTATCGACGGAGACGGTAAAGGCGGTCTCGTGCGAAGAGCTGTTTTTTGCAACCATCGGACGTAGCCCCATCCTATCTGCATCGGCTTTGGTTATTGAGACACAGATGAGCCCCTTTGCCTCGCTCGCCATAAAATTTACCTTTTCGGGGGTGGAAAATATCGAGGCGTAGACCAAATCACCCTCGTTTTCCCTATCCTCGTCGTCCATCATAACGACCATATTTCCCTTTTTTATCTCTTCTATGGCTTCCAAAACTCTATTTATAGGCATTTTATCTCCGATTGTCCAATTATTATACGAAATTTATCGTTTTTTAGTTGACAAAGCGGTTAACTTCTGCTACAATTACGGCCTCAAAAGTGATTGGGATATCGTCTAGTGGTAGGACAGGTGGTTTTGGTCCATCTAACCGAGGTTCGAATCCTTGTACCCCAGCCACCTATTTGAGCTTTCACTTTTCTTTGGTTATCGCGGGATGGAGCAGTCCGGTAGCTCGTCGGGCTCATAACCCGAAGGTCACAGGTTCAAATCCTGTTCCCGCAACCATATTTCATCGGACTTCAAGCCACTTCTTAAAAATCTGAAAAATCATCAGGGTACGCCAAAGGGTACACTTCTAAAAACATCATTTCGCAAACTTTGTTTCAAAATTTGGTGCAAATTCCTTAAATTTTTTCAAAACATTATTTTTAATAGCCCAACTTTCCAGCTCTTCAAATTTGTATCCCAGTATATCTTCTGCTCTTTTTGGCTCGTTTTCTTTGCGTCTTTGGATTAGCTCTCTATCTGCACCGTGAAACTCCGAGATTTTGAAGTTATCTTGCATATACTGCCAAGCCTCTACGATTTTGGCTCTGTTTTTGTGTCCGTTTGCTATTTCGCTATCCGTCAGCCGATACACATATCGCAAGCTAATATCCTCACAAAACCTTTTAAATAGGCTCTCCGCACTAGACAAAAAATCATCCAGCGTTTTTATACCGTATTTTATGAACTCCTCTCGTTTTATCTGAAACTCCACATTACTTATCGGCTCATGCAAATCAAAACCATGATGCAGAAAATATCCATACATCCTCGTTTGCTTCTCGTCACTCCTTTTTAGCTCCAGCTTTTTATCATATATTCTTAGCCGCAAAGCGCCAGCCCCAATATAGATAGTCTCCGTGCGTCTCGTGCTTCCGTGTTCATCCGAGATAATGCGCCATTTTCTTTTTTTGGTTACGAAATCGTTTGAGCTAAATTGCGAAAAATCATAGTTTATAAAACAGTTTATATCCGCTCTAGTGATATGCCGTCCAGCCGTCAGCCTTCCAAGCACACTTGCGTTTACATAGTCGATACAGCCTCGTATCCCTAGTGTATATATACCGCTATTCTCTAGTTGTATGAGTATATTATGCAGATTTTTTTGCTTGTCTTTATGCTTAAAGCCTACACGAAAAAATCCGTTTATATCGCTTAGATAGCTAAAGCCCTTTGAGTCGCCACGATAATAAAAGCCCAAATCGCCAATTTGCACAAGCGCACTAGGCATCCAATCTATCTGCGTTAATTTTTCGTTTAGCTCGTCGTAAAACTCCAAATACTCATAGTTTGTTTCGATGAAATAATATAGCGTATCTATTCCGCAAGCGATTTTGAGTTCGTTATTTGAGCTTATATGTTCGTTTGGCAAGTTTTTCTCCTAGATAGACAATGAGGAAAAATGGCGTAGAATGGGCATGTGTTACTATTACATGCCCCTAACTGTTAAGGCTGGCTCGCAAATAGAGTTTGCTCCCCGCAACCCTCTCTTTGCTCGCACAGCCAAACTATTAAAGCCCGTAGAAAGATATATCTTTGGCAATTATGCCAATCTCGACTTCTACATCTTGCCCGACCTTAGTCTTTAGAAGTAGCGCTTTCTCTTTTGGTATCGTCAAATCCACCAGCTCGCTTTTGCTCTCGCCATTTGATAGCTTTTGCATTATCATTATCTGCCCTCTACTCTTTCCTGCTTTTGTCTCTCCCGTCTCCTTGTTTGTGAAGTCTGGAGATTGATATATGCCTAGCAGCTTACCTTTGATATAAAATGACATGCTTAGTTCCTTGTGTGTATTTTGTTATTTTGCAAAAACGCTTCTATCTCTTCGGCTTTATAAAGCACTTTTGATTTTACGAGATAGTATGGCAGTTCGTTATTCATCCGCATTTTTGCGGCTTGTGATTTTTTGATGCCATATTGCGTTTCTAGTTTGTCAGCGTCTATATACGCCGCACCGTCAGTTTTTTTTGCCGAAAATTCCCTTATCAAACAAGAGACCGACTGATACAAAATAGCCTTCAAATCATCTTGCGTTATGTTGATAAGAGAAAAAGTGTTTTGCATGATTTTCCCCTCGTCGTTTGTGAAATATTGTCTATTGCGCAATGACAGGGGTTATAGTAGTAGAAAAGGACGAGCTGGAATAGGGGTAAAATTACGGGATTTTAGTGTTTTACAAAAAAGCCATATCACCCGTAAAAAATCTCAAACTCTTTATTATTTTGCTCTAAGTTAAACAACAAAGAATCGTAAATCAAAAAAGAGAATATTGCGATATAAGCTCTAGATTGA
>ERZ650300.1059-NODE-1059-length-16111-cov-22.242651_pt1 | contig 16111 bp, 16 predicted proteins | sample MGYA00376236_ERZ650300 | MGnify/ENA primary metagenome ERZ650300 (study PRJEB26733, sample SAMN07839303) | wastewater metagenome | biome: urban; feature: wastewater treatment plant; material: waste water | place: USA: North Carolina | collected 2016-04-28 ...
AAAACTTCCAGCATCTAACTTCCAGCTTCCTACAAAATATAGACAATTAAAACTCAATATATATGACACTAACCGCTATTATTATCAGCATTGTGTGCTTAGTTGCAGGTTTAGTTATTGGATTTTTACTTTCCAAAAGCTCACTGAATTCTAAGGCAAAATTTATCGTAAAAGACGCTAAAAAAACCGCTGAAAACATTATAGAAAATGCGAATGTAAAGGCAGAAGCCATTAAAAAAGAAAAAGAAGCTCAGGCAAAAGTAAAATTCTTAGAACTAAAATCTCAGCACGATGAAAATATTCAATCTCGCGAGAAAAAAATGCAAGAAGCAGAGAAAAGAATCAGAGACAAAGAACAAAAACTAAATGATGAGCTTAGCAAAACGGGTAAACTAGAAAAAGACCTAGAAAGACAAGTTGCAGATTACGAGAAAAAAACCGAAATCATGCAAAGAAAACAGCAAGAACTAGATGTAGCTACCGCTCAAAAAGTAGAAATGTTAGAAAAAATTTCTAACTATTCTGCCGAAGAAGCTAAAAATGAATTGGTAGAATCTATGAAAGCAGAAGCTAAAACCAAAGCTCAGGCATACGTACAAAGCATTATGGAAGAAGCACAGCTTAATGCTAAAAATGATGCCAAAAAAGTGGTGATACAGACCATCCAAAGAATTGGTACAGAACAAGCCATAGAAAATTCTGTTTCTGTTTTTAACATAGAATCAGACGAGGTAAAAGGTAGAATTATTGGTAGAGAAGGTAGAAATATCCGTGCATTAGAAGCCGCAACAGGGGTAGAAATCATTGTAGATGATACGCCAGAAGCTATTCTTCTTTCTTGTTTTGACCCTGTAAGAAGAGAAATTGCAAGACTATCGCTTCACAAATTGGTGACAGATGGTAGAATTCACCCTGCTAGAATAGAAGAGGTGGTAGAGAAAACCAGAAAACAAATAGACGAAGAAATTATAGAAATCGGTAAACGTACCATCATCGATTTAGGAATTCACGGGTTGCACCCAGAATTGGTAAAAATTGTAGGTAGAATGAAATACCGTTCGTCTTACGGACAAAACTTATTACAGCACTCTAGAGAAGTTGCAAATATTGCGGCTACAATGGCTGCAGAATTAGGCTTAAACGTAAAATTAGCCAAAAGAGCAGGTCTATTGCACGATATAGGTAAAGTTCCAGAACAAGAATCAGAACTTCCTCACGCTTTATTAGGAATGCAATGGGCAGAGAAATATGGTGAAAACCCAGAAGTAGTAAATGCTATTGGTGCACACCACGACGAGGTAGAAATGACCTCTCTTCTTTCGCCAATTATTCAGGTTGCAGATGGTATTTCTGGTGCAAGACCAGGTGCTAGAAGACAAGTGCTAGAATCATACATACAAAGATTAAAAGACCTAGAAGCAGCAGCTTTAAGTTTTGATGGAGTGTCTAGTGCATACGCCATCCAAGCTGGTAGAGAACTGAGAGTGATGGTAGAATCTACAAAAGTAAATGATGAACAATCTTATCAGCTTTCGTATGATATTTCAGAAAAAATTCAGAATGAATTAACCTATCCTGGTCAGGTAAAAATTACTGTAATTAGAGAAACCAGAGCCGTAAATATCGCAAGATAAATTACAGCACAGATTATAATAACAACTCCTTTCAGTTTTCTGGAAGGAGTTTTTTAATATAAAAAATTATAAATGTTTTAAGTGAAATTTGTAATTTCGAGTCTAACAAGATTATAAATTCTAATAAAGATGGTTAATAAAATTGTATTGTTTTTTTTAATGTTTTCATTTTTGATTGGTTATTCACAAATTCCAAAAATTAATAAATCATTTTCTATAAATAAATATATCAATTCATTTATAAAAGTAAATAATGATTCGAATTTTAAGCCCAATAAATCTTTGATTCATTTATTTGCACGTAGTGAAAAAGAAAAAAAACAATATATTATTTTTATTAGTAGAGATAATATAGAATCTACACTAATTAAGGAGAATAGTGATTACCTCGAGTTTTATAAATACCGAAATTTTGACTTACTCTTGCAAGGGAAAACATTAGAGGATATTTATTTTTTGAAAAAAATTATTAAAGGTATCGTTGTTTCTAAAAATAGTAAAGTTAGGTTTAAAAAATCTTATAAAAATGTTAGCAACGATCCTTATCAATGGTTTTTGTTTTTTGACTTTAAAATGATTCTAATAGATTATACCATTACTGATAATAATAAAGAGGCTATTGATTTTTTAGAGAAAAATAAATATTAGTTTAAAGTTTCCCAAGTTGGGACGGAGAGAAACTGTTTTGGTTTAAACTTTCCCAAGTTGGGACGAAGAGAAACTGTTTTGGTTTAGAGTTTCCCAAGTTGGGACGAAGAGAAACTGTTTTGGTTTAAGCTTTCCCAAGTTGGGACGAGAAGAAACTATTTTGGTTTAAACTTTCCCAAGTTGGGACGAGGAGAAACTGTTTTGGTTTAAACTTTCCCAAGTTGGGACGAGGAGTAATAGTTTTGTGTGCTACAAAAACGGTTTCATCTCGTCTTCTATTTGTTTTCTAAGATCCATCAATTTAATGGCGTATTGTTCCATTTGTTTCTCTTGTTCGGTTTCTGGGATAAATTTCGGGACTTCTACCGTATTGCCTTCGTCATCAACTGCCACAAAAACAATAATGCAATGCGTTTTTTTCTCAAAATCTTTGCGTTTTATATTTCTAGAAAATACATTAATAGAGATGTGCATGCTGCTCTTCCCAGTATAAATTACTTCGGCTTCTACTTTCACAATATGTCCTATCTTAATAGGAGAGAAAAACCTAATTCCGCCTACATATACCGTAACACAATAACTTGAACTCCAAGAGCTTGCGCAGGCGTATCCAGCTTGGTCTATCCATTTCATTACACTACCTCCGTGTACATTACCACCGTAGTTTACATCTCCTGGTTCTGAGATGAATTGAAAAATTGTTTTGTTGGTCATTCCAATAAAATTTTCAATAAAGATATTCAATAATTTTTTAAATACTAGGATAAACCTTACATTTGACGCATGAAAAAAGTATTTTACCTAAAAACTTGTGATACTTGTCTTAAAATTTTAAAGCAATTTGATTTAAACGGCTGGGAAAAACGAGAAATAAAAACACAGCCCATTACGGAAGAAGAGATAGAAGAAATGTATAAAATTTCTCAATCCTACGAAGCACTTTTCAACAAAAAATCTACCCAAATAAAACTTCAAGAATTAGATTTAAAATCAATGCAAGAAGCAGATTTCAAAGAATTATTAATGAACCATTATACTTTTTTGAAGCGTCCGGTTTTTGTAACAGATAAAGAAATTTTTATAGGGAATGATAAAGAAAATATATCTAATCTTAGAAGATATTTTGCATCGTAATGAACAAATTTCTGTTTTTGATACTGTTTTTTGGACTTCAATTAAAAGCTCAAACGGTATATAAAACACCTTCAGGGAGTAAATATCATTTAGCTTCTTGCAGAATGGTAAAAAATGTTTCTTCTGAAATTTCTTTATCTAAAGCATCTGAATTAGGTTTGTCTCCTTGTAAAATTTGTAATCCTCCTATTTCTTCCGTTTATGGTATTGTTTCTAAACCCAAAAAAGTGAACGGAGAAAATTCTAAAAACAGATGCAAAGGAATTACAAAATCTGGAAAAAGATGTAAGCATTATACAAGAATAGGAAATGATTATTGCTATCAACATCAACCATAAAAAAACGTTCAAGTGTATATCTTGAACGTTTTTTTTATTGATCGAAATTTGCGGATTAAACAAACGGTAATTTTACCACTTTCGCTGGGATGTTTTTGTTTCTAATCTGAATAAAAATTTCACTGCCTAGTTTATAATAGGGTGCAGCTACATAAGCTAAACCTATCCCTATTTTTTTCAATGGGCTCATCGTACCAGAAGTTACTTTTCCTATTTCATTTCCTTCTGCATCTACTACCAAATAATCGTGTCTTGGGATGGCTTTTTCTTGCATTTCGAAACCAACTAATTTTTTGCTGATTCCTTCTTCTTTTTGTTTTAAGAGGAATTCTTTATCTACAAATTCTTTATCAAATTTGGTAATCCAGCCTAATCCAGCTTCTAGTGGAGAGGTGGTATCGTCGATGTCATTTCCGTAAAGGCAAAACCCTTTTTCTAATCTTAACGTATCTCTAGCCGCCAATCCGCAAGGAATTAATCCAAATTCTTCGCCAGCAATGGTTAATTCATCCCAAAGTTTTTCTGCAAATTCATTTTTGAAATATATTTCAAAACCACCACTGCCTGTATAACCTGTATTAGAGATAATCACGTTTTCTACACCTGCTACACTTCCTACGGTAAAATGATAGTAAGGAATGTCAGATAATTGGGTTTCGGTTAACTTTTGTAATGTTTCCGTTGCTTTCGGACCTTGTATCGCGATGAGTGATGTTTCGTCTGATACATTGCTCATTTTCGCCCCAAATTTTTCATTAAAGCTAGAAATATGATTCCAATCTTTTTCTATGTTTGAAGCATTAACTACTACAAAATATTTTTCGTCTTCTATTTTATAAACAATTAAATCATCTACAATTCCGCCATTTCCGTTAGGCAGACAAGAGTATTGCGCTTTTCCGTTTTCTAAATTTTCTACGTTATTACTGGTTACATATTGCAATAAATCTTTTGCAGAAGCCCCTTCTACGAAGAATTGCCCCATATGAGAAACATCAAAAATTCCTACTTTTTCTCTTACCGCAAAATGTTCTTCGGTAACACCAGAATATTGCACAGGCATTTCAAAACCTGCAAAAGGAACTATTTTAGCACCTAGAGAAACGTGTTTGTTATACAACGCAGTTTTATTCATTTTATACTATTTTTATTTACGATTTACAATTTTTTGATTTGCGATTTTAAAGTTTACATCTCCCATCTCCCATCTTCCATCATCCATCAACCATCTCCCATCTCCCATCTTCCATCTCCCATCTTCCATCATCCATCATCCATCAACCAACTTTATATTTACGATTTTTGACTTGTGATTTTAAAAGTTCCCATCTTCCAACTCCTAACTCCCATCAACCAACATCCCTCATCCAACACCCCTCATCCAACACCTCTCAAAAATGATGTTGATATTCCTCCAAAATAATTTTAAACCATTCTGTGAAATGTTCAGGATGAGTTCTCATTTCTTCGTCTAAATCTTGCATAGAAATATACCTTACTTCTGCCACTTCTTCTGGATTAAGATGAAAATCTGCTTCATAGTTGCCTACAAAAACGTGGTCTAGTTCGTGTTCCCATAGGTTTTGTCCTACATCAGCTTTGTAGATAAACCAAAATTTTTCTTCCAAATGGCAGTCTATCCCCAATTCTTCTTTTATTCTGCGATGGGCAGCTTGTTCGTAGGTTTCATCAACTCTTGGGTGAGAGCAACAAGCATTCGTCCATTGATTAGGAGAGTGGTATTTTTCGGCAGCTCTTTTTTGTAGAAGCATTTCGCCTTTAGAATTGAAAAGGAATACAGAAAAAGCACGGTGCAAAATTCCATTTTCGTGGGCTTGCATTTTTTCCATAAGACCTAGAATTTCGTCTTTTTCGTTGACTAAAACTACTTTTTCTTCCATAAACATTAGAATTCCCAAATTTAATTATTATTAATGAGATAGAGAATTATTTTTACTTTTTCGGATTAATGTATTGTTTTTGCTGTTTTGTTAATAATAAATTAACATTTAGTAGGGTTCTTTGATGAGTTTTTTATACTTTTTTCAATAACTTTGAGGTCTCAAAATTTAGAAAAATAAAAATTAAATAAAATGAAGATTTTAGCAAATGACGGTTTGAATCAATCTGGAGTTGATGCTTTGCAACAAAATGGCTTTGAGGTAATTACAAATAAAGTTCCTCAAGAAAATTTAATCAGTTACATTAATGAAAATCAAGTAGCAGTACTTTTAGTAAGAAGTGCAACCCAAGTAACCAAGGAAGTGATAGATAGTTGTCCTTCCATTAAAATTATTGGTAGAGGAGGCGTAGGAATGGATAATATAGAAGTAGAATACGCTAAAAGTAAAGGAATTAGCGTCATAAATACACCAGCTGCTTCGTCTGGAAGTGTGGCAGAATTGGTTTTTTCACATCTATTTTCTGGAGTAAGATTTTTACAAGATTCTAATAGAAAAATGCCAGTTTCTGGTAACACCGAATTCGCGAAACTGAAAAAAAATTACGAAAAAGGAATTGAACTTCGTGGTAAAACCATTGGTATTGTAGGGATTGGAAGAATTGGTCAAGAAGTTGCCAAAATTGCTTTCGGACTTGGGATGAATGTAAAAGCGGCTGATGCTTTTATAGAAAATGTAGAAATTATTCTAGATTTTCCAAATAATCAATCGGTTTCTATTCCTGTAAAAACTGAACCTTTAGAAAATGTGTTGAATGAATCTGATTTTGTGACATTACACGTTCCTGCTCAGAAAAATGGGGCATTGCTTGGCAAAGAAGAATTTGCCAAAATGAAAGATGGAGTAGCCGTAGTAAACTGCGCTAGAGGTGGAGTAATAGACGAAGAAGCTTTGATTGAGGCACTAGATTCTGGTAAAGTTTCTTTCGCTGGGTTAGATGTTTTTGTAAACGAGCCTACACCATCAGAAAAAGTACTTTCTCATCCTAAAATCTCTCTTACACCGCATATTGGTGCGGCTACGCAAGAAGCGCAAGACAGAATCGGGACGGAATTGGCAGCGCAGATTTCTGCTATTTTGAAATAAGAAATAATAATCCTTTTTATCATAAAAGTGCTTGAATTTCAAGCACTTTTTGTTTGTTCCAAATTACGCAGTAGAATATAAAAAGTCCCAAAGGGACGATTTAATAAAGGATAGGATGAAAGTCCTATCAAAAAGATATCAAATTTTTTATTCCATAATTTTTGTTTAAAAAGTTTTTTATTACTCTAAAAATTTATATTTTTCCAACATCCAACATCCAACATCCAACATCCAACATCCAACATCTAACATCCATCACCCAACAATTACAAAAAATGCTTAAAAATCAACCATTTGGTTTGGTAATAATCTTTAATTTGAGAGGTACTTCTAAGTTTCCATGTTTTCGGAGCTTGAGCATAAAATCCAAAATGTGCTCTTACAACCGCCCAAAGATGAGGAAAACCATCTTTTAATCCAAAATAAATTCCTGCAATTCCGTCTAAAATTAACCTCGCAGGAATTACCCAAAGTAATGCAGCAATAGGTAGATTTTTGAGCAACATCGAAAGGTTATTTCTAATATTGAGATATGTTTTTTGTGGAGATTGTTTATTGAGTGTGCCTCCTCCTACGTGAAAAACCGTAGATTTTCCGCAATAATATACTTTTCTTCCAGCATTTTTTAATCGCCAACAAAGATCTATTTCTTCTTGATGGGCAAAAAATCTTTCATCTAAACCATTCATAGACCAATAATCTTCTTTTCTGATGAAAAGTGCACAACCAGAAGCCCAGAATATTTCGGTTTCGTCATTATATTGACCTTTGTCTTCTTCTAATTTTTCGAAAATTCTTCCTCTGCAATACGGATAACCCAAATTATCTATTAAACCGCCACCAGCACCAGCAAATTCAAAATATTGGTCAGCTTCAAACGAACGAATTTTTGGTTGAATAGCAGCAATTTCAGCATTTCTTCTAAACAATTCTATAATGGGCTGAATCCAGTTTTCGGTAACTTCTACATCAGAATTTAATAAGCAATATATTTCTTCTGAAATCTGCTTTAGACCTTCATTATAACCTCCTGCAAAGCCTGTATTTTTTTTGTTTTTAATGATTTTAATGGTAGGGAAATTTTGCTCTAAAAAGTTTACAGAATCATCTGTAGAAGCATTGTCTATTACATAAATGGTGGCTTCCTGAGAGTATAAAATCACATTGGGAAGAAATTTTTCTAACCAGTGTTTTCCGTTCCAGTTCAGTATTGCGATGGCTACTAATGGCATATTTTTAGTATTTATTCATCAAAATGCTTAATTGCATCTTTGTATTTCCATTTTCTGTGACTCCAGAGCCAATTGTCTGGATTTTTATTAATGGTTTTTTCTAAATTTTGATGAAATTTTTTCACCACTTCATAAGGTTCAAATTTTTGATTAGTAGGGGTAATTTCGTGGTAAGTAACTCTATAGTGCCCTCTTTTAATCTTCTCCATCTCACAATACACAAACGTTACATTCATTCTACCAGAAAGTCTGTCGTAACCTACAAAAACAGGTGTTTTTTGATTTAAAAACCAGATTCCAAAATTCACCATAGAAATATGAGGAGTTTGGTCTGCTACAAACATATAAACAGAGTTTCCATCATTTGGATTTCTAAGAATATGTTTCATAACATCATCTGCTTCTATAGCTTCATTGCCGTATCTGCCTCTAATTTTTTTTATTTTTTCTTCCCAAAATTGGCTTTGCATTTTTCGGTAAATAGGGAAGCATTTTTCTTGAGGAATAAGCGTAGCCAAAGAATTAAACCATTCCCAATTGAAAACATGCCCAGAAAGAAGCATTACATTTTTTTGTTTTTTGTGAGATTCTTCAAAGATTTCTAAATTTACATGTTCAAGTTTTTTGTGCAAGACATCATCAGAGATGGAAAATGCTTTTAGAGTTTCTACAATGTAATCAGAAAAATTATGATAGAATTTTTTTGAGATTTTTTTTATTTCTTGATCTGATTTTTCGGGGAAAGAATTTTTCAGGTTTTCTAGTACTACTTTTTTTCTGTATCTTATAACATAATAGAGAATGAAAAATATAAAATCTGATATAAAATATAAGATTTTAAAGGGTAGTTTGGATAAAAGGAAAATTATTTGGAATAATATTTGGTTCACAATTCAAAATTAATTTGCAAATTTACAAAATCAATTTACGTTAATGAATAAAAAAGTAAAATATGAAGAAAATATTATTAAATTTAGCTTTTTTGGGACTGTTTTTGCCTGTTATTTCTAATGCGCAAACTACATCTGAAGTAGATGCTGCAAAATTAGAAGCTAAGAAAAAAGCGGAAGAAGAAAAAGCTGCTCTCCCAAAACCATACAATGAAACTGAAAATGCAGAAGCTAAAATCGCAAAATTGATAAAAAAAGCAAAAAAAGAACATAAAAATGTGATGATTCAGGCTGGTGGTAACTGGTGTATTTGGTGTCTTAGATTCAATAATTTTGTGCAGACTACGCCTGAACTAAAAACTTTGGTAGATAACAATTATGTGTATTATCATTTGAATTTTTCCCCAAAAAATAAAAACGAAAAGGTTTTTGCAAAATATGGAAATCCGGGAGAGAAATATGGCTATCCTGTTTTTATTGTTTTAGATAAAACAGGTAAAATGATTCACACGCAAGATTCTTCGGTTTTAGAAGAAGGAAAAGGTTACAGTTTGGAAAAAGTGAAAACATTTTTCAACGAATGGAAACCTTCTAAATAATTTAAAATTAAGAAAAAGTTGAAAGTGATTTCAACTTTTTTTGTTTTCGAGAAAAGGATTGTACATCATTAAGGCATGATTTTCAATCAGTAAGCTTTCCATTGAATTTCCAAATTCATCAGTTTCAATTTTGAAAATTTGGTTATGACGAGAATATCCTCCCCAAAATTGTTGTTTTACAATGTGGTTTCTTTCTTCGATTTTGAATGTAGAATTTATTTTTTCTAAAGAAAATAATTCGCCAAAAAGATAGTCGTTTTCAATCCAAAGTCTTATTCTGAATGTATTTTCAGTAGTGTTTTTCACTCTGAAATCAATGTAATTGTAAGATAAAGTAGCACCAGCCCCGAAAGGAATTTTTCTGTTAACATCAGGAAAAACATCAAAAGAATGACGGTGTCTTTCAGTAATTTTTAGTGGCGAATGTGCAAAAATCCAAAAGAGTAAATTCCCGAGTTGACACAAACCGCCACCAATTCCTTTGTCAATTTTACCTTGGTTTAGAATCAAACCTTCTAAATAACCTTTTTCGGCGGTTGGTTTTCCTACCAAATTCCAAAGAGAAAAAATTTCGTTCGGATAAATAATAGTGTTGTTAATTTTTGCAATTGCCAATTCAAGATTTCTCTTTTTGTTATGTTGAAGATACATTTCTACATCTTTCAAAGGTCTTAAAATCATTGAATTATGCTTAAAAACAGAATGATTTATTTCAAAATTTTCGGAATATTGTTTTGAAAAATTTTCTTTAGAAATTAAATTATCAAACTTTCTTTTCAGGATATAGAATTCTTTCCCAAGTTTCCTTCGGAAATTGCTTTTTTGTAAAGGTTTTTCTAGTTCAAACATTGGTTAAATCAGATTAATCTGCATAATCAGCGAGAGAATTTCTACAACAATTTTTTCAAAATTTTCAATTTTCCCTCAGAATAAGGCGGATATTTTATTTCAGGTTCTAGATAAATAGACTTGTTCAGCACTGCTTTTTGATGAGAAAAAGTATCAAAACCAAATTTCCCGTGGTAATTGCCAATTCCAGAATTTCCTACACCGCCAAAAGGTAAATTGTCATTGCTAATGTGCATTAAAGTATCATTAATACATCCTCCACCAAAATTTAAATTTTCTAAAAACATCTCATGCTCATCACTACTATTGCTAAAAAGATATGCAGAAAGAGGTTTCTCTTCATTTATAATTTTTAAGATGGTTTCGTGCAAGTTTTTATACGTTAAAATAGGTAAAATAGGTCCGAAAATTTCTTCTTGCATCACCGCATCTTCCCAATTTACATTTTCTAAAACAGTAGGAGAGATGTAGCGAGTTTCTCTGTTGAGTTCGCCTCCGAAAATCACTTTTTCTCGGTCTATCATTTTCTCTAATCTATCAAAATTTCTTTCGTTAATGATTTGACAATAATGTTCAGCATTTTCGTGGTAGTTTCTTTTTTTAATCTCAGAAATGAGTTTTTCTACAAATTTATCTTTAATTTTTTCGTGAACATACAAATAATCTGGCGCAATACAAGTTTGACCTGCATTAATGAATTTTCCCCAAACAATTCTTCTAGCTGCTACTTCTAAATCTGCGTTTTCAGTAATAAAAGCAGGCGATTTTCCGCCCAATTCTAAAGTGACAGGTGTTAGATGTTCTGCTGCTGCTTTGTAAACAATTTTGCCAACTTTCGGACTTCCCGTAAAGAAAATTTTATCAAAACGTAGTTTCAGAATCTCAGTAGTTTCTTCTACGCCGCCTTCTACCACGTATAGAAATTCAGCATCGAAATTTTCGTTAATTAATTTCGCTATCGCTTTCATCGTGTTTTCTGGCAGTTCACTCGGTTTTATCATACAAGTATTTCCTGCGGCAATAGCTGCAATTACGGGAGTTAAAGTCAATTGATAAGGATAATTCCACGCACCTATAATTAGACAATTTCCTAATGGATCTTGGTAAATTTTGCTACTTCCGAGTTGGTTTACGATATTGGTGGTTACTTTTTTTGGTTTTGCTAGAGAATTAAGGTTTTTTACATAAAAATCAATGTCTTTATAGATAAATGATATTTCAGTACCGAAAGTCTCAAATTCAGATTTTTTGAAATCTTTATAAATAGCTTCGTAGAGAAGTTTTTCGTTATTTTTAACCAATTGTTTTAACTTTTTGAGTTGAGTTTTCCTGAAGGTTAAATCTTTGGTTTTTTGTGAGTTAAAAAATATTTTCTGTTTTTGAAGAATTTCTTCGTAATTCATGTCTTTAATTATTGTTTCTAACAAAGATAAATAAAGTAGTTATTCTCAAAGCAAATAATTTTTTGAGTTAGTAAAAAATTTTATGTTAAAAATAGTAAAATGTAAAACTTTCTTTAAATCGGAAGCTTTTCTGAATTAACTTGACACACAAAATAATTTGATATGGATTTTAAGAACAAAAAAGTTTTAATTACAGGTGGCGCTTCAGGGATTGGTAAAATTATGGCGAGAAAATCACTAGAAAGAGGCATTTCTCATTTGGTGATTTGGGATATAAACGAAGAAGGTCTAGCAAAAACCAAAGAAGAATTTTCAACATTCGGAATTCTAATTTCTACTTATAAAGTGGATGTTTCTGTCTTAGATGAAATTAAAAGTAATGCCCAAAAAGTAAGAACAGAAGTCGGGAAAATAGATATTCTTATCAATAATGCCGGAATTGTAGTGGGGAAATACTTCCACGAAAATACACATCTAGATATTCAAAAAACTATGTTGATTAATTCTAATGCACTGATGCATATTGCATTAGAGTTTTTACCGGAAATGATGAAAACCAATTCTGGAGCTATTTGTAATATTGCTTCTTCGGCAGGTTTAATTTCGAATCCTAAAATGGCGGTTTATGCTGCTTCAAAATGGGCTGTTAACGGTTGGAGTGATAGTTTACGTCTAGAAATGGAACAACTCCAAAAAAACATTTCTATTACCACAATTATGCCTTTTTACATCAATACAGGGATGTTTGATGGGGTAAAATCTAAGTTAATTCCTATTCTAGAGCCAGAACCAACCGCCGAAAAAATTATAAAAGCTGTAGAAAATAAAAGAAAAATCTTAGCAATGCCACTTCCGTATTGGTTTATAAGACTTTCTCAAGGTCTATTGCCTTTGCCAATTTTTGATTGGGTGATGGAGAATATTTTTGGTGTTTATGATACGATGAAATATTTCAAAGGAAGAAAATAGTTTCTAATTTTAGATAAATACCTATGAATGTGGAAAACAAAATTTGAAAATTCTTCAAAAAAAATTGTACTTTTGCATCTTGAAAAGTAAATCTAAAAAGTAAAATGAATTCCTACAAAAATCCATTGGAAGAACGTTATTCCAGTGCAGAAATGCTCTTTAATTTCTCGCCTGATAATAAATTCCAAACCTGGAGAAAACTTTGGATTGCCCTTGCAGAGATAGAAAAAGACCTTGGTCTTGATATTTCGGAGGAGCAAATTTCTCAACTCAAAGAACAAGCCGATAACATAGATTACAAAGTAGCGGCAGACTACGAAAAAAAATTCCGTCACGATGTGATGGCGCATGTTCACGCTTATGGTGATGTTGCTCCGCTAGCAAAGCCAATTATTCATTTAGGCGCAACTTCGGCTTTTGTAGGCGATAATACAGACTTAATTCAAATCAGAGACGGTTTACAAATTTTGAAAAAACAATTGGTAAATGTTATCAAAAATGTTTCTGATTTTGCCCTTCAATACAAAGATTTGCCAACTTTAGGTTTTACTCATTTTCAACCAGCTCAGTTAACTACCGTTGGTAAAAGAGCTACACTTTGGTTGCAATCTTTACTTTTGGATTTCGAAGAATTAGAATTTTTCTTAGAAACTCTTAGATTTAGAGGTGTAAAAGGAACTACAGGAACTGCCGCAAGTTTTTTAGAACTTTTTGATGGTGATTATACCAAAGTTAAGCATTTAGATAAAGAACTTTCTAAAAGATTTGGTTTCGAGAAAGTTTTTGGTGTTTCTGGTCAAACTTACGACAGGAAAATTGATGCAAAAGTGATGGCTTTGTTGTCTAATATTGCTCAATCTGCCCATAAATTTACCAATGATTTAAGACTTTTACAAAACCTTAAAGAAATAGAAGAACCTTTTGAAAAAAATCAAATCGGTTCCTCTGCAATGGCTTACAAACGCAATCCTATGCGAAGTGAAAGGATTTCTGCATTGGCAAAATTTGTAATTTCTCTTCAAAATTCTTCGGCAATGGTGGCAGCTACACAATGGTTTGAAAGAACTTTAGATGATTCTGCCAACAAACGTTTAACTATTCCGCAAGCGTTTCTAGCAGTAGATGCTATTTTATTGATTTGGAATAATATAATGAACGGAATTGTGGTGTATGAAAACAGAATTCATAAGCATATTATGGAGGAACTTCCGTTTATGGCAACAGAATACATCATTATGGAAGAAGTAAAAGCGGGAGGTGATCGACAGGAAATTCACGAAATTATCCGCGTTCATTCTATGGAAGCCAGTAAAAAGGTAAAGATGGAAGGCAAGGAAAACGATTTAATCGAAAGAATTTTGAATGATGATTCCTTGAAATTAGATAAAACAAAATTGAAAGAGGTTCTAGACCCGAAAAATTTCATCGGCTTTGCACCAATTCAGACGGAGGAATTTGTAAAGAATGAAATCTCGCCAATTGTGGAAAAATATCAACATCTAATTGGTTTAGAATCAGATTTAAAAGTATAATTTTATGCAGCCTTTTTTCGGCTGCATATTTTTTTTGGAATGGATTTACTTTTATTAGAAAAACAACTGAAAAAACGATTAGAATTTCCTTATTCTTGGGGAAAGAAGCAAAGTGATGAAGATGATAAAAAAACAGCATTTATTTACAACGCTAGAACTTTCTCAGAATTGTTAGAAAGTTGTCAAAATCTAGATGAAGAACTTAGGAATTATGCTTTTAACCGTTGGTTGAATTTCTGGTCTGCAAAAGGAGTTGAACAAATTTTTTGTGAAGATGAAAAAGTGAAACCCAATTACAATCAATATGATAAGTTAGTAGATTTTAGAATTAATGAAATTCCTTTTGATCATAAAACGAGTGTTTTTCCTAAAGCGTATCCCAAAACTTTAGAAGAAGCCTTAGAAAATAAAGAAGAACTAATCCGTTGGTTTTATAAAAATCAAAGCCAAGAAGGAAGAAAGCACTTTAAAAATAGAATTTTTTTGGTTTTGTATAATAAAGAAAATGTAAATGAGCATTGGAAATTAAAAACCGAAATTTTGTACATTAAAACCATCATAGAGAAGTATGTAAGTGTCTATAATTCAGATAATTTAGTTAAATTGAATTTGAATGGAGAAGAGGTTTGGTCTGATATAATTTGGATAATAAAGTAAAAAATAAATAAATCTTTGAACATTTTGTGTTCAAAAAACAGTAAAAAATGAACAGAAGAATTTTCGTAGAAAAAAAAGGAATTTTCGATGTAGAAAGTCCTAAAATTTTAAATGAAATCAAATCTATTTTACCGAGCATTCAATCGGTGAAAGTCTTTAATATCTATGATATTTTTGGTTTAGATGAATTGGAGTTTGAAAAAGTAGTCAATAATACTTTTGTAGATCCAGTGGTGGATATTCTTCACACCGAAAATCCTGCTAAAAATCTACATTTTGCCACAGAATTTCTTCCAGGACAATATGATCAAAGAGCAGATTCAGCACAACAATGTATCGCCTTACTCACTGGTATTGAGAATTCTACCGTAAGAAGTGGTAAATTGATAGAATTGCAAGGAGTTGAAGTTTCAGATTTATCAAAAATTAAAGATTTACTCATTAATAAAGTGGAATCTCAAGAGAAAAATTTAGAAATTTTAGAAATTCCTGCGGAAGAAACTCCAGATCAAATCAAAATTTATCACGATTTCAACGATTTAACAACTCAACAACTTAACGATTTTTACAACAATCACGGTTTTGCTTTTGGTTTTGATGATTTACAATTTATTCAAGATTATTTTAAATCAGAAAAGAGAAATCCTACCGAAACCGAACTGAAAGTTCTCGATACGTATTGGAGCGACCATTGTCGTCATACAACTTTTGAAACGGAACTCACTGATATTCAGTTTGAAGGAAAGTTCAAGGAGACTTTAGAAAATATTTTTAATGATTATTTAGAAAAAAGAAAATTCTTGGGCAGAGAAGCTAAGCCTATTTCTTTGATGGATTTGGCGACAGTTTGCGCAAGATATTTCCATAAAACAGGAAAATTAGAAAATTTGGTGGTTTCTGATGAAATCAACGCTTGCACGATAGAAATTGAAGCTGAATTTGACGGCAAAAAAGAACCTTGGTATTTACTTTTCAAAAACGAAACGCACAATCACCCGACAGAAATTGAACCTTTTGGTGGCGCTTCTACTTGTTTGGGTGGTGCAATTCGCGATCCTTTGTCTGGAAGAGCTTTTGTTTTTCAAGCGATGCGTTTAACGGGTGCTGCAGATGTTTTAGAGCCAATTTCTGAAACTTTACCGGGGAAATTACCACAAAGAACCATTTCTAAACAAGCGG
>ERZ650300.1062-NODE-1062-length-16080-cov-4.834821_pt1 | contig 16080 bp, 13 predicted proteins | sample MGYA00376236_ERZ650300 | MGnify/ENA primary metagenome ERZ650300 (study PRJEB26733, sample SAMN07839303) | wastewater metagenome | biome: urban; feature: wastewater treatment plant; material: waste water | place: USA: North Carolina | collected 2016-04-28 ...
GAAGACACTCTTTCCCTACACGACGCTCTTCCGATCTACAATATTATTTAACTATACTCCTTAAACATCATTATTTAAAATCACAATATACTAAAGAATAAGATTACAATTAAAAATTTATCATACAGTTGACCTACTTCATTACAATAACACAATAACAGGTTAAGTTAATATATCAATTGGGTTTAATTTTTATATTTTATCAGCAGTGTAAAATATCCCTATAGCAGTATTAAAAGTAACCCAATAGTTAATATAACGTCATTTTAAAATACTCAAAAATTTTATTTTTAGTGCAAGAAGTAACAGTCCACACACCGTATAAACAAGGTTTATTATTTTAATTTAATAAATCAAAAACTTGTAGTATCTAAAAATACAATGCGTAAATATTTACAGCTCAAGTTCACACTACAGTATCGGCTTATAACCTAGAATATGTATTCTTGACTTATATAAACTTTATTTGCTCGAACGCATAAATGCTGTTTATCCTGAATGGATTCCTGCCGTTGTGTTCTACCAAGAAGTTTTAGAGTTTGAATATCTAGAAACGGTCAGAATCTTAAGGGAATATCTTGCAACAATATAATCAGTCACCAAACTTGAACCCTAACAGCTCAACTGTGTTAAAAAAATATGGTTTTTGCCCCCGCATATGTAAGCCCTACTATGTACAGACCAAAGGTAAAGTTGAACGCTTTAATGAATACCTCAAATCAAGACTATATTAATGGCTCAACTAACACCATCTGACGCTGCTATCGGATTCCCTAACCGCTCTGAGGATCAACTACAGCCTAAAAAACTGGCAAGCACTCTGGCCGCTATCTGGTTGATGGTAACTTACCAATCAACATAAGAAGCATTGCTTCATAAGGGATCTAAAATCAGATGTGTTCCAGGGCCTTGGGACGTAATAACTAGTTATTTGCTGGCTCGATGAGCAGTTGTCAGCGAGCAGCTAATATCATACACCTGATTCAGTCAGCAAAGCTGAATGGACTGGATCCGCATGCCCAATTAAGTGATGTGCCGAAAAGGTTGCCGATACATAAAGTGACCCAGATTGAAGAATTACTTCCACACCGATGGAAACCCAACTCAAATTAAAAAATAGCTATGGGGTTTAGCGAATGCTTACAGAATAATGTTGATTTAAGCCGCTTACCATTTGCTTACCAGAATCTAAAAACAAAAAAACCACTTACGATTAGTACACGTAAGTGGTTGTTTTATATGGTGGGCCCAGACGGACAACAACCCTCTCCTACCCTATTGTTTTTATTACACTAATTAATATTAAAAAATTACAGGATACAAGCTAGGATACATGATTCAATTGTTTATTTTTTGATCAGTTGAACTTTTTTCACCACCGAACTCCCCTACCACATCACCGTGTTCACTGGATTTTTATAATACAAAGCTTCTTGGTAAAAGAAGAGCCGACATCAATATAATGGCAATTATCAATTTTAGTATGTTCTTTTACAATTGTATGGCCTAGATAAATTTCATCAATATTTTCCACATTATCATAATGTTCTGAATGATTACGGATACGTCCTCTCCCCCAAAGTGCGTTGCTATAAGCAGAAGTTACACCAGAGATCTTAATAGTCGCCTTGACTAATATCTTGCTTAAAGGCATTCCAATTATGTATGTCAATGTCTGCGTGCACCACACCAATCTTTTTATGTTCCAATTGAACTTCTATGACTAAAGGCAACTGCTTAAAAAGCTCAATAATTTCTAGCCGCTGTGTTTGAGATAACTGATAAAACCATTCACCTCCATTACGTGCATGAATATCTTTTATTTTAGGATCATGAGGTGACTTGATACACATTTCTTCATGATTACCACGCACCGTATAGAACCAAGGTTGGTCTAGTAATGAAATACACGCTAAGTTTTCTTCACCTCGATCTACAAGATCACCCGTACAAATGAGCACATCATTCTGAAAATCAAAATGATTTTTTTGGAGTTCTTGCATCAAAAGGCTATAACAGCCATGCAAATCACCAACCACATATATATGATCCGTTTGATTTGTATTGATTGTCAAAATAGGAGAATAATTCATTGACTTAAATGATCACCCTTAATTTCAATATGATTACCGACTTAACAACTTCCCAATCATTAGTACTCGATCAAAGCTATACACATGCGCAAAAGGACTTTCTACACAACGTCCAACTAACGGCAAATTATGATCAGGCTGACCAGTTCTAAGTATAACTTCTGCTGAACAAATCGGACATATCCCTCTAAACCGAGTTACACGTGTTAATTGATTACGCTCTCTATCACGATACATCTCAATATCAGCATGATCTTCATTAAGTGAAATAAAAGTCATAGGTGCCTTAATGACACGATGCTCTGGTAAATTCCATAACGGAATATACCAATATTTGAATGATAGGTAAGAAAATCCAATTAGACAGACTATAAGCAACAAATCAAGAGTCGTGAACTTTTGTCCTTCACGTACTAAAACTAATGAAAATGCACAAACATATATAGCCCATGAAATAAAACCGCCAAAAAGAACGATTAACATACACAGTCCTCTTATACTTTTATTTTTCATTTCACCATTTTTAAAAATAAATCGGTAAAACCAGGACAATTTAATTTCTGAAGGATCTACCCGTTCATAAGAAATTTCATCTTCATCAAGCTTTTGATCCTCTTCATTTTGGATCTGAGCATATTCTGTAATATCTAACCAATAACGGCGCTCATTCCCTTTTCCTCCAATTGTATCATTGGTTTTTACAACTGGAATATAACCAATCTCTTCAAATTTTTTAGTATGTTTTGTGATGACACGATCAATGTATGCACTTAATTTTTTGTCACTCATCCACTTCCCTAGATCTTTAGAATCCATCGATGCAACAGATTGTTGACCATCAAGAATGAGTTTTAGTTGATATCTGGTATACGTTATTGGTTCCTCATTTTGAGCATTTAAAGCATCAATCGATGCGCTACAGATTACTTTTAAGCAATCGTATGCCCTATTATCTGCTAAGTCTTTCTTTAAAATCTCATCTAATAAAATAAAAACTTCTAATTTTAATTCAGACACTTAAACCCCCATTTTACCCGTATTTCCCCTTTATACGGTGTTTGGACAATTAGATCACAAGCATAGTGAATGAGTAAATCAACTTCCTAAAGGATTTTAATCATGACGATGTATATTGCATTAAACGAAGATAATAAATTGGTTAATATTAAGCAGGTTGAACGTGGGCTAGCATGCCAATGCACTTGCTTTGAATGTGGTGAAGCTGTTATCGCTCGTAAAGGTGAGATTAAGGAACATCATTTTGCTCATGCAAGTAATAAAGTAAGCTGTACGATTAACCCTGAATCCGTACTACATAAATATGCCAAAGAGGTTATTCTTGAATCTATGGGACTTATGCTTCCTGCTCTACCTGACTCAGATAGTGAAGCTGCATGGTGGACCTTCGAAAAATTATTACCTGAATTTTCTCTCGGTTTAATTCGCCCTGACCTTATTGGTTATTTTGATGGCGAACCTATTTTAATTGAGATCGCAGTCACTCATTTTATTGATGCTGAAAAACTAAAACGCATTGAGGTTTTTAAATCAAAATGTATTGAAGTCGATTTATCATCACTTCTTAAAAATGATATTGCAATTCCAAGTACAGAAGCCAAACAGCAAATCCTCGAGAACCTAGACAATAGAAAATGGATTTACCCACTTCCGCAAGAACAATCCACTCAGCAAGAAATAGCTTCTACTTCCTTCGAAGTAACCACCACACTACCAGTAACGCCTGAACTACAGAACACCAGTCCGAATTGGCAGGACTATAAATTTAAAGTTAAAGGCATGCACCTTAATGTTCGCCATTTTGCGAGTGGTATGATTTCAGTAAATAGTGCATACAACCCTGCAATCACTGCGATGCTAAAAGAATGGAAACGTGAAGGACGCGGCTCATACAATCCTACATATAAATCTTGGAACTACTGGCTCCCATTTTCGGAACAGGTTTTACAAAGACTCAAAGAACTCAATGAATAAAGGCATATTACCCATAAATACTTGTCTAATCACGACAAATGATAAGTACTTAAATTGGGACCTATCTAGCTAAAAAGTAGCTTTAAGTCCCAAATATGGTACTAACCTCACAAGATAAAAGACTAAATAATTTTGAAGTTTTTTGGATCATCTACATTGAAAGGTACTACACGTAGTTTTGCACTAGAGGGAAGCCTAAACTTAAAGTCATCCAATGGCTGCGTGAACTTGTCCTTCCGATATGGATAGACAAGTATAACATCACTGTCATGTTTGAGGTAATAGTGGCTATAAGCAAACATTTGCTGAATATCACTATCTTTCAAACCATAACGCCCAGCTCGATCACTTTGATCAATCAACTTCCACTTGGTATCCATCACAATCGGTTTTGCATTCAGACATTCAATGAAAATATCAGGCTTAAGCTTAAAAATACGACGTTCTTGATGCTGACAAATATGCTCCGTCGCATACTGTGTCTTCACAGTATATTCAGGTAAGTTACGGCGTAGATGATAAGCAACATAGTGCTCAAATAGCTTCTCCATTGGGAAGAGTAAACTCATGCCACGCCACTCCCCCTGAGTAGATACAGGCATATATTCACCTAAGATTAACTCCGTCCAAGGTTTAATCTCAGCATACAAAGCGAGTAAACGTCCTGACTGCCATTGTCTAAAATCCTGCTTAATCTTTTGGCTTCGAGGGATCTCATTGGTCATGAGTCTCAGCTCTTGCGCCAATTTCCAATTACTTGCGTCTTTGCTCTTTTTACACACCACTTCTAAGGCTGTACGTATCAATCTATTTTCAGGTCGATTCACCTCATAAACATCATGCTCAATCGGAAAGATATGTTTCTTTGTAAGTGGCTGACGCATATATTTCACATGCTGTAATTGTCCACGTAAAAACTTTTGTTCCTCTTGCACACGGTTATAATCAAAACGTAAACCACGTTGTACCAAACGCTCAAACGACGCAAGGAACTGCGTCATAATCCATTCATGCAAAGGTTGTTTAAAGCTGTTTAAATTGGCACTTCCTGCTTCTCTATATGGTAAATGTAGTGAAACACTCAGCATTTTCTGAAGCAGTTTACGTTCTTGCTGAATAATATCTTGATCATCAGTGCCATTAAGCTCCACATGTTTAGGGAGGATTTCAATCCGTGTACCACATGGGGTTTCTATTACTCCCACATATTGATCAAGCTTAAGCTTTCTTCGCCCTGCCAACTCAAATACTTTCGCACCGTGCTTTGAAAATGATGCTGAAAGCTCACATAGATGCTCAAATGCTTTCCCAGATATATAAGCATGGTCTAAAGTTGGATCAGGACAGCCTTCATAAGCAACGCTAATGAAGGCATATTCTCGGACGGTAAAATCAGGCATCACGATCCCCGATTAGTGCTTAATAATCTTAGTAAAGCTCTCTATTGAATTAAATACATCATCGACGACTTCCCATGTTTTCTGCTCCTCAAAATAGCTCTCCGATTCATGTGCTACATTTGGGAATAATACTGATTTATCTATACCATTCGATCGCAGCATGCCATTTGCATTGAGCACCATATTGATCTTAGACCAATCATCAAAGAAATACTCTTGAAGCTGAGGAATGATTTTTTGCTTAAATATTTGCGCTAAGTTAGTAAGAGATGGATCTTTCTGCAAAGTCATAAAGTTGGCATGCCCAATACAGTGATCTCGGTCTAATAACACCTCAATACGCTGATTGATGACTTCTAATAACTTTCTAATATCCAAACCCATAACCTCAACGCCAGTTAGAAACTCAGGCTTTGGTGGCATTTCGATAAAAGTAAAGCGACGGCGCAAGGCAATATCTAAACCTGTTAAAGATCTGTCAGACGAATTCATGGTACCAATAATGTAAACATTATCAGGTACAGAGAAGTCATCTTTAGAATATGGAAGTGTCACCGACAATGCATCGTCTGCGCCTTGGCGTTTTGAATCTTCAATTAGCGTAATCAATTCACCAAAGATACGGGAAATGTTACCTCGGTTAATTTCATCAATGATGAGTACATAAGGTTTTACCTTTTCAATAGACTTTGCATATTCAACTTCTGAACGTAATGAATTAGCGATAGCCCATTCATAGCTTTTTTGATCAACAATAATGTCACTTTGTGTCTTCAAATAGTTACGAATATGCCTAATAGATAAAGTGATATTACTTCCTGTAGATGTAAGAGCGAATAACGTGCCTGCTGAATTACTTGATACTTTAATTTCCGCACCACGTTTAGTATGAAAAATCATTTCCTCTGTTTTAGCCTGAGTAATGAGTTGATCAATCGCACTATTGATGCTTGCTTCAATCGGTGCTGATACATTATTTTGCTTAGCATCAATTTCTATTTGGGCATCTTCACAAATCTCTTTAAATACGCCTGCTTTTACATCATAGCTTAACTGCCCATTATCATCCGTTTCAGCCCGAATCCCTTCCACAAAATCTTCATAACTAAAACTTTGATGGAAAGTGACAAACTTAATTTGACATTGTTCTTTGTACTGATCAAAACGTAATTTTAGCGCCGTGCGATCTTCTTGTTCTAAAATTTCGAGAGGTTTGTTTTCAATAATGGATAAGGCATGGTTAATCGTATGGTAAGTTTTACCTGTACCCGCTGCACCAAATAAAATACGGTTTAGGGGCTGTTTTATCTGTTCTGATGGATTCATGTTAGTCTCTATTATATCAATATTGTTATAGTTTTCCGGCCAGTAACCCACAAAAGGATCTCGATCAGTTTCCATTTTGTTCAAGGACATGCTTTTGAGTTCTTCTAATTTGGAGGCCGTTAATCGAATTGTTCCTAACTCATCTATTGAAAACTCTGATTCATTTTCATTTGGAATATAGAATGTGCCATCTTGATCGAAACCAACAGCAGCCACATAGCTCACTGTACTATTTCGCCCATTGAATTTATTGTTTGTGCCGAATCTAACCGGAGGCCGCTCTGAAGGTGCAACCCACCAATCCATAGGTGTTTCATGGATATATCTTGCTAACTCTAGAAAAAGCTTTCGATGCTCAGTATTTTGTTCAATGTGATTAAAATTCGGAACATTTTTAAACTGCTTTAGAATAAATTCATCCGTTAGCTTTTCTTTTCTACTCTCTGATCGTTTTTTATAAAGGTTTTCAAGTTCAGTTAAATCCTGAGTATGGCCTGAAAAGATACAGTCTTGGACATCTTTTCTTTTTATACGGGTGATTGTTTGACGATAAGTATAAAAGTAAATTATTTTTTCAGGTTCAAATTGTTGCTCCCATTCGACTTCTAAGGTGCGTCCATCATTTAAGTTTTTCTTTACGGTACCAATGGCTTTGACTTTCATGCAGCTTACAAGACAACCGTAATTATTAAACGGCATATTATATTTTTGGCCATAAATTGCTTTTATTGCAATTCGATCCCCTGCTTGAATAGCATTTACGCGATCCAGATATTTATCTGTATAGCCATTCTGCCAAATGCCTTTTTCAATAAACTCAGGTGTTTTATCTTCACCATCCCAATCAGCACCAGCAACCCAAAAATTCATCATTTCCCCCAAACTCAAAATCTATTTCTTTACGCTTTAATAAATGATTTCACTCGGTTTTAAATTCTGCCCAGTCTTAGCAAGGCTACCCAAGCTTTACTTTCTTTTAATCAAGAATGCTCTCTCATTTTTTGTATATACGACATAAATACACTTACAACTTCCCTATATTTTAATTTCACACCATCCACATCTACTCAAACTGACAAATAAGTATCTGCATTAAATTATCCGCTATTTTAGCGGTATTAATCATTAAAATTATTCTCTACATATACATAAAAATCATTTCCCACACGATCATATTTAAAGGCCATGGTGTTACGACTCATCCATCGCCTTAAAAGTTTTTCGTAGACATTGGCTTTTTTAGTTGAGGTCGCACTAAAAGACCAATAATGAATACCATGTTTATAAATTAGCTCCTCAACTCTCTGACTAATCGCATTAAAAACTTTCAAGGCTGGTAACTTCAAGTTGAGATCTTCATATATGGGGTCATCTCTAAATAAGGCTAATTCTGGATGTCTACGATAATTGATTTGGACTTTGGCGCGTGGTGGGTTATTCAATGAGAAGGAAAAACTATAATGATCAAACTTTAATACGTAGTGTAATCCATCAATCATCAAGTCTTCTTTCAAAATCATGCGATATCCTTCATAAAATGATGACCAAGAACATTATTGTAGATCTCCATCAAAAAATCTTGATTTGCTGAGGTTTGAAATGAACTGCCGAAAAAATCACGATCAGTTGAATTAAATAATTGAATAAAGTGTTTTGCAGAAGGTCTTAATTTTTTACGCTTACAGTAAGCAAAATATTCACTAGCATCTTCAAATAAAATCCACCATTCCTGGGGACTATCAATTTGGTTCCCTCCTAGCGGATGCAATTGATCAAATAGTGCATTAAGTAAATATTGAAAATTAAATCGCATACTTCCATATTCAAACTCTGGATATTCAGTATCCAGATCTAAAGCTTTTACATGCTGATGAATTGCATAAGCCTCTTTTAGTATTTCTTGGACCTTTTGATATTGTTTATAGCGTATCAAATCTTTGGCAGATATTTTTGGGAGTCGAGATAAATCCATATTGTCGCTCAAATCAGCGAGCTTAACTTCACAAGCAATCGGATTTTTAACAGTACGCTGTACCGCTTGGAAGCGATTTTCACCATTTACTTTAGTCACGGCGACAATCGCATCTATTATCTTTTGCTCAAATCCCAAGACTTTGAGCTCATCTATTGTCGTTGGTGTATCTTCTAAAATATCGTGGAGAACAGCGCAGATCTTGGCATGTGGCTGTTGAACATTTTCCATAACGCGCAATGGATGTTGAATATAATCCTGTCCTGCCTTATCTACTTGCCCTGCATGGCGTTCACATGCCAATTTTAATGCCTGATCTAGATTTGAAATACGTTTACCCTCTTATTATATTTACTCTCTTTTCTTTTAAATATTAATCAATTACCTAATATTTATCTACAATCATAAGCACATTAGCGACATTATATGTCGCACAAAAAATAAATCTATGCTCTTTATTATTTCATTTTTTCAAGGACACTTTTAATTCGAAGATCTCTTGCCACTTTCCCTAAGTTTGTTTGCGGTTCGAGAGTCCCCATATATCCAGCATCGAGTTCAACCAGATAGGCCTGACCAGCAGACGGTAAACATAAATTGTAAAAATTCTCTTGTAGATACTGCTCAATCTGATCGGTCGGTATATGGCAATGAGATTGCTGTTGTTGCTGGCTTATACAAACTTCAGCTTTCTCATTGTCTATACGAATTGTACAGAATGGATCAATCTCAAAATATTGGATGATCTTATTCAAGGCTGCATCAAATTCATATGCCTTCATGTTCTGAGATTGTTCAACCCAAATGAGCTGCTTTGATGTACTTGAACTTTGCAGCGCCGTATTCAAAATTAAAGGCTTAACCTTAAAATGTAATCCGTATAACGCTGCGATCAGATCAGTTTGAAGATTGGGCACTTCGTCACTTGATGTGGTACTAATTACTGTACTTTGACTCAAGGTCAATAAAGCACCTATAACTTGTGATTGACCTGTGTATAAGGTAAATGGATATTCTTTTTGGGATAAATTATTTTCAATATGTTGGTTCATCCATATTTTCCTTTTCAAACATGTTCATCATTATGGACTATTAGATGAATATCAATTTTATTCCAAGCTTTAGCCAATGTTAGCCAAGCCTTACTTTCTTTGGACCAAATACGACGGCATAATTCAGTCAGATCATTAAATTGTTGGTCTACTTCACTTGCAACGCCATATTCCCAATGTCCTTCGTAAACAATACAAAACTTAGTAAAACCAGCCACATTCAATAACTAATAATCAACAACTTACACAAAAATATATCTAGCTCTGCACTAAGCATATTATTTTCAAAATCTGAAATTCATCAAAAACCACCCACATTTATAACCATTTTCTTGATCTTTTTTTTGAAATTAACTTTTTAAGCATGTCTCTATATACATTAAAAAAATAAGGAGCATGAATATGGCATCTAAACAATCAGGTCAGAAGAAAAACGCTAAAGCAAAGTTTGACTCACATCAGGTCATCCTTACCCCATATCCACCTTTAAGTGGAATTTACAATTGCTATGCACAAATATTTAGGGCGGCACGGCTACCTTCAATTATTCAGCCAGATATCAAGTTACTTTGTCTCTCAACAATTTCAGGGAGTGAATTCTGTGTATTAGATAACTTTCTGCTTGTATACGCCTCCAAAAAGCAAAATCTGCGTATAGACGCAAGCTACGTTGTGCTCACCGACATTGATTTACCCAAGCTTGAATATCAATTGAGCTGGCACTTATTCAAATTAATCACTGAGCTTAAAATTAAGATTAACCTTATCCAACCAAATAGCTTATTAAGTGCACTCAATACATCACTCTCAAAACAAGCAATTTACGATTTAAACGCTCTTTATCATGATAAACCACGCTGTGAGTTATCGCTTGATTTGCTCGCAAAAATTATCGGCTGTAGTCGTAATCAGCTCTTGCATCAACAAAAAAAAATCCATTCTAGTTACACCGAAAAAATCCAGCAACTCACTGAAAAATGCGAAGCACTCAAACATTCTGAACCGAGCCCAAACCTTTTTTGGAGAGCGCAACATGCAGGCTAAGCAATTAATTCAGCGCCTTTTAGAGCAAGAGTTCATACACGATCATTATGCTGAAGTACTTGAGCAATACCTAAATCGCACAGTTGATATTCCTGAACTGAAGCAGTTATTAAAGCTCGATAATGAGATAGAGCAGAATCACCAATCACTGTTTCTACCTGCTCCACCTTCTGTTTCAGCACATCCTATTTGTGCCTATATTTATTCAGTACAACAGCACTCCCAGCATTCTGTTATACAGCGATGGTCAGTCCACAATTTACATGCTGTCTGCATTCTTAAATCTATTCAAAATGCAGGTAAAAAAGACCATCAAACAACGATTATTAAAGTACTTGATCGATTTAGGTTAGCAAATGAAGCTTATGCTGCATCGCAGCAAGCAACACAGCTCAGTAAGTCTCAACAAAAATATTTATGGCTATGGCAACAACTTCCTAGCGATAAAACACCATTAGCTGAGTTTGTAAAGAGCTTACGCAGCTTAGAAACCAATTCTAATCTGAACCGTTTTCAATATTTATTGATTCTTGATCTACGGCGATTTTATGATTATGTATTAGCACTCAAACCCAAAAAAAATTATTCAGCACCACCCAAACACATAGATGAACCACATTATCTAGATGAGTACGGCGCAATTTTATGCTGCCCACAAGACATACTACAAAAGGAAGATCCTGCTCTATATTACGAGAAATTACAGGATGAACAGCCAAATCAGCAATACTCCATCAATACAGCACAGGTATCGCCATTAACAAGCCAATCTAGTTTTTTACAACATAAAATTAGCCAGCTCACACAACAACACATTATTAGACAGCAGCATGATTTTACGTGTAGCAAGCATTATCCAGACTTCAATAGCCTGAGCTTACTTGTACAACATTGTCATCAACTCTATTTAAATCATCCAGAAAAAAACAAAGCATATCTTTTTATCTTACTCAGTTTCTTGAGTGGTGTTCCTATTGAGCAATGGCTATATCTACAATCCAGACAACGCTATGCACTCAATAAACGACAGAAGGTCATTTTTGAAAACGATCAATATTTTCTACGTTCCAAATTCACACTGTTTGAGGACTCTGCTTTTGAATACAAAGACCAATTGCTTAATCAGGTGACCCATTTCGATTTGCCTTTAGTAAAAGAGCTGGTAGAGGGTTTAAGACAACCGCCAACAGTGAAGCAAGAACAGGTCGCACATGCATTAAAAAAATGCCGTGAAGAACTCTTCATTCCGTCGTTATCAACTAAAAAAATAAGTGTTTTATTACATCACTGTATTTACCATTACACTCAAAATGAACAACTAGCCGACATTCTTACAGGCATCGATGCAAATCGATCAGTTTCTATTTCATATTGTTCGTATCCAATCTACCGTTTGCAGCAAAGCTATCAGGGTACAGTACAACAACTATCAAATGATTTAGCAAAAGAAATCCATGTCATTGATGATGATCGAGAAAGATTTGGTAGCTGTAAAGCGCCGAAACCTGCAACAGTGACGGCGATATTTGCATATTTACAACATCAGATTATTCAAGCTAAACACCATGGGCAAATGCTTGAGATGTTCAATCATTACAATGTCTGGCTGTGGCATATTTTATTATTGTTCAGTGCTGCTCGACCTGTCAGCGAGTTCCCGGGTTTCTTAAAAAATTTCGATTTAAAACAACAGTGGCTTTGGATTTCTGATAAAGAAATTCACTCAAGAACGGATGATGGGCGTTTAATCCCATTATGTGATTTTGTTGTGAAGGAAATCCGCTTATTCATTACCTACTTAAATGAATTTAAACAACTACACCCAGAGCATCAACCGTATATTCAAGAAATTTTAAGCAGTAAAAGACCCCTTCTCAGTGTCTATCAACATGGTCAATGGCAAGCCCTCAGCCCTCATTTAGTCAACAGTTTCACTCGTATTATGCAACTTGATCATGCCAATTGGCTTAGGCATACAGCTCGTGCATATCTCACCGAAAAAGCAGATGAAAACTTCATTCTGGCTTTGTTTGGGCATGAGCAAAACCAACAAGAAATGGGGCAAAAATTCTCAAGTCTTTCGCTTCAACAATATAAAGAACTCGCCAACTGCCTCAACAATATGCAGCACGCTTACCAAATTGATGGGATGTATGAACATGCTTAAACAAAAACATTATGCACATGAACGCCGTACAAAGAATAGAGATCAAAAGCGCATAAAAGAGCACTTACAAATTCAAGCAATCATCGATGAATTTCTCTCCCAAGAAAAATTACAACAGGCACAACAATCACAAAATTTCCCAGATCTCTATAACCAAGTGATTCAGCACTTAGAGCAACAAAAAGTAAGCTTTTCTTTAAAAAAGGCATTTTATCAGCACTTTCGCAAACACATTATTCAATACAACCGTGCCAATGATGCAGACTTACCATTACCAACGCAGCACCTCGTTTCTATTAAACGGACACCTTTAATATTTAATGAATCTTGGTTAGAGAATTCGAAATATCTCACCTATTTAAAAGAGCGACTCTGGCGTTATTGGCATACTACGGAACATTTTTCAGATGATGAAATTGTTGGCAATCTTCTTATCAGTGCAATCCTGTACGGCGGACTTTCACATCATTCAAGCTTGAATGCTTTACTTGAACATCTCAAATCTGATGAAGCAATCTACCATCTTCAGACCTTACAACTTCCGCTTCTATTCTTAGAACCTCAATCGCCCCATTATGGTGATTTATACGATCCTAAGCATCCTCTCAAGAAATCACGAAATTTTGTACCTGACCGATTGACTCAACTGTGGATCCTTAGATTTAAAGCAAAGCCTATCGATATCCAATTTGATTGCTACGCTTATATCCGTTCCATTTTTAATGCATTAGAAATACCTTTCAATCAAAAGCAATTCAATCAACTCTTAGAAGCTTCCAGTCATTCATTGATGCAATTAGACAATGTCAATTTAAGTCCTGCGCTGACGCTGTGTTTATCTGAAGAGATTGAGACATGTGGCTTAAGCCCTAGTGCGTTTAAACGCTATCTTTCACCCCAGCTAATACTCTGCCATTCTGAACAAACTAAAGAGCCACTGTTCAAAAATATCAATTCCACGGCAAAAGAGGAACGATTACACACTGAAGATACTCTTGAGGCACTTACTGCTTTGCATAAACAGATTTTGAGGTTCTTCAAAAACAGCCATAAGACCTCCACAGATCTATATAACGTTCTACACAGCCAACATAACAGCCTGCCTGAAAATGGCAAACGGTTAGCTCTTTGGCTGTATAGCTTGTTTCATCCTGCTTTAGAAGATATTAAATCTATCGCTCAACTGTATCAGTTGGATTCAGCCAAATATTTGCACCATATCTCGCAACAACAAAAAATTAGATATTCTTCAATTTATAGCTACTACACAAAACTCGCAGAGACTTGGTTACTCCACAGCAATGACTTTATAGAAGAACCCAACCTCAATGATCATCTAGATGTGATCTACAAGCGCATGTTAAACGGCGTTGGTAAATCTAAATCACAAAAATTTGATCTCATAAAACGATTCCATCAATTTCAGCGTGTGTTATTTGATGCTGATGTGTTCCCAATGCAGAATGAAGGGTTTCATTTAAGCTCACCGAAAGCCGAAATCATCTCTGCAAAAACCTTTAAACAGCTGCTTGCCCAACTTAAATATCATGAAAGCCCAAGCTATACGGCTCATGATTTAGCAATGCTCAGTATCGTATATACGATAGCGTTTCGTACGGGCATGCGGATTAATGAAATTCTTGGACTTCGCATTAAAGACGTGGAAGGTGTTCAGGCAAGTTCGATTTGGATTCACCCATATCGTGCCAAGCATCAACAACACTTACTTAAAACGGATAGTGCTGAACGCAATCTCAACATTCAAATTCTACTGACTCAAGAGGAGCATGTTAAATTTCAGCATTACTGCCAAACAAGGCGCCGTGCTTATACTCCTAATCAGTACTTATTCACAATGTGGAACAGTGCTGAACGTCTTAAACCACATTTGGTGACACTTCCTTTTCAACGAATACTCGATACATTATTGCCAGGACATCGTTATTCTTTTCATTCCTTACGGCATACAGCGGCCAATTCTCTCGCGCTAATCCTAAATATGGACTACACGTTTGTGTCTACCTTCACGGACTATTCAATCGAGCATTACAACCTAATCCGAAATGAGCTATTACGCTCTCAAACACCACAAGATTGTTGGTATTTACTATCTCATATATTAGGTCACATAGACCCAACTGAAACATTTAGGAGCTATCTACATCTTGCTTACCTAATGGCCGGTTATCAGTTAAGAAAATTTGACCCATGTTTGGATCGAACTGTTATTCAGCAGATCTGTCCGGTCTTAAAGGTGCCAAAACAGCATCAAATAGCGCTGAGTTATTACGATGAACAAATAGCACAAACATTAAAAGTTAAATCTATAACAATGCCTGATGAATACATCAACACATCTAAGATCAAAGCTGATGTAGTCCAAGCAGAGGACAACAATTTCATTTATGGAACCAGTAAATCTAGTTATCCATTCCCTCTGATCTGCAAGATCCTCAAAAAATTAGATCAAGCATACACACCGCAACTGCTTTCACAACAATATGATTTTCCAATTGATACTCTAATGCTTTGGCAACGGAATATAATCAGGCTCAAACAACTCAAAAATCGTAAAAATCGTGCGCGTTTCATCATTGATGCAGATAAATCAGAGCGCATACTTCCGCACATTGAAACAGCTGAAGAAAAATATGTCTTAGAGTATTTTTTTAAACAGCTCAATGAATTGAGACGTGATGATGCAAATATCTTAGATGCGATACATATTTTTGAGACGAAAGCGAATATTTCACACGCTGGATTAATCTTTAATAGTGCTGATTTAAGACTAGCTAAGCGATTTTTGAGAGGGATTTATTGTTTATTTCCAGAAAAATATTGGCAGATTGCAATATCTTCTGAAATCTCTGAGGAAAAGCTGATGGAACGACTGCCCTTTAAACTTCAATCTTGCGGTATCAACAGCAGTTTAAGTAATTCATTTAAAATTGAGCTGATATCTCAAAAAAATGCTAAATCACTCGGTATCTTTCGCTACTGCCTCCTGCTTTTACTGCTTCTATGTCCGCCGTTG
>ERZ650300.1063-NODE-1063-length-16064-cov-11.945343_pt1 | contig 16064 bp, 12 predicted proteins | sample MGYA00376236_ERZ650300 | MGnify/ENA primary metagenome ERZ650300 (study PRJEB26733, sample SAMN07839303) | wastewater metagenome | biome: urban; feature: wastewater treatment plant; material: waste water | place: USA: North Carolina | collected 2016-04-28 ...
CATTTAAAGCAACTATTGAAAAAACTGATGATTTTGAAGAAATTATTGAAAACATCGATATTGGTGGACCAGCGATGGTGAGATCAGCAGCAAAAAACTTTGATTCAGTAATTATTGTTACTGATGTTGCTGATTATGATTTAGTTTTACAAAACCTAAAAAATGACACAAATACAGTTGAGTTTAGAAGAGATATGATGATTAAAGCTTATGAGCACACAGCTGCTTATGATTCAATGATTGCAAATTATATGAATAAAAGATTTAATGGTGGATTTGGGGCTAAACAATTTATTGTTGGATCAAAAGTATTTGATACAAGATATGGTGAAAATCCACATCAAAAAGGTGCATTATATGAGTTTGATGCACAATTTTCAAATAAATTCAAAACTGTAAAAGGTGAAGCATCATTTAATAACATGGGTGATATTTCTGGAGCTGCTAGAATTGCTGCTGCATTTGGAAAAGATAAAGCTGTTTGTATTGTAAAACATGGAAATCCTTGTGGTTTTGCTATTAAAGATACTTTATTAGACTCTTATATTGAAGCACTAAAATGTGACCCAGTTTCAGCTTTTGGTGGAGTTGTTGCAGTTAATGGATGTGTAGATAAAGCATTAGCAGAAAAAATGAATGAGATTTTCTTAGAAGTTGTATTTGCTGCTAGTTTTACTCCTGAAGCTGTTGAAGTATTTGAATCTAAAAAAAGAATCAAACTGTTTGAGCAAGGAACAGAATATTTAGAACTTGCAAATGATGCAATTGACTTTAAAAGAGTTGATGGTGGATTTGTATTCCAAGATGCTGATAAAGTTGCTGATGATGAAGTTAGAAATTCAGAGTTAAAATCAACTAGAATTGCAACTGAACAAGAAGTAAAAGATATGGAAATAGCTTATAAAATTGCTTCATTAACAAAATCAAACTGTGTTGTTTATGTAAAAAATTCTGCTATGGTTGCTGTTGGTATGGGTATGACTTCTAGGGTTGATGCTTCTAAAGCAGCTTTAAGAAAAGCAGAAGATATGGGAATAGATGTAACAGGTGCAGTTTTAGCATCTGAAGCATTTTTCCCATTTAGAGATAGCATAGATGCAGCAGCAGAAGCTGGTGTTAAATGTGTAATTGAACCAGGTGGAAGTATCAGAGATGATGAAATTATTGAAGCTGCAAATGAATATGGAATGGCTTTATATTTCTCAGGAATTAGACACTTTTTACACTAATATATAACGAAATAACATCATAAATTTATGATGTTATTTCAATATATTTTTCATACGTTTTTGATAATTTTTAGCTATACTCTTTCAATTTCATTAAGAGGCTTGTCTTGAATTATTCAAAAAAAATTAAATTCTTATTAATACTAATAATTTTACTTTCACCTCCCTTGTTTGCTAAAGAATTAAAAAAAGTTACTCTTCAATTATCTTGGTTAGATCAATTTCAATTTGCTGGATATTATATGGCAAAACAGAAAGGTTTTTACGAAGAATTAGGTCTTGATGTTGAAATAAAACCCTTTGCTTTTGGTATAGATATTCCTAAAAATGTGAATGATGGAAAAATAGATTTTGCAGTAGGGCGAGAAACTTTAATTTTAGAACAAATAAAAAATCCAAATATTGTAGCTTTATATGCGTTATTTCAATCAACACCTTTGGTTTTATTAAGTACTAAAGAATCAGGAATCAACAGTATAAATGATTTTTCAAATAAAAAAATAATGACTACAATTGATGATGCTAGTGAAGTTTCATTAAAAGCAATGATTAGTTCAAATAAAGTAAAACTTGAAAATCTTACTTTTCTAAAGCATTCCCACAATATTGATGATTTAATAAATAAAAAAACAGATGTAATTTCTGCATATATTTCTAAATCTCCATATACTTTACAAAAAAAAGGTGTTGAATATAATATCTTTGACCCAAAAAAATATGATTTTGATATGTATAGTGATATGTTATATACAAATCAAAATCTTATTAATTATGATTTAAATACGGTTTTATTATTTAAAAAAGCATCTCTAAAAGGTTGGGAATACGCTTATTCAAATATGGAAGAGAGTGTTGATGTAATATATGAAAAATACAATACTCAGAACTTAGAAAAAGAAGAGTTATTGTATGAAGCAAAAGAGTTAAAAAAACTTTCATATTTTAAAACTGCAAATTTAGGTGAGATTAGAAAAGATAAAATTCAAAGAATTTACGATTTATATAATGTTATGGGATTAGTTCCAACTGCTATAAATTTAGATAAATTTATTTTTGATATAAATAGTTTGAGTAGCTTTACTTTTTCTGGCCAAGAAATAAAATATATTGAAGAAAAAGATAGTATAAAAATGTGTGTAATGCCAAATTCTATGCCATATAGTGATATAAAAGATGGAAAATTTACAGGTTTTGTTGCTGATTATATAAGTTTGATTGAAAATAAAATAAAAAAACCAATAACCTTAGTTCCTACAAAAAGTTGGACGGAATCTTTGGAGTTTGCAAAAGCAAGAAAATGTGATATTTTATCTTCTACTATGTGGACAAAAGAGCGTGAAAATGACTTTAATTTTACAAAATCGTATATAGATATACCTTTTGTACTTTTAACAAAAAGTGGAACTTCATTTATAAATAATTTATCTAGTATAAAAAATAAGAAAGTTTCAATTGTTGAAGATTATGCAATTTTAGATGTATTAAAAAATAAGTATAAAAATATAGAGTTTGTAACTGTTAAAAATATAGATGAAGGATTAGAAAAAGTTCTACATAAGGAAGTTTTTGGGCATATTGATGCAATTTCAACTGCTTGGTACAAATTACAAACTAAATATTTAACTCAACTTTCTGTTTCTGCAAAATTAGATGAAGTTTCAAAATTATCAATAGCTGTAAGAAATGATGATAATATTTTATTTGAAATTTTCCAAAAATCAGTTTTAAGTATTGATGATTTTGTAAAAGATGAAATACTTAATAAATGGGTATCAATAGAGTATAAAAAAGAGTTTGATTACTCTATTTTATGGAAAGTCTTTTTAGTTCTTTCTGTAATTTTTATAGCAGTTATATATAAACAAAAACTTTTAAGAAATGTAAATAATTCTTTAAAAGAAAAAGTAGAAGAAAAAACAAAAGAATTAAGAGAAGTAAATAGTGAATTAGAAATTAGAATCAAAAAAGAAGTAGAAGAAAATTTAAAAAAAGACAGACTTTTATCCCAACAGCAAAAAATGGTTTCAATGGGACAAATGATTGAAAATATTGCCCATCAATGGAGACAACCTTTATCTTTAATCACCACAGGTATTAGTGGAATAAAATTAAAAAGACAGTTAAATGATTTGGATGATGATTTCTTTTTTAATACTTTAGATTCTATTTTAAATACTTCAAAATATTTATCAAATACAATAGATGATTTTAGATATTTTTTCAAACCACAAAAAGAAAAAGAGAATTTTTATTTAGAAAAGTGTTGTAAAAAAACAATAGATTTAATGAATCCAAATTTTTTGAATAAAGATATAAAAATAACTTATAAAGTAGAAAATATTGAAGTTTATGGTTATGAAACAGAATTAATTCAAGTTTTAATTAATATCTTAAACAATTCAAAAGATGCATTAGAATTTTTGAATGAAGATGAAAAACTTATTTTTATCAATATTTTCAGAAAAAATGATGAAGCTATTATTGAAATAAAAGACAATGCAGGTGGAATTTCTGAAGATATTGTAGATAAGGTTTTTGAACCATATTTTACAACAAAACACCAAACACAAGGAACAGGAATAGGTTTATTTATGTGTAAAGAAATTATTAATAAACATATGAATGGAGAAATTAATATTTTAAATGAAGATTTTGAATATAAAAATAAAACATATAAAGGGACTCTTACTCGAGTTACTTTGAAAAATATAATAAAAGATGTTTAATAAAGCTTTATTTATTATGTAATAATCTTTAGATATAATCCACCTAATAAAATTATTAGGAAATACTATTGACTTGGCTAGAAATCGATAAAGAACATGTATGGCACCCTTACAACTCACTTCCTTCAAAAACAAAAATATTACCAGTTGTTTCTACAAATAAAACTTCAATTTTTTTACAAACAGGTGAAGAATTAATTGATGGAATGAGTTCTTGGTGGAGTGCAATTCATGGATATAATCATCCAAAATTGAATGTTGCCTTAAAAAAACAAGTTGAAATTATGCCTCATATTATGTTTGGAGGATTAGCTCATGAACAGTCTAGTTTACTCTCTCAAAAACTTGTTAATTTAACAGGACTTCATAGTGTTTTTTTATGTGATAGTGGTTCAGTTTCAGTGGAAGTTGCACTAAAAACTGCCATTTTATATCAAAAAGCAAAGGGATTAAAAAAATATAAATTTTTGGCTCTTGAACATGCTTATCATGGTGATACTTTAGGAGCTATGAGTGTTTGTGACCCACAAAATTCAATGCACAGTATTTATGGTTCATATTTGAGTGAAAATATTTTTGTAAAAGCTCCTAAATTAGGATTTTCTAGTGATTGTAGCGAAGAGATAAAAGCTTTAGAAAAAGCATTTGAAAAACACCATGAAGAAATAGCTGCTTTTATAGTTGAACCAATAGTTCAAGGTGCTGGTGGAATGAGGATTTATAATCCTGAATATCTCAAAAAAGCACGAGAATTATGTACAAAATATGATATTTTATTAATTGCTGATGAAATAGCAACAGGTTTTGGACATACGGGTAAAATGTTTGCTTGTGAGTGGGCAAAAATAAAACCAGACATTATGACTATTGGAAAAGGATTAACTGGCGGTTATATGACAATGGCTGCTATGGTTACTTCTCGAAGTGTAAGTAAAGTTATATCAAATAGTGAAATTGGTGTTTTAATGCATGGACCAACTTTTATGGCAAATCCATTAGCTTGTAGTGTTGCAAATGCAAGTATTGATTTACTTCTTGAAAGTAATTGGCAAAGTAATGTAAAAAATATTGAAAATATTTTTACTCAAGAATTACAAAATGCAAAAGATTTAAAACTTGTAAAAGATGTGAGAAATATTGGAGCAATTGGAATTATTGAGTTAGTTGATGATTGTTATGCACAAAAAGTTCAAGATTATTGTGTAAAAAATGGAGTTTGGATAAGACCATTTGGAAAACTTATTTATTCAATAGTTGCTTATACAATAGCTGAAAATGATTTAAGAAAAATAGTAAAAACAATGATAGATGCAATTAAAAGTATAGAAAAATAGATGAAAAAAGATAATCTAAAAAAGTTAATATCAAATCTACCAAAACATCCAAATGTTTTAGGAAGAGATAGATTTTTTAATAGTGCGGTGTTAGTTCCCCTTGTAAAAATGAATGGTGAATATCATCTGTTATTTCAAAAAAGAGCAGCAACTATAAGACAAGGTGGAGATATTTGTTTTCCTGGTGGTGGTTTTGAAGCAGGAGTTGATAAAAGTTTTAAAGATACAGCTTTGAGAGAGACTTTTGAAGAGCTTGGAATTGATAGAAAAGATATAAAAATCTTAGGGCAACTTGATACTTATATGGCTCCAATTGGTGCAGTTATAGAATCATTTGTGGCAAAAGTAAAGAAAAAAGCATATAAAAATATGAAAATAGATTTTAGTGAAGTTGAAAAAACTCTTTTAATTCCTCTTTCATTTTTCAAAGAACATGAAGCAGAAGAATACACTTTAGCCCATGAAATACAACCTTATAAAATCCTTGAAAATGGAGAAAAAGAAGTTTATTTTCCAGTTGAAGAGTTAGGGCTTCCAGATACGTATAAACAACCATGGGGAAATAAAAGACATAAAATTTGGGTTTATAAATATGAGGGAGAAGTAATTTGGGGAATTACTTCTGTTATCATAAGAGATATTTTAGAAAAATATTAAATAGTCATAACTGCCCAAGTTTCATTTTTTATGGGATAGTGTGTTATTATAATTTTTATAAAAAAAGATTATATATTAGGTAGTTTAATGTTTGGAATTGAATTTTTAATTGCGTATGTTTTGTTAGGTATTATTGTTGGAATTGCTGCTGGTTTATTGGGAATTGGTGGAGGTGGAATAATAGTTCCAGTGCTTACAACTTTGTTTTTGGCTCAAGGAATTTCTAGTGAAAATGTTGTACATTTGGCTTTAGGAACTTCAATGGCAACTATTGTTGTTACTTCTATTTCTAGTTTGAGAGCTCACAATAAGAAAAAAGGTGTTCTTTGGGATGTTGTTAAAATGATGGCACCAGGAGTTTTAATAGGAACATTTTTAGCTACATTTTTAGCTTCAATCTTAAGTTCATTGTTTTTGGCTATTTTCTTTTCTATTTTTATGGCTTATGTTTCTATTCAAATGTTTTTAAATAAAAAACCAAAACCTAGTCGTACACTTTTTTCTCCAGCTATTCAATTTTTCTCAGCTTCTGTTATAGGAGCAATTTCTGCAATGGTTTCTATTGGTGGAGGATCACTAAGTGTTCCTTATTTGTTGTGGCAAAATGTTGAGTTAAAAAAAGCAATAGGAACAAGTGCAGCAATAGGTTTACCAATTGCTATAAGTGGAACTTTAGGTTATATGATAAATGGTTGGTCTCACACAAATATGGATAATTTGATGTTAGGTTATGTGTCTTTACCTGCTTTTTGTATTGTTGCATTTTTTAGTTTTTTAACTGCTCCAATAGGAGTTAAATTAGTACACATTTTGCCAGTTGAAATTGTAAAAAAAGTTTTTGCTTGTTTATTAATGTTTCTAAGCATCAAAATGTTGCTTACATTTATTTAAAAAAGAAAAAATTATGAATAAAATATTATTAGATGATAATGAAATCTTTCCATCAAAAGTTGTATGTATTGGACGAAATTATATAGAACATATAAAAGAGTTAAAAAATGAAATACCAGAGGAAATGGTTTTTTTTATTAAACCAAATTCTGCTATTTCAAATGAATTAATTTTCCCTAAAAATCAAAACTCTTGTCATTATGAAGCTGAGATTTCATTTTTAATTAAAGATAATAAAATAAGTGCAGTTGCTTTTGGGCTTGATTTAACTTTGAGAGAAATTCAAAGTAAATTAAAACAAAAAGGTCTTCCTTGGGAAAGAGCAAAAGCCTTTGATGGAGCTGCTGTTTTTTCAAAATTTATCAGTTTCAAAGATGATATCTCAAAGTTGGGAATAGAGCTTTTTATAAATGGTGAATTAAAACAAAAGGGTGATATTTCTATGATGATAAATAAACCTTTGCAGATTATAGAAGAAGCAAATACTTTTTTAACTTTTGAAAATGGTGATATTTTAATGAGTGGAACTCCTTGTGGTGTTGGTGCATTTAAGAAGGGTGATTTGTTTGTTGGGAAGATATTATTTGAAAATAAAATTCTTCTAGAAGAGGAGTTTTTTGTATCGTAAGAAAAAATATCTTTTTATGTTATAATAATTTATACTAACTTTAAGGTAGGCTTAAAATGAAATATTTACTTATTTTAATTCTTTTTGTTTCTACACTTTTTTCAAATACAAATAAAAATAATCAATCACTTTTTACTCAAGAAGAGTTGCAATGGATAAAAAATAATCCAACTATAAAAGTTGGAGTTGATGCAAACTGGCCACCTTTTGAATATATAAATGAAAAAGGTGAATATCAAGGGATAGCTTCTGAATATCTAGAAATAATTAGTAAATATACTGGACTAAAATTTGAAATAAATGCTAGTGATTGGTATAGTGTAATTTCAAATATCAAAGATAAAAAATTAGATATGTTAGCTTGTGTTGCAAAAACATCAGATAGGGAAAATTATTTAAACTATGTCTCTCCTTATTTAACAATAGATGTTGTTGTTATTGCAAAAAAAGAGTTAAATATTAAAAATTTTGATGAAATACAAAACTATACAATTGCAGTTCAAAAGGGTAATTTTGTTTATGAAAAAATAATGAAAAAATACCCAAATGTAAAATTTGTTTTTGCTTCATCAAATAAAGAAGCCTTTGATTTTGTATCTTATGGAAAAGCTGATATTTTTATAGGAAATATGCCTGTATTTTCTTATTTTGTTGAAAAAGAGTTATATACAAATATTGAAGTTAAATTCAAAGCAGATTTTGACAAAATCGATTTATCAATGGCTATTTTAAAAGAGAATACAACTTTATTTAATATTATTCAAAAAGTTATGCCAAAAATTATTGAAGATGAAAAAGAGAAGATAAATAAAAAATGGGTATTTGAATTAAAAGAAGAAAAATCAGCTCATTTTACGCAAGATGAAATTAATTGGATAAAAAATAATCCAAAAATTAAAATTTCAGGAGATTTTTTCTGGCCTCCTTACTCTTTTTATGATGAAAATGGAAATTATATAGGAATTGTTCCAGATATTGTAAATGAAGTATTTAAAGATAGTGGACTTGATTTAGAATATGTAAAAACTAACTCTTGGGCTGACACTATTAATCTAATAAAAGATAAAAAAATAAATTTAATTGATTCAATATCTTACTCAGCATCAAGAAGCGAATATTTGAATTTCTCAAATAAATATATTGGTGCAGAAATAGTAATAATTTCCAATAACAAAGAAACCAATTATATAAACTCTTTTAATAATATCACAAATAAAAAAATAGCAACTGTAAAAGGTTATTCAATAATAGAAGATATAAAAAGAGATTTTCCTCAAATTAAAAATATCAAAGAGTATGATAATGCTTTAGAGGGTTTAAAAGAGTTGTCAAATTCTCAAATTGATTATTTTATTTTAGATATTCCATCTTTTGAATTTTATAGTAAAAAACATGGTTTAAGTAATCTAAAAATAGTAGGACCAACTGGTTATAACTATGGTTATGGCTTTGGAGTAAAAAAAGATGATGTTTTATTAGTTTCTATTTTAAATAAATTATTAGAAAATATTCCAATAGAAAAAAAAGATGAAATCTATAGAAAATGGATAAAAATAGATTATAAAGAAAAAATTGATTATGAGTTGATTTGGAATATATTAACTATTTCAATTATCATATTAGCTATTATATTTTATTGGAATCGAACACTAAAAGAAGAAATTTCTCAAAAAGAAAAAATCCAAAAAGAGTTAGAAAAAGAACGAAATAATATTCAAGCTTTAAATGAAGAGTTAAAAAAAGCAAAAGATGTAGCAGAAAATATATCAAAACAAAAAAGTGAGTTTTTGGCAAATATGAGCCATGAAATAAGAACTCCTATGAACTCAGTAATTGGCTTTACAGAAATCTTAGACAAAGAAATAACAAATCCTGTTCATAAAGAGTATTTAAATTCTATAAAAAAAGGTGGAAATGCACTTTTAAGAATCATAAATGATATTTTAGATTTATCAAAAATAGAAGCTGGAAAACTAGAAATCAGAAATGAATCTTTAAATCCAACAAATCTATTTTTAGAAATAGAATCAATTTTTCACTCTAAAATAATTAGTAAAAATATCGCATTTATTGTTGATATTGATAAAACAATTCCTAAATATATAATTATGGATGGAGTTAGAATTCGACAAGTTTTATTTAATTTAATTGGAAATGCCATTAAATTTACTCAAAAAGGTCATGTGAAACTAAAGGTTGAAAATGTTTATAAAGATAATATAAAAAGTAAAATTGATTTGATTTTTAGTGTTGAAGATACTGGAATTGGAATTGATGAAAAAAATTTAGAGACGATTTTTAATGCTTTTGAACAACAAGATAATCACGATGTAGCAAAATATGGTGGAACAGGTTTAGGTTTAGCAATTTGTACAAAATTAATTAAAATGATGAATGGTGAGATAAAAGTAGAAAGCCAAAAAAACAAAGGTTCAACTTTTACGGTAATTTTCAGAGATATTCCAGTTAGTTCAATGGAAGATGAGGTTGTAACTTCTAAACTAAAAGCTTCAAATATTATGTTTGAAAAAGCTGTAATTCTTGTGGTTGATGACGTTTTAGAAAATAGAAAATTAGTACAAGCTAGTTTAAAAGATTATGATATAGATTTAATAATGGCTGAAAATGGAAAAGAAGCAATAGAATTATTAAAAAATGTAAATGTAAATTTGATATTAATGGATTTAAGAATGCCTGTAATGGATGGATATGAAGCAGCAACAATTCTTAAAAATGATGAAAGATTAAAAAATATTCCACTAATTGCCTTAACTGCTTCTGTTATGGGAAAAGATTTGGAAAAAGTATCAAAATATGGTTTTGACGGGTATTTAAGAAAACCAGTAATTTTAGATGATTTAATTGAAGAGTTGGCTAAATATTTAAAATACCAATCTCTTCACAATGATATAAAAGAAGAAAACAACAATAAAATAATTGATTTAGAAAAACTAAAAGTTGTGGTAAACAAACTAGAAAATGAGTTTAAACAAGAGTGGTTAAATATAAAAGATGGTGGAGATTTTTCTTTAATAGAAGAGTTTGCAATAAAATTAAATGAATTAGCACTAAAAGAAGAGATATATTTATTAGATGATTATTCAAAAGAGTTAATAAAAAATGTAGAATCTTTTGATATAGAAAAAGTTGATTATTTAATGAATACATATTTAGAATTAATAGAGAATTTAAAGGCTAAACTTGGAAACTGAAAGCAAAATTTTAATAGTAGATGATATAGCAAAAAATATTCAAATGGCAATGAATATTTTAAAAAATGAAGGTTATAAAATGTTTTATGCTAAAAGTGGAGAAATGGCACTTAAATTAGTAAATGAACATGATTTTGATTTGATATTATTGGATATAATGATGCCAGATATGAACGGTTTTGATGTTTGTGCGAAGTTGAAAAATGAAGCTAAAACAAAAAAAATCCCAGTAATATTTTTATCAGGAAAAGACTCGACTCAAGATATAGAACAAGCTTATGAGTGTGGTGGAATTGATTATGTGGTGAAACCTTTTATTACAATTGAGTTGATTACAAAGGTTAATTCTTATGTTAGATTAAAACAATTAGAAGATAAATTTGAGAAAATTGAGGGCTAAAAATGTTTAAAAAATATGAAAACAAAATTTTATTAGTTGATGATGACCCAAAAAATCTACAAGTTGCGATGAGTATTTTAAAAGATTACAATGTTATTTATGCTCAAAGTGGAGAAAAAGCTTTAGAGTTATTAGAAAAAAACAGATTTGATTTGATTTTACTTGATGTTGTAATGCCTACAATGGATGGTTATTATGTTTGCTCAAAAATAAAAGAGAATGAAAAAACAAAAAAAATCCCAGTAATTTTTCTAACTGTAAAAGATGATGAAAAAGATATTGTAAAAGGTTTTGAATTAGGAGCGGTTGATTATATTACGAAACCATTTTACAGTGAAGTTTTACTAAAAAGAGTTGAAGTTCATTTAAAATTAGCAAGTGTAATGAATGAACTTGAACTTATGAATACGAATTTAAGTGGTATAGTAAAAGAACAAGTTGAACAAATAAGACAAAAAGATAAAATAATTGTTCAACATTCTAAAATAGGAGCTATGGCATCTTTGATTGATGTTATTTCTTTACAATGGACAAAACCTATTGATAAAATAAAATTCTATTTACAATCTTTAGATTTTAAATTGGCAAATATAAATGAGTTTAAAGAAGATGATATATTCAAAAAAACATTAGTTGAAATGGATAAATTAGATCAAATTATGCATGATTTTCATAAGTTCTTTAACAATCAGAAAAATAAAGAAAATGTAAATCTAAAAGTATCTTTGGACAATGCTCTTTTTTTATTAAAAGATGAAATAAATAGTTTGGATATAGACCTGAATGTGACAGGGGATAATTTATTATCTTTAAATATTGTTTTTGATGAAATAAAACATATTTTTAGTAAATTAATAGCTAAATCAATAGAGAATTTTAAATTAAATGAATTTGCAGAGAAAAAAGAGATTAATATAAATTTTGAAAATAAAGATGAATCAATTTATATAATTTATAGCGATAATGCAACTACTTCTAATAAAAATCAAAATGAAGATTTTGATTTAGGATTTTATTTAGTAAAAGTATTTGTAGAGAAAAATTTTGGATTATTAAATGTTGAAAAAATGCAAAATGGAATAAAATATATAATAAGATTTGATAAATAAAAAGGAAATATTTAATGAAATATAATGAATTAAACGATGAAGAAAAATATGTAATAGAAAATAAAGGAACAGAATATCCATTTACTGGAAAATATAATGATTTTTATGAAAAGGGAATTTTTACTTGCAAAAAATGTAATGCTCCACTTTATAAATCAGAAGATAAATTCAAATCAGGTTGTGGTTGGCCTAGTTTTGATGATGAAATAGAAGGAGCTGTAAAAAGAGTTCCAGATAGAGATGGAAGAAGGGTAGAAATCGTTTGTGCATCTTGTGGTGGACATTTAGGACATGTATTTGAGGGTGAAGAATTAACTGCTAAAAATACAAGACATTGTGTAAACTCAATATCATTAAATTTTGAAGCAAAAGCATGAATATTCCTCAAATAAATATTGCAATGCTTATAGATTGCGATAATGTAAGTGCAAAATATATTGATAGTATTATAAATGACTTATCAAAATATGGAACTATAAATATCAGAAATGCTTATGGAAACTGGAAAGATAAAAGACTTCAAGGTTGGGAAGATAGTTTACATAAATATAATATAAAACCAATTCAACAATTTGCTTATACAAAAGGCAAAAATGCAAGTGATATTGCAATGGTTATTGATATTATGGATTTATTATATACAAGAAATCTAGGAGCATTAGCTCTTGTAACAAGTGATAGTGATTTTACTCCTGTGGTTTCAAGAATCTTATCAAATGGAATTACAGTTTATGGATATGGTGAAGATAAAACTCCTGAATCATTTGTAAATGCTTGTTCTCAGTTTATTTATGTGGAAAAACTTTTTGATTATACAAAAGAAGATGTAGCTTGTGCAACTTCTAATAATAAACTAACAAAAGTACAATTAAGAAAAGATACAAAACTTGTAGCACTTTTAAGAAAAGCAGCAGAACAAACTTCTGATGATAGTGGTTGGTCAAATATTGCTGCTGTTGGTTTATATATCAATCAAAATTCATCTTTTTCACCTATTAATTATGGATATAAAAAACTTGGTGAATTAATAAAAGCTACTGAATTATTTGATATAAAAATCTTAGGTGAAAATAAAACAGTAATGTTAATAAGAGATAATAGGAATTAAAATGCAAAATCAAAATATTAAAAAAGCATATTTTGCAGCTGGTTGTTTTTGGGGAGTTGAGTATCATTTTGAAAAATTAGAAGGTGTAATTTCTGCAATTTCTGGTTATATGGGTGGACATATAGAAAATCCAAGCTATCAAATGGTTTGTACAGGATTTTCAGGTCATTTAGAAGTTGTGGAAGTGACATTTGATGAAACAATTGTTTCTTTTGAAACTTTGGCAAAATTATTTTTTGAAATTCATGATTTTACTCAAACAAATGGTCAAGGTCCAGATATTGGAAGTCAATATTTATCTGCAATTTTTTATGTGGATGAAGAGCAAAAAAATGTAAGTGAAAATTTAATAAAAGAGTTAAGTGAAAAAGGTTTTAAAGTAGCTACTTCTTTATATGAATTAGTGCCATTTTATAAAGCTGAAGAGTATCATCAAGATTACTATGAAAGACACCAAAAGGCGCCTTATTGTCATAGTTATAAAAAGATATTTTAAAGAGTTCCTAAAATATAGTAAATATGTTTATTATCTAATTTTTGAAGTTTCACATTGTATTTATCAGCCCAATGTGAAACTTCTTCGTGAAATTCTTCTAAAATTTCAGCAGAGTCATTTTCATCACATTTGATTTTTAAATGATTTGATTTGTTAGATAGTCCTACATAAGCATTCATTTTTTTTAGGTGATCATTTAGTGTGAAAATATGTTTTGCAAATTTATCAAAGTTTGTTGTTGTTTCCATCATTTTTTCAGCTTGTTTTAGTGAAGCTTCACTTTTTGAATATCCTAATTGCGATAATATTACTTCAGCAGATACTTCTAATTGCATTTTAATCCTTTTATTTAAATATGGGGTATGTTATCAAAATTATTTTTAATTGTTATTGAAAATTTAATAAAAATTATATACAGCTATTTTTTCAATTTTAAAATAAATCAATACTTGAAATTTGCTCTGATTTGAATCTAATTACTTGATTTCTTCCTTTGCTTTTTGCTTCATATAAAGCAATATCAGCATTTTTTATAACTGAATCTAAAGATTTAGAATCATTTGGAAACATAGACAATCCAATACTAATAGTTTTTCTTAGTTTACTTCCAGCATAAACATCAATTTCATTTTCACTAACTCTCATTCTAATTTTATTAGCTACTTCTAATGCATGGTCTTCTGTTTTAACATTTACTAATAAAACAATAAACTCTTCTCCTCCATATCTTATGATAATGTCAGATTCTCGTACGGTTTCATTTAAAATTCTACTTAATTCTTTTAGAACTTTATCTCCAATGTCATGTCCATATTCATCATTTACAGCTTTAAAATGATCCATATCAAGTAGTAATACACCGATATTGAAATTATCTCTTAATGCTTGAGGAATAAGTTTTTTTGTATGTTCTTCTAGGAATTTTCTATTATATAATCCTGTTAAACCATCTTTAAATGCCGATTGTTGTAAAGCATCCATTAGAAGTTTTACTTCTATTGATGGAGCTGATTCATTAATATAACTTTTGATATAAGATATTTTTTCTTTTAAATAATCTAACTCTTCTTTTGTATCAAATATAAAATTTATAATTAAATAGATATTTTTACTTATATCTGCATTTATACAATAATGAAATTTATTCTCTTTTTTAAAGTAAGGGCAAGTGTTATGAAATTGACTTGAAATAACATCATTTTTAGTTCTTGCTGCTCGACATAAATGAGGTTCATTTTCAATATTTTCTTTACAAAAAAATGTATTTCCCACTTCTATTATTGTGTTCATTTTTTGTTTAGAAACATCTATTTCAATAAATGAAAAGTTAGAAATTTTAAATTGATTGATAAATACTTCAGATAATCTATTGTAAATCTCTTCTTTTGAATGGTCAAGTTCAATCTCTTTTTTAAATTGGTATAAATTAGATAGATTTAAGATAATTTCCTTTGAATCTTCTAAAGGATTAATTTGATTATTTATTTTACTTCCAATAAAACCTCTTAACTTTTTATCAATATCTGCTGCAGTATCTTTAAATGATGTTATTAAATTGTTAAATTTATCCAATAATATTGTCATGTCTTTTGATAATTCATCAGGATAAGATGTTTTTTTGAATTTACCATTTGCCGCTGAATTTAGACTTTTTGATAGAATATCAAATATTAATTGATATTGGTTTAATGTTTTTCTGAAAATAAATAAAATGATTAAAATACCAATAATTATAACTATTGGTGTTAAATAAATAGTTTCAAATCCTATATCTTTTAATTCGCTAATATTTAATTCCATTGAGATTGCACCCAAAGTATCACCTTGCGAACCATTATGACAACTTAAACAATCAACACTATTATTTGATATAGCCTTGTATGGAATAGTAATTCGTAAGTTTGTATGAAATAAATCTTCGTTTAATTTATATTTTAGTTCACCTGTTTCTAAAACTTTTTTATCTATTTCATCTCTTGGTTTTTTGTTTTCATTAATACCATATTGATTATTTATTGATTCGTTTCTAACTAACCATAAGTTTGTAATATTATTGATATTTGAAAATGAGTTAATATATGTATTTATTTCATTTATATCTTTATTGACAATATGTGTATTTAAACCATTTTTTAGAATTTCAGAAAGTATTTCTGCATTGTGAATAGAAGATTTAATAGAACTATTCTTTGAGTTATATAAACTTATTAAACTAACAGCAATAATTAACAATAATGCTATAGTAATAAATTGATATATAATCTTTCTTTCCAT
>ERZ650300.1066-NODE-1066-length-16047-cov-8.005690_pt1 | contig 16047 bp, 15 predicted proteins | sample MGYA00376236_ERZ650300 | MGnify/ENA primary metagenome ERZ650300 (study PRJEB26733, sample SAMN07839303) | wastewater metagenome | biome: urban; feature: wastewater treatment plant; material: waste water | place: USA: North Carolina | collected 2016-04-28 ...
GATTCAGCAAATTCTTTTGCGACGACAGCTTCTTCGGCCGTTTTTCGTTCAGTAATATCTATTAAAACGCCTTCAATGTATGCTAGTTGATTGTTTATGACAACACCTTCTCCATATTCTTCAATCCAAACGTAAGTCCCGTCTTTTTTTCGAAGTCTACAAGTAACTTGATATGATTTTTTATTATGAAGTGCGTTTTCTATTTTTTCTCTTACAGCTTCTACTTCATCGGGATGATATAAATCTACCAATGAAACTTTATTGTTCATAAAATCATCTCGGTGATAACCCGTTAATTTTTCTATTTCATCATTCAAATAAACTTTTGTGCGCGCTTTATCATATTTCACTAAAAATACTGACGCAGGAATATTATTTGCTAATAATCTAAATTTTTCTTCACTTTCTGCAATTGCTTTTTCGCTATTAATCCTAATAATTGTTGAAGAAATGTTATTAGCTAATGTCTGCAAAATACTTATTTCTTCTTCTGTCCAAATTCGTTCATTTTTACAATCATCAAACCCAATAAATCCTAAAAATAAATCGTTATCAAAAAGCGGAATAACCAAGATTGAAATTATTTCTTGGCTAATTAATATATTTTTAAAATCACCTTCTGGAATATCTTTTGTGAGGTTTTTATACGTTTTTTTACTCAAAATATTCTCCATAAAATCAGGAAAAGCCTCATGCGGAACATCTTGAAGATCTGGGTTATCAATTTCTTGCAAATCAGTTTCAGAAACCCATTCAAAACGTTGGCTTAATAGATTGGTTTTTTCATCATTTTCAAAATAATATAACCTGTCAACTTTTAATGTTTTTCCGATTAGCTCTATTGAGTTATCAAAAATGCTGTTTTTGTCTTTATGAATCAGCAAATTACTTGTTACTGTAGCAATAGCTGTTAAAATTTCATTCTTATATAGAATTTGCTTTTCGGCGGTTTTTCTTTTTGTGGTTTCTATTGCTAAAGCGATAATGTCAGCAATGGTTTTTGCAAAATTAATATCTTCATTTGACCAATATCTAATTTCATTAGTAGCTTCCAAACAAAAAATAGCTTCCAATTCTCCTGCTATATATATTGGAAAATCCAACAATGATTTAATATTATATTTTGGAAAATAATCAACATAAAACTCATTTAAAGCAGGATTAGAAAAAGAAATAAATGCTTTCAAATGATGGAATGGTTAGAAAATATTGTTCAAAATAGTAATATTCCATTACTTACAGCTTTGGCTTTGGGTTTGCTTACAGCTATTGCACCTTGCCCATTAGCTACTAATATTACTGCCACAGCCTATATTGCTAAAACAATAAACAGCAAAAAGAAAGTATTGTTGAGTGGTGTGTTCTATACTTTGGGCAGAATGCTTTCTTATACTGCGATAGGTGCTATTATTTATTTTGGAGCAAGTAAATTTCAAATAGCAAAACTATTTCAAGGAAATGGCGAAAAATACATTGGCTTTGTTTTAGTTATTTTAGGTTTAATAATGTTGGATATTATCAAACTTAATTTTATTAAAGGGCTAAATGTTTCAGACAAGTTATCCGATAAATTTAAAGACAAAGGCTTGTTGGGTTCATTTCTTTTAGGAGCATTATTTGCGTTGGCATTTTGCCCTTATAGTGGTGCATTATTTTTTGGAATGTTAATGCCTATAACTATTAAAACAGGTTTGTTAGCCCCAATTGTATTCTCAATTGGCACGGGTTTTCCTGTAATACTTTTTGCTTTTGTAATCGCATTTAGTTTAGAAAAATTAGGCAAATATTTTAAAGCAATTACCAAAGTAGAAAAAGCAATGCGAATTTTGGCTGGTATCACTTTCATTTTGACAGGTCTTTATTATATCAACATTTACTTTAAATTAATATGAACCCGTTGGGTGTAATTAAATTGTTTGATTTTTAATATTGTTTATCGGTCTATCAAAAATGAATTTATTGATATACTGAACCAATGTTAATGCTGTTATTTTTGCTAAAATTCTTGTTTTAAAACCTTCAAAAGTTTTAGCGTAATTGTTTCTAATTCTGAACTGATCGCATAGTTGAGAAAATAATGTTTCAATTCTTTTTCTTGATTTTCTAAAGATATAAGGTTGTGGTTTATAGTCTTTTTGATTTTTCCTTTTTGGGGTTTCTAATTTAATATTTACCGTTTGAAACAAATCCAATTGAATGCTTTGAGACAAGTAACCTCTATCGCCAAGCAAAACACAATCAGACATTTGATGTTTTATGCTCTTTAAAAAATGAACATCATGAACTTCTGCTTTTGTAATATCCAATGAATGGAAAATTCCATTTATAGAACAAACCCCATGCAATTTATATCCGTAAAACCAGTTGTTTTGAGAAGCACAAAACCCTTTTGAAGGAGCAGTTTCAAACTCGTTTTTGCAAATTTTAATTCTCCTATGACGAGCAAATTTACAAATCTCCAACGGCATACTATCCACAATAAAATAATCTTCAAATTCTAAAAACCGAGACGCTAATTTTGTTCTTACTTCTTCTAAAAAGAAAAACAATTTTCGTCTTCTTTTATTAAACTGACTTCGTTCAATTAAATTGGAAATTTGTTCTCTATTTATCTCTTTAAACAAAGAGTTTTCACTATCAATAGACATAAATTCAGCTGTTAGACTTAGCGCAACTACTTCTAAATCAGACATTTTTTGTTTTCTTCCAACATCTGATTTATATTCCAATTCACAATTCAAAGAACTTATAACTTCTAAAACTCTAAAATAATTTTTCACTATATTTGACATAGATATTGGTTTGTTTGACGACATCAAGATACTGAATTTCAGTATCTTGGCCAATATCTAGTCAGTATATTTTACTACAAATAATTACACCCAACGGGTTATTAATTATTTTTTTTACATTATGGAGACAATCTATTGATCTTCCATGAGTAATCATCTTGCAGTAAATATTGAATCCTATCATGCAAACGATTGGGTCTTCCTTGCCAAAATTCAACTTCACAAGGAACCACTAAATATCCGCCCCAAAAATCAGGCCTTGGGATTTCTTTTCCTTCAAATTTTCGTTCTAATTCTTTCAAGTTGTTCTCTAAAAAAGATCTTGATGGAATTACTTCACTTTGATTAGAAACGATTGCACCTAATTTACTTCCATCAGGTCTAGAATCAAAATAGCCATCAGAAACTATTTCACTTGTTTTTTGAGCACGCCCTTTGATTATAACTTGTCGTTCCATGCTGTGCCAAAAAAAAGAAAGACAAACATTTGGATTTGCCGCTATCGCTCTCCCCTTTTGAGAATTATAGTTAGTATAAAAAACAAAACCTTCTTCATTAAATTTCTTCAATAAAACAACTCTAGATTTTGGAAATCCATCTAAACCAATGGTAGCAACAGTCATAGCATTAACTTCATCTACACCACCAAAATCCTCTACTTCATGAAACCATCGGTTAAATAAATTAATAGGGTCTTCTGGAATAGAAGTCTCTAGTAATTCACTTTTATCATAGGACTTTCTGTAATTACTTAAATCTTTCATAGCTCTCAATTTTAAAAAATATAACAAACTTAAAAAACATCCTTTGTGGTTTTTTAATGTCAAAAAATCTTAACTATATCTCAAAGGATTTTCCGTCATCTGCCAATTGCACATTAGAAAAAACAGTTAAGGCTTCCTCTTTAAACGAAGAAATACTTTCGTATCGTGTAGAATAATGTCCCAATAGCAACGATTTAACATTTGCTTTTGACGCAATAATCGCTGCTTGAATAGCCGTAGAATGCATCGTTTTAGCGGCCAATTGTGACTCACTTTCTAAAAAAGTACTTTCGTGATATAACAAATCTACTTCTTGTACTAAAGGAATTATTGACTCTGTATAAGCTGTGTCAGAACAAAACGCATAGGATTTTGTAGGCTCACCTGGAAAAGTAAGCTGCTCATTGTCTATAACTTGTCCATCATCTAACGTAACAGATCCTCCCTTTTTTATCTTTTTATAATAACAAACATCTATCAACAATTCTTTAATGGAATCAATGTTTAATTTTCTATCTCCTTCTTTCTCTCGAAATAAAAAGCCGTTGGTATATACTCTATGTTTTAATGGAATAGTGTGAACTGTAACTTTTTCATCTTCAAATATCAATTCACTTTCTTTGGCGTCTAACTCATGAAAATGTATTTCATAATTGGTCCACGAGTGTGAAAGCTTTAATTGTAATTGAATAATTTCTTTCAAGCCTTTGGGACCATAGATATGCAAATCTGCCACTCTTGATAAAAGGGAGAAAGAAGAAATTAAACCTATAAGGCCATAAAAATGATCTCCGTGTAAATGAGAAATAAAAATATGACTGATTTTGGTAAACTTAACTTTGTTTTTACGAAGTTGTACTTGAGTTCCTTCACCGCAATCAATTAAAAAATACCTATTTTTTACTTCCAACAATTGAGCTGTTGGATTTGTAAAAGTTCGAGGTGTTGCAGCATAGCAACCAAGTACGGTTAATTTCAAAGTAATGAATGTTGTTTTTAGATAAACTGTAATCTAATCTTGAGAAAGTTTTTATTAAAAGCCTAAATCTCTTTCAATTTCTTCCATTTCAATGATATCATTTGCTTCTAACAAAGAGGGAACTACAGTTATGGTTTGTGGAACCGCATTAAAATCAATAGCATCAGCAACAATAACCAATGACTTTTTAGATTTTTTATGAGCTTTAGCCAAAGGCAAAAAAAGTTTTATTGAAGCAATATCTACTGTTTTATCATTGGATACATCCAAAATCAAATTAAAATCTTTGAAACTGGCATATTGATTTGTTACTTTTTCAATAAAAGTAGTTACAACACCTTCAGTATCTTTAATAGTTATTGTATGTCCTTTAGTATCTACTTTCATCTTATTGGATTTTTGAAGCTAATAAATAAATCACTGCCATTCGAATGGCTACTCCATTCTCTACCTGATTCAAGATAACAGATTGTTGAGAATCTGCCACATCAGAAGTAATTTCAACTCCACGATTGATAGGTCCTGGGTGCATAATTACAATCTCTTTACTTAACGAATCTAATAAATTTTTATCGACTCCATATTGTTGTGCATATTCTCGTGTAGAAGGGAAAAAGTTAACATCCATTCGTTCATTTTGCACTCTCAACATATTTGCTACATCACACCATTCTAAAGCTTTACGTAAATCAGATTCAACTGTTACTCCAAGTGATTCAATATATCTAGGGATTAATGTTTTTGGTCCACAAACTTTAACTTCTGCACCTTGCATTTGCAAAGCATATATATTAGATAATGCTACTCGTGAATGTAAAATATCTCCAACAATAACAACTTTCTTCCCTCCTACATCTCCTAATTTTTCTCTGATTGAATAACTATCTAAAAGCGCTTGTGTAGGATGTTCATGAGCGCCATCTCCGGCATTTACGATACTTGCTTTTACATTTTTTGATAAAAAATAAGCAGCTCCAGGATTTGCATGACGCATAACAACCATATCCACCTTCATTGATAAAATGTTATTAACGGTATCAATTAACGTCTCCCCTTTTTTCACAGAAGATTGGGCGGCAGAAAAACTAATTACATCTGCTGATAAACGTTTCTGAGCTAGTTCAAATGACAACTTTGTTCTAGTACTGTTTTCAAAAAAAATATTGGCTATGGTAATGTCTCGTAAAGAAGGAACTTTTTTGATGGGTCTATTGATAACTTCTTTAAAATGATCAGCTGTTTCAAAAATAAGGTCAATATCGTTCTTGGTGATATATTTAATTCCTAATAAATGATTTACGCTTAACTCGCTCATTTTTATACTTATTGATTATTATTGATTAAAAAAACACCATCTTCTCCTCCTTGCTCAGCCCAAGTAACTTTTACTTTTTCGTCATTAATTGCATCCACTTGACGACCGCGATAATCCGGCTGAATGGGTAAATCACGACTGAATCTTCTATCGATTAAGGTCAAAAGTTCAATACCAGATGGTCTTCCAAAGGACTGAATTGCAGTTAAAGCAGCTCTAATACTTCTTCCTGTGTACAAAACATCATCTACAAAAATTACTTTTTTATTTTCGACCAAAAAATCGATTTGTGTAATATTAGCTTCCAACGGCTTATCGGTTCTTCTAAAATCATCTCTAAAAAAAGTGATGTCTAAAAACCCTATTTTTATGTTGGATACTTGATAGTCGTTTTCTAAAATACGTTTTAGGCGTTTGGCCAAAAATGTACCTCTGGGTTGAATTCCAATTAAGATGGTTTCAGAAAAATCAAGATGTTTTTCGATTAATTGACAAGCCAAACGATTTAGGATGATATTGACTTCTTTGGAAGTGAGCAATACTTTTTGATTCATGGTATAGTTTTGTTTGGTGTACAAATATACAAATTTCGATTTAGCAATAAACTAGGAATAGTGATAAAAGTAAAACTCACACAAAATAAATCAAAGGCTTTTCGGATTAAGATGAAAACAAAAAAACCTCTCAAAAGAAAGGTTTTATTTGAATTATAGTTTATACATTTTGACTCTCAATTCTTGTATTTTATCGTCATCTAAATATTCATCAAATGTCATGTAACGATCAATGGCTCCATTTGGTGTAAGCTCCACTACTCTATTACCAACAGTTTGTGCAAACTCGTGGTCATGAGTGGTAAAAATAACTGAACCTTTGTAATTTTTTAATGAATTATTAAAAGCTGTAATCGACTCCAAATCCAAGTGATTCGTAGGCTCATCTAACATTAAGATATTGGCGCGTTCCATCATCATTCTAGACAACATACAACGCACTTTTTCTCCTCCTGATAAAACTCTACTCGTTTTTAAAGCTTCTTCTCCAGAAAAAATCATTTTACCTAGAAAACCTCTGATAAATACTTCATCACGCTCTTCTTCAGTTTTTGCATATTGACGTAACCAATCTACTAAAGTTAAATCATTTTCAAAGAAAGAATGATTCTCACTTGGTAAATAGGCTTGATTCGTTGTAACTCCCCAATCAAATTTTCCTGAATCTGCAACTTGATTACCATTCAAAATTTCATAAAAAGCAGTTGTTGCACGAGAATCTTTAGAAAAAAGTACAATTTTATCTCCTTTAGCCATATTCAAATCAACGCCTTTGAACAAAAGTTCTCCATCTACAGAAGCACTCAAATCTTGTACATTCAAAATTTGGTCACCTGCTTCACGATCTTGATCAAAAATAATAGCAGGATAACGACGGCTTGAAGGTCTAATTTCAGAAATATTCAATTTAGAAATCATTTTTTTACGAGAAGTGGCCTGTTTTGATTTTGCAACGTTGGCACTGAAACGACGGATAAACTCTTCTAATTCTTGTTTTTTCTCCTCAGCTTTTTTGTTTTGTTGTGCACGTTGCTTAGCCGCTAATTGGCTAGATTCGTACCAAAACGTATAGTTACCAGAATAATGGCTAATTTTATTAAAATCAATATCTGAAATGTGCGTACAAACTGCATCTAAAAAGTGTCTGTCGTGAGAAACTACAATTACGGTATTTTCATAATTGGCTAAGAAATTTTCTAACCAAGCAATGGTTTCAAAATCCAGGTCGTTGGTAGGCTCATCCATAATCAACAAGTCAGGATTTCCGAATAAAGCTTGTGCCAAAAGGACACGCACCTTCATTTTTCCTTCCAAATCGGCCATCAAAGTATAATGATTGTCTTCTGTAATACCAAGATTTGACAACATAGCAGCAGCATCAGAATCGGCATTCCATCCATTCATTTCTTCAAATTGCACTTGCAATTCTCCAATTCTATCAGCGTTTTTGTCGTTATAATCCAAATAAAGTTCGTCCATTTCTTTTTTGACAGCATACAAAACTTTATTACCCATCATCACCGTTTCAAGTACCGTATGTTCATCAAACATGTTGTGATTTTGGTTCAGAACTGACATTCTTTTTCCTGGTTCTAAATGAATATGTCCAGAAGTTGGGTCCATTTCACCAGAAATTATTTTTAAAAAGGTAGATTTTCCAGCACCATTGGCTCCGATTACTCCATAAACATTACCATGAGTAAATGTAGTGTTTACCTCGTCGAATAAAATTCTTTTACCAAATTGAACTGATAAATTATTAACTGTTAACATGAATTGCTTTTTTAAAAATTTTTTGCAAAAATACAAAAAAATACTGATTTAATTTTGCAGAAATAAATCAGTATTTTCGGAAACAAACTCGAGTTACTTAATTGACTTGTTTTACTTTATCAATTGCATCCACCATTCCATTTTGGTTTTTATCCAAAATCAATTCCCAAAACATGATGCCACCAAGCTTCTTCTTGATAGCATATCTAGTTTTAACTCCTACCGATTTAAGGTCATCGCCAGTAGCAAACAATTGCTCTTTTTCGTTGTACCAATAAGGAGCTTGTGCTTTTTCATCCCAGAAATAGTTCCAACCTTTATCCTTGGTCAATTTGGTATCAAAATCTTTAAAATCTATTCCGTTTGTAGCGGCACCTGATTGATACAAACCGTTATTGATAGAAGCGACATCTTTCCAAATACGAGTATAAAAAGCCGCCCCAATAACAAGTTTTTTAGCTGGTACACCCAACTTTAAAAGGTAGAAAAAAAAGACAAAAGTAATCATCATAATACTTTCCAACCATAAATTTGTATGAGCAAAATAAAAGACATGAATTTCGATATCAAAATCCAGAATCATTTTTGGTTTTGGGGATTGTACTTTTTATTAAACTTTCTGCGTTGGGGAGCCTATTTTAATGATTATGAGTATTCGTTTAAATCCAACCTGATAGAATTTGCTTTACATATTCCATTAGTGTACTTCAATCTATTCGTATTGGTTCCAAGATTAGTTTTAAAATCAAAATACTCACTATATACGTTAGCACTCTTAATTAGTTTAGGTTGTATTTATATTTTAAAAACAGGGTTGACTTATTTTTTAATTTCAAAAAATATTTGGCCAGAAGCCAACAGAGATTATCAGCCCTTCGAAATCAATCATATTCTCGCAGTTTGCATCGGAGAGCTGTATGTCTTGGCTATGGCATCATCTGTATACTTAACACTAACTTGGCTTAGAGAACGAGAGAGAAACAGAATATTAAGAGAAAACCAATACAAAATCAAACTCGAGTATTTGAAAAATCAAATTCAACCTCACTTTTTCTTTAATACATTAAACAACCTGTATGCACTTTCTCTTGAAGCATCTGATAAAGTTCCCAATGTAATTATAAAATTATCGCATTTGATGGAGTATGTTCTTTATGAAATTGAAGGCACTAAATTTGTTCCTTTGATAAAAGAACTCGACTATATTCACAATTATATCGAAATAGAAAAATTACGTTTTGAAAACGCAACTGTGTTTATTAATCTCGAATCCAACATTGACCAAGTAAGTGTTCCTCCACTATTATTAATTTCTTTGATTGAAAATGCTTTCAAACACGGAGGAATCAACAACAAGGACTTAAAAATTAAAATCAATTGCAAAGTTAGCTCTCAAAATACCCTAGATTTTGAAATAATAAATAATTTTGTACTTTCACAACATGAAAAATCAAAAAAAGGTATTGGGTTAACCAATACCAAAGAAAGATTGAATTTAATATTTAAAAACGATTACCAATTAAACCATCAAGTCAAGTTTAATTTCTACATAATTCGCTTACAAATCCCTATAAGCAATGAAGATTAAGTGTGTATTGATTGATGATGAACCATTAGCGATTAAAGTCTTATTAAACTATTTTCAAAATTTTCCCGAGTTTGAAATCATTGCTACTTTTAATAATTGAATTGAGGCACTTGACTTTTTGAACAACAATACAGTAGATGCCTTATTTCTTGACATTAATATGCCTTTAATGTCGGGTTTTGAATTGATTCAATTGTACAAAAACAAATCGAATACCAAAATTATAATCACCACTGCCTTCAGAGAATTTGCTGCTGAAAGTTATGATTTAGACGTTTTGGATTACTTGGTTAAGCCCATACCATTACCACGCTTTATAAAATGTATTTCGAAAATAACTGGTTAGTTTCAAAACCGAATGGTTTCAAAACAAGATAATCACCGTGTTGAACCCCACATTTTTATCAAAGTCGATAAAAAAATGGTTAAGATTAACATTGATGAGATTCTTTTTATCGAGGGAATGAAAGAATACATCAAAGTGGTAACTCCAGAAAAAACCTATATCACGCATAAATCCCTTTCTTCATTGACTGAAGAACTCCCTGAAGAACGTTTTATTCGAATACACAAATCCTTCACCATCGCCTTAGATAAAGTAAAAACTATTAAAGGAAATAGAATACAAATTACTTCTTACACATTACCAATTGGAAGAAATTATAGTAAAGAAATGAAGAGTAAGATTTTAGATTAAATTCCCTCTCATTTTTAAAATTGAAAATTAGCATTTTGTAGAAAAAAACAGGCTGTTGGTTTAAAAGTAACGATTTTTCATCGAAATAATTTTTTTATCTGTTAGTTAAGAAATACATTTACGGTATTGCAGCAACAATTATTTTACTAACCTATTAATTAAATTTAAATTATGAATTCTGAAAATTTAAAAACCAATTGGGGGCAATTTATTCCCCTAGTAACTGTCTTCTTTTTTTGGGGATTTGTCGCTGCAAGTAATGACATCTTAATCCCTGTTTTCAAAACCGCATTCAATTTATCACAAGGTGAAAGCCAATTAGTTGCTTTTGCATTTTATATTGCTTACACAGTAGGTTCATTAATCTACATGGGAGTTTCCGTAGCAATCAAAGAAGATTTAGTAAACAAAATCGGCTATAAAAATGGTCTTTCTTTAGGGCTATTAATCTCAGCTTTAGGAACCCTTTTATTTTATCCAGCAGCGAATACAGGTTCTTTTCCTTTAATGCTCGCTGGTCTTTTTATTGTTGGTTTAGGTTTTTCATTGCAACAAACTGTTGCTAATCCTCTTGCGATTGCTTTAGGTCCCGTCACAACAGGTTCACAACGTCTTACTTTAGCCGGAGGGATAAACAATTTTGGTACAACAATAGGGCCGCTTATTGTTAGCTTTGCCATTTTTGGTTCAAGTGCAAATGCCAATACAAGTGCAAGTATCGAAAGTGTAAAAATTCCTTACCTAGTGCTAGGAGTTGCATTTTTATTAGTGGCAATACTTCTAAAATTTTCATCTTTACCAGACAAACCAGCTTTGGTTGAAGAAACAGAAGCTCACGATGGAGTTCCTGCAAAAAAATCAGCTTTACAATACCCTCAGTTAGTAATGGGTATGATTGCTATTTTCTTGTATGTAGGTGTTGAAGTTTCTACAGCAAGTAACTTACCAGCTTATATGGAAAGTAAATTAGGCTTTCTAACGAAAGATGTAGCACCGTATATCTCTTTATATTGGGCGAGTTTGATGATTGGTCGTTGGACAGGAGCGGTTGAAGCTTTCACTGACAATATGAGTTGGCAAAAAATATTGCGATTCATTGCTCCTTACCTAGCTTTTGGTGTGTTTTTAGGAGTTAACGCAATTGCAAAACACGACTTGACTCCTTTTTACGTTTACGGATTAGTAATTTTGGTTTTAATTGCTGCTGATATGGCTAGTAAAGGAAACCCAGCTAGAATGTTATTAATTTTTTCAACGCTTGGAATCATTGCGACAGGAATAGGAATGACAACAAGTGGAATGGTAAGTGTTTACGCTCTCACAAGTGTTGGTTTATTTTGTAGTACCTTATGGCCTTGTATCTTTACATTAGCAGTAAGTGGACTCGGAAAAAACACTAGCCAAGGAAGTAGCTTCTTAATTATGATGATTATGGGTGGTGGTTTTATCAGTGTGTTACAAGGTAAAGTAGCTGAAGGAATCGGAATCCAAGAGAGTTATATTGTTGGAATTCTATGTTTTGCTTACTTAGCTTTTTATGCTTGGAGAGTAAGCGGAATCCTTAGAGCTCAAGGCATTGATTTCGATAAAAAAATTGCTGGAGGACATTAATTTGTCTATTATATTTCAAAAAAAATCTCATTCTTTATTGAATGAGATTTTTTTTTGATAGAATAAAAGCTAAATATATTTCTTCAATTCATTCGCTTGAATATCGCTGTGAGAAGCGTCATAAAGTACCTTTCCTTCTTTTATCAAAAGAAGTTGCGGCGATTGATGCATAATTCCAAAACGACTTGCAATTTCATTTGAAATGTCCCTAAACTCCAATAAATCTAGAAAATAAGCATCTATCTGATTTTGCAAATCAAATTCATTTTCAAATTGCTTCAATGCAAATCTACTAATACTACAACGTGTACTATGCTTAAAGATTAGAACTGGCTTTTCTTTTGACAAAGCAATTATTTCATCCAATTGCCCCATCAATTGCAATGGAATCCAATTGACATTACTAAGCTTTTCTTTTTTTTCATCAGAACTACCAAAAATGGAATTAAATAGGCTCATATTGTCTCTTTTTATGACTTTTTGTCGTTAAATGTTTTAAAAATTAATTAGAAATAGGTCAAAATGTCGTTGATTTTATATTGGAATACTATTTGACGTCTACTCAACAAAATTAGCTAATAAATAGTTATTAATCATCAAATCTACCAATCATGAATAGTAATAAATTTACAATCAAATCCCAAGAGGCAATTCAGCACTCACAACAATTGGTGCAAAGTCTAGGGCAACAACAAATAGAAAATGAGCACATCTTCAAAGCAATATTTGAAGTTGATGAAAATGTAGCACCATTTATTTTAAAAAAACTGCAAGTAAACGTTCCGCTATTTCTTCAATTATTGGATAGCGTTATAAAGAATTTTCCAAAAGTTTCTGGAGGTGAAATTCAATTGTCTAGAAGTGCCAACACCGCACTCAACGAGGCTGAAATTATTGCTAAGAAAATGAATGATGAATTCGTTGCAATAGAACATTTACTACTTGCAATCTTTAACACAAAAAGTAAAGTAGCACAAATTTTAAAAGACCAAGGAGTAACTGAAAAAAACTTAAAAGCTGCAATTGATGAATTACGAAAAGGTGAAAGAGTAACCTCTGCTTCTGCAGAAGAAACCTATAATTCTTTGAATAAGTATGCAAAAAACCTAAATGATTTAGCAAGAAACAGTAAACTCGACCCTGTTATTGGTCGTGATGAGGAAATTCGTCGCGTACTTCAAATTTTAACAAGAAGAACCAAAAACAATCCTATGCTCGTAGGAGAGCCTGGTGTAGGTAAAACCGCTATTGCCGAAGGCCTTGCACATCGAATAGTTGCAGGAGACGTCCCAGAGAATTTAAAAGATAAAATTATTTTCTCACTTGATATGGGTGCTTTAATTGCAGGCGCTAAATATAAAGGTGAATTTGAAGAACGTCTAAAATCTGTGGTCAAAGAAGTGATATCTTCTGAAGGTGATATCGTTTTATTTATCGATGAAATTCATACTCTTGTAGGTGCTGGAGGTGGCGAAGGAGCAATGGATGCCGCTAACATATTAAAACCTGCTTTAGCACGAGGAGAACTTCGCGCTATTGGAGCCACGACTTTAGACGAATACCAAAAATACTTTGAAAAAGATAAAGCATTAGAACGACGTTTTCAGAAAGTAATGGTTGAAGAACCCGATACGGAGAGCGCAATTTCTATCCTAAGAGGTATTAAAGAAAAATATGAAACACACCATCAAGTACAAATTAAAGATGAAGCAATTATAGCATCTGTAGAATTATCACAACGATACATTACCAATCGCTTTTTACCTGATAAAGCCATTGATTTAATGGACGAAGCCGCTTCTAAACTGCGTATGGAAATCAATTCTAAACCAGAAGAACTTGATGCTTTGGACCGTAAAATAATGCAGCTTGAAATTGAAATTGAGGCAATTAAAAGAGAAAAAGATGAAAGCAAACTAAAAGTTTTGGGCTTAGATTTAGCCAATCTAAAAGAAGAACGTAACGAAATTTTTGCCAAATGGAAATCTGAAAAAGACATTGTAGATAGTATTCAATTTACAAAAACTGAAATCGAAAACTTTAAATACGAAGCCGAACGTGCTGAACGAGAAGGTGATTATGGCAAAGTTGCAGAAATTAGATATGGAAAAATTAAAGAAGCACAAGAGAAATTATCAGAACTTACGCACCAGCTTCAAGAGAATCAATCTGGAGGAACTTCATTAATAAAAGAAGAAGTAACTCGAGAAGATATTGCCGAAGTTGTTGCAAAATGGACAGGCATACCCGTTGTAAAAATGCTCCAAGGTGAAAGAGAAAAACTTTTAAGACTTGAAGATGAATTACACAAAAGAGTTGTTGGACAAGAAGAAGCCATTGAAGCTGTAAGTGATGCAGTTCGCAGAAGTCGAGCAGGTCTTCAAGATATGAAAAAACCCGTAGGTACTTTTCTCTTCTTGGGAACTACAGGAGTAGGAAAAACAGAATTAGCAAAAGCATTAGCTGAGTATTTATTCGATGATGAAAATGCCATGACTAGAATTGATATGAGTGAATACCAAGAACGTCATAGCGTGAGTAGATTAGTGGGAGCGCCTCCAGGCTATGTAGGATATGATGAAGGTGGACAATTGACAGAAGCTGTTCGTAGAAAACCATATTCAGTTATTTTGTTAGATGAAATTGAAAAAGCTCATCCAGATACGTTCAATATTCTACTTCAAGTGTTAGACGAAGGTCGATTGACAGACAATAAAGGACGTTTGGCTGATTTTAAAAACACAATTATTATCATGACCTCAAATATGGGTAGCCAAATCATTCAAGATAAATTTGAAAACTTAAAAGGAAGTATTGATGCTGCTACAGAAGCTGCTAAAATTGAAGTGTTAGGTTTGTTAAAGCAAACAGTCCGTCCTGAATTTATCAATCGAATTGATGAAATTGTAATGTTCACGCCATTAACAAGTGCAAATATTGCGCAAATTGTAAGCTTTCAATTGAAATCAGTAACAAAAATGTTAGCACAACAAGGCATTGTTATGGATGCTACTCCGGAGGCAATTGCTTACTTGTCCGAAAAAGGATATGACCCACAATTTGGAGCAAGACCTGTAAAACGTGTTATTCAACGTGAAGTTCTCAATGAACTATCAAAGGAGATTCTATCAGGAAAAATTACTGCTGATAGTATCATTTTAATTGATGCTTTTGATGGTAAATTAGTTTTTAGAAATCAAAGTGAACTAGTTAGTTAATTTCTAATTTATTCGGTCACAACCCTTTTAGAAATCAACAATCTGAAAGGGTTGTTTCCTTAAAATAAGTAAGTTGAAAAAAAAATGCCCCAAAAAGCTAAGTTCTTTTTGGGGCATTTTGTTAAAGAATATAACATTCATCAATATGGCAAAATATTTAACCCTAGATGTAGTCAACTAAAATCATAAGAATAAATAAAACCATTTAGAAGCGAAAGAATCGGCATTTTTGCTGGGAAGAATCCCTCTATTTATGCACTTAGAGGCATACAGCTTTATCAGAACAATTTCTTACAAATTATATATATTTGTAAAAAAAAAGTTTATGTACAATTCGTTTCAAATTTTTATCCCAGATTACAACAAATTTACACTTTCCATTAACTTGGTATACTATCCACTTTTGGCAGTATTTATCATCTTGTTTTTAAATTTACGATTAGAACCATATCATAGTATTATTAATTTTATATTGATATTTTTTGCAATAATTTACATTTACTTGGGTGCTACAAGACCATTCAGAACTAAACCAATCAAAGGAAAATTAGAAGGATTAATTATTTTTGAAAAAGAAAGCCTTGTAGTAAATAATATCAGAATTGATATATCTGAAATTCAATCTATTGAACTATCGGTTGGGGATTTTATGGGAGAACTTTATAGATATAATCATCGCAGTCCTAATTTAAATGGAGTAGCTTCAAACGGAACAAATAATTGGATTGAATATTGCTTAAAAAATGGTGTCAATAA
>ERZ650300.1067-NODE-1067-length-16037-cov-54.298273_pt1 | contig 16037 bp, 19 predicted proteins | sample MGYA00376236_ERZ650300 | MGnify/ENA primary metagenome ERZ650300 (study PRJEB26733, sample SAMN07839303) | wastewater metagenome | biome: urban; feature: wastewater treatment plant; material: waste water | place: USA: North Carolina | collected 2016-04-28 ...
CTAAATTCACTTGCTATAAGATACCCTCCATTGATATGTCCTAAGATGGGAGTATATCCTGGAACCATTTTATAGGTATATTTAGAAGTAACTTTATGAGCTTCAATTACAGTTGCATCAATATCTAAAATTAAATCTTCATCGCTATGAAGTGTTATTCTTTTTAAATATCTTTCCATCAAAGTTTTATTGATTGCTTCAATACCATATACACCTGCAAGACCTGTTCGCTTCAACCACTTTATAATCCCACTGGCAGTTGGAATATTTTTAATATTTAAACTTTGTTTTAATGCATAATCTAATTTTATTTCACGAATATCATCAATTACTCTACCACCACTATGAAGCATTAATACAAGTGGATAAACAAATTCAAATGGATTATATCCTTTGTGATTTAAAGGTAATGGTAAATGAGAATTGCATAGTTTTTCTAAACCTAAACCTTTGAGATACTCACCTAAAATTATCACACCAGACCTAGGTGTTAATTTTTCATTAGTTGTTGTTAAATGAAAATCTAAAATTGTTTGTGTCATAATACAATCCTTGTGGAAAAACTGCACCTAGTGGGTGAAAGAATTAAGTGTAGTTTTTCGCTTTTAATGACCACATTATAGCCACTTTGGGCTTTCTATTTTAAATCTTATGGAATTATTTGGGAATTATTTATTAGTAGAAAATTATAAAAAATTATGATATAATTTGCATATTAATAACATCGGAGTTTATAAAATGGAAAATAAAGATAAAATCGAATCAAGAAGAAGTTTTCTTAAAAAAGCTGCATATGCAGTTCCTACAATAGTAGCATTAGGACAAATCACAAATCCAGTTCCAGCTGCAGCTGGAAGTTTCGTAGGTAATAAGACAGGATCAGAGACTACAAATCCAAATCCACCAGCAGGAAAAGCTCCAAACCAAGATAGTAATAATTTTGATTCTCTTTTTAAGTAATTAAGTTTTAATGAATTTAGTTTATGATTATGAGATATTATTCAATGAGGATATTATCTCTAATATAAACTTTTATCAGGTAGAAAAAGATGATGCTTTTTCTACTGATTTTTCTCATATTCTTTATCTAAACAACAATCAATATCGTATAGTTTCAATCTCGAGTGATAAGTCTTTTGAAAATCTACAATCAAATCAAAATATTTACTTTCAAATAGAAGATGTGATGACTTTTTTTGTAAAGTTAAACACAAATAAAATATATTATAAATTTCATAAATATGGAAATGAAGAGTTATTAAAGTATTGGCTTTATCATACTTTTTTGCCTATTTTATTTACTTTAGAAAATAAATACTATTTTATTCATGCAGGAGCTGTGGAAATAAAAGGGAATCCTATTCTTTTTATTGCAAACTCTTTTGGTGGAAAATCTACACTTACAGATTATTTTATAAAAAAAAATCATACTATGATTTCAGATGACAAGGTAGCAACTTTTATAAAAGAAGAGTTGATATATGCAGTTCCTTCTTATCCTTATCATAGACCTTATAGAAAGGTTGAAGATTTAGGTATTTTTATAGAAAACTTTTCAAAAGAAAATAAGCCAATTTCAAAGATATATAATCTTATAAAATCAGATGAAAAAGAAGAGATATTTATAAATGAAATAAAAGGTATAAAAAAATTCACAGCACTAAGATATGCTACAGATATTGATTTACAAGTAAATAAAAAATCAAGATTTGAAATACTCTCAAAAATAGCAAATAGCATAAAAGTTTATGATATCTCTATACCTTGGGATTTAGATAGATTAGAAGAAGTTTACCAAGCAATAATAAAACACAATAAATAAGGTCAAAAAATGAAATACCAAATACCTCAAACAGTCTTTATTCAAGAAATAGATGATGAAATTATACTTTTAGATACTATAACTCAAGAGTATTTTTCTTTGAATGAAGTAGGAAAAAATATTATAGATTTAATAAGTGAAAATCTTACAAAAGATGAAATGGTAGAAGAATTATCAAATATCTATGAAGTTGATAGAATACAAATAGAAAAAGATCTTATAAATTTCGCAAAATTGCTAGAAGAAAAAGGGTTAATCACTATTGATTAATCCCTTTTAAAATCATCATCAATTCTAACAATATCATCTTCTCCAGTGTACTCACCCACTTGTGCTTCTATTAAAACTACTGGAATTTTACCTTCATTTTCTAATCTATGAAGTTCTCCCATTTTTATATAAGTACTTTCATTTGGTCTTACATATCTTGTTTCATCTCCTACTGTTACTGTTGCTGTTCCACTTACAACTATCCAGTGTTCATTTCTATGAAAGTGTTTTTGTAAACTTAGTCTTTTCCCTGGTTTTACTTCTATTCTTTTTATTTTATATCCATTAGCTTCTTCTAGTACTGTATATGTTCCCCATGGTCTATGACCTGTTAGGTGAATATTATGTAGTTGTGAGTTTGTCTCTTTTAATTTTTCAACTACTTTTTTTACTTTTTGGCTAGAACCTTTTTTTGAGATTAAAAGTGCATCACCTGTATCTATGATTATTAAATCTTCTACATCTACCGTTGCTACTATTCTTTCTTCACCATATATTAGATTATTTTTTGAATCTATACTTATATGTTTATCATTTTTTGTATTTTGATTTTTATCTTTTGGCAACTCTTCAAAAAGTGCATCAAAACTTCCTACATCACTCCAAGAGATATTTGAAGGGATTACTTTCACGATATCTGATTTTTCCATAACAGCGTAATCTATACTATCCTCTGGAATATTAATCATATCATCATGTTTTATTCTGATGATTTCATCTTTAGAAGAGTTATTGAAAGCTTCTAAAGACTTATTATATATTTCAGCAGAATATTTTTCTAATTCATCCAAAAAAACACCTGCTTTAAAACAAAACATTCCAGAATTCCACATATAGTAACTCATTGATTGGTTATTTGTATATTTGTTATTTATTTCTAGATACTCATTTGCTACATCTAATCTTGGTTTTTCATGAAAGTTAACAACATCCATACCATTAACCAAGGACGAATCACCATTTACAAGTGAAGCTTCTATATATCCAAATCCAGTTTCAGCAAATGTTGGAGTTATTCCAAAAGTTACAAGTTTATTATCACCTGCTAACTCTTTTGCTTTTTTTAGAACTTTTTCATACTCTTTTTCATCTTTTATTAGATGGTCACTTGGAGTTACAAGAACTATTTCATCATAATCTAAAGCCATACAAGCAAGGGCAATAGCAGGAGCTGTGTTTCTTCCAATAGGTTCAAGAAGATATTTATTGTTCTTTTTTCCTAATTCATCTAATTGGTCTAAAGCTAGAAAATATTGTTCAGCATTAGAAACAATAAATTGTGATTTACACAGTTTACTATTTCTTTCAACAGTTAATTGAAACAATGACTTATTAGAAAAAAGTTTAACAAACTGTTTTGGCATAAGTGTTCTACTTATTGGCCATAGTCTTGTTCCACTCCCTCCACATAGGATGATATTAGTCATTTTTTATTCCTTTTTCTTTTTTAAAATAATCTTTTACATACGAATAAACTTCACTATGATTTAGTAACTCTTCTATTGTAAACCATTTATATTTATCATGTTGAATTGTATTTAATGATAATTCTTCATTGATTAAAATTTCAAATCCAAGCACAATATAATGAGTTGAAAAGTTATCATCAAATACATTATCATTATAAAAGTGTTGATATACACCTTTAAATTTTGCATTATCTATTTTGTAGATTTTACCTATTTCATCTTTTGTGATTCTTTGGAATGCATCTTCAATTTTTTCATCTTTATAGATTCTTCCACCCGGAACAAACCAACTGTTATAAGCTGGTTTGTTTATTCTTTTTCCAAGTAGTATTTTGTTTTCATGATTTTTTACTACTAAATCTATAGAGATTAAAGGAGTATTTTCTATAATTGAGCTAAATAATTCTTTTTCTAAAAACATTATTTACTGCTTAAATACCACTTATACATAGTTTTAATACCATCTTCCAACTCCACTTTATGCTTCCACCCTAAAGAGTGAAGTTTACTTGGGTCTGTTAGTTTTACCATTGTTCCATCAGGTTTATCTGTATTAAATACTAAATTACCTTTAAAACCTATGATTTTTTTGATAAGTTCTGCTAACTCTTTGATGCTTATATCTTTTCCTGTTCCTATATTTATATGAGTATTGATTATCTCTTTTTGATTTTCATTATATGTATCTTTAAAATTTCTATTTTCTAAAAGAAATACGCAAGCATCTGCCATATCTTCAGAGTATAAAAACTCTCGTCTTGGTTTTCCTGTTCCCCAAATTTCAACTTGTACAGTAGAACCTTTTTTTTCTATTCCATATTTTGATAGAATATCTGTTATTTCATCAGTAAATGCCAATCCATTTACACCTTCAATAGGTAATTTATCTAAATCACTATAGATTGTTCCCCAATCGTCATTTTCAAGTGCTTTACTTAGATGTATTTTTCTAATAAGTGCAGGTAAAACATGAGATTTTTCTAAATCAAAGTTATCATTTGGTCCATAAAGATTTGTAGGCATTACAGATATAAAGTTTGTTCCATACTGGATATTATAACTTTCACACATTTTTATACCTGCTATTTTTGCAATTGCGTAAGGTTCATTTGTATATTCAAGTGGACTTGTCAAAAGAGAATCCTCAGGCATTGGTTGAGGAGCATTTTTAGGATAGATACAAGTACTTCCTAAAAATAGAAGTTTTTCAACTCCATATTTATAAGCATTATGAATAACATTATTTTGAATAGCTAAATTTTCATATATAAAATCAGCTCTATAAGTGTTATTTGCAACAATACCACCAACTTTTGCAGCTGCTAGTATCACATATTGTGGTTTTTCTATTTCAAAAAACTCTTCTACCGCTTTTTGATTAGTCAAATCTAACTCTTTATGAGTTTTATAAACTAGGTTTGTATAACCTTTTGATTCAAGATTTTTAACAATAGCAGAACCAACTAATCCTCTATGTCCTGCTATATATATTTTACTATTTTTGTTCATTTGTGTATTTGTATATTTGTTATTTGTCATTTTTTTCTTTCATAGTATTTATAAATCCATTTAATTTTTTTCCAAGTAACTCTAACTCTTCTAACATTTGTTTATATAATTCTTTTGATATTAGTTTTCTCTGATAGAGCAAATAAACCCAATGCTTAGATTCCCATAAGGAACCTCTTGCATTGTAATAAAACTTCATACTATCTTTATAATGAAATCTTCCATACCCCTCAGCAATATTAGCTCCAATTGAATCAATAGAACGAATAACTTGATTTCCAATATTAAACTTCAAATCAGTAGCTAAAGAAGAATAAACTCCCCAAATTTCTTTACTCAAATCCAAAGAAATCTTATAAATCTCAAGTTTTCCAAGTTCCATAATAATCCTAATATACTAATAACTAATAACCATTATTCAAAATAACTCATGATTTTATATCCACCATTTTTTAGATAAACGTCTTTAGTCATCAATTTTAAATCTGATTTCATCATATCATTTACTAAATCTTGCAGGTTATATTCTCTATTCCAACCTAGTTTTTGCTCTGCTTTTGTAGGGTCACCTAATAGTAAATCAACTTCTGTTGGTCTAAAATATCTAGGGTCTACACAAACTACAGTTTGTCCAATATTTAGATGAGAAATATCTACATTTGAAGCTTTTGCTTTTTCAATATCTAAAGAGTCTACAATACCAACTTCATCAACACCAACACCTTCAAATCTTAAGTTTATTCCAGCGTATGCAAATGCAAATTTTACAAAATCTCTAACAGTAGTAGTTTGTCCTGTTGCAATTACCCAATCTTCTGCTTGTTCTGCTTGTAAAATCAACCACATCATTCGCACATAATCTTTTGCATGTCCCCAGTCTCTTTTTGCATCAAGGTTACCTAAGTATAATTTATCTTGCAAACCTAAAGCTATTTTAGAAGCTGCACGTGTTATTTTTCTTGTTACAAATGTTTCACCTCGAACTGGTGATTCATGGTTAAATAAAATACCATTACAAGCAAACATTCCATAAGCTTCTCTATAATTTACAGTAATCCAATATGCATACATTTTAGCAACTGCATATGGGCTTCTTGGATAAAAAGGAGTAGTTTCTTTTTGAGGAGTTTCTTGAACTTTTCCGTATAATTCAGAAGTTGATGCTTGATAAATTTTTGTTTTTTTAGTAAGTCCTAAAAGTTTCACAGCTTCAAGGATTCTTAGTGTTCCTGTACCATCTGCATTTGCTACATATTCAGGAGTTTCAAATGAAACAGCAACATGACTCATAGCAGCTAAATTATAGATTTCATCAGGTTGTGTTTCTTGGATGATTCTTGTTAAATTCATACTATCAGTCATATCACCATAATGTAAAATCAAATCTCTATTTTCTACATGTGGATCTTGGTATAAGTGATCAATTCTATCAGTATTAAATAAAGAACTTCTTCTTTTTATACCATGAACAATATAACCTTTTTTTAGTAAAAATTCAGCAAGATAACTTCCATCTTGTCCTGTAATTCCTGTGATTAGGGCTACTTTTTTGTTTTCCATTTATTTATGTTTCCTTTTATAAAGTTTATTTATTTAGTATTTTGGTTTATCAGGTATTGTAGCTACTTAATAATAAACGTGATTATAGCTTAAGAGTAATAAAAACATCATAATATTTGGTTACTTTTTAATAAAAATATATCAAAGAACATAATTTTCATCTAACTTTATATAATATTTTGTTATTATCTTAATTCAATTTTGTCTTAGGAAAAAATCATAAATAATCTGAATATTTCTACAAAAATAGAACTCATAATAGAGTGTTGTAAAACTACAAAAAACAATCAAAAATTAACTGAATACATAAACAAGATAGAAGATTGGGATAGTTTTATACCTTTGGCATATAGTCATGGGATTTTTCCTTTGGTTTATAGAAGTCTAAAAGAGTTCCAACAACTCATACCTGATGATATTTTTATTCGTATGAAACAGCACTATATGGATATAGTAAAACAAAATATGCTAATGACAAGCGAACTTATGAAAGTAGTAAAAATCCTAGAAGAAAATAACATAGAATCTATATCTTTCAAAGGTCCTGTTTTATCTCAGTTGGCTTATGGCGATGTTGTTTCTAGGCAGTATTGTGATTTGGATATTTTGGTGGATGAAAATAATATTGATAAAGTGTGTAATTTATTGAAAGAAAAAAATTATCAATTTGATGAACTATTATTCAAAAAGATTTTTGAAAATAAATCAATTTTTCATGATATCACAATTTATAAAGAAAATATTGTAAATATAGAGTTTCATTGGAGACTTTTTAGTGATGAATATAAAACGGATTTTACTAGTTTGAATTTAAATGATTATGTTACATATTCTAGTATTTCAAATATCCAATTAAAAATTTTTAAAAATGAATTAACATTGCTTTATTTATCTATTCATGGGACAAAACATAATTGGGAAAGAGTAGAATGGTTAGTAGATATTGTAAAACTCGTAGAAAATACACAGTTAAATTGGAATGAAGTATTTTGGCTACTTGGGAACATTTGGGAAAAATGCGACAAAGAATTTTAAATTAACCTTAAAATCAGATACTTTGCTCTATGAGCCTCTAGAATTGATTTTCCCATACAAAGATACCCTTTCAACTCCAAAAACGATTTCTAGCTCAATTTCATAAATATTCTATTCTAACTGATCATTGCACTCACTTTTTTATCAACTTTTGTAAAGTCATATGTGCCATAAAAATTGATATGAGTCCAGTGAACTATGGAACTATTTTTGATTGCATCAATGATTTCATCTTTTTGAATCTGAGATTTAGCATCTCTTAGTTTTTTATCAATATAGAGGTAATTCCAAAGTATCACAGAATTTTGGATAAGTCGTTTGCAATTATTTGCGATATTTTGCTCCTCTTGAGAAGCGAATATGAACTCTGCATTATTTCCAAAAAATACTGCTTTTGAAAAACGATTTGAAGCTTCTATTTTATTGAGCTGTTTTTCAATCCTTTGACGAAGCTCCACATCATCGATATAGGTAAGGAGGAAATCGGTTTTGATAATTTTTCCAAACTCTTTAATTGCAGTGTAGAGTTTATGGTGTTTTGAGTAAGATGTAAGTCGCTTGAGTAATTGTGAAGCTGTTGTTTTTCTTGATTTTATCGTAAGGATAAATCTTAAAATATCATCCCAATGTTCTTTGATAATCTCAAAGTTGATTTTTCGTTTTGGAACTAATTGATATCCTTTTTGTAAATAGTATTTTGGTGAAAAGATTCCATAGAGTTGTTGATCTTTAAAGTTTTTAATCCTTGGTCCAAATGCAAATCCTAACAAATGAGTTATTCCAAATATAACTTCTGAAAAACCATGTGTATCGGTGCTGTGGATATCACTTTTAACAACATCATTATGCATAAGTCCATCAATTACATATCCACTTTCCCTTTCACTTACATTGATAACAACAGAGTAATACAATCGATGTTTTTCATCTATAAAAGTGTTAACAATAACACCTTGATCTAATCCAAAATATTTATGAGACCATCCAGCATTAGTTGAATCGATTGATGATTTCATATTATACTTTTGCCCATCACTTGATGTATGATTATACTTAGGATCATGCTGTAGTAATTTCGCAATATCAAGTGAATCGATAAATGCAACAATTTTATCATTTGCTTCCATGGTATTTTCTTCACTTAAGTACCATGTAGTGGTAGTATCAAGTTGATTCTCACTGATCCCTTTAGATATTTTTGCCATCTTTGAAAGTGTGATATTACAACCATATCCAACAATTGAAGCATATAACAGATTTGGTTCAAGTTTTTTAATAGGTGTATTTTGGAGTGAATAGTGTTTAAATGAATCTAAAAAATCTGCTTTTATTTGCACCGAATGGAGCAGATCAATTACAGATATAAACTCTGCTTGTGGAAAATATTTTCCAATAGTGTGTTCTAATTGATGATCTGTTTTTTCTAATTTTGGAGTAGTGAGAATAAACGAATCTGGTGTAGGTTTAAAATAGATATTGAGCTCTTTTTCAATTCGTTCATTGGTGTTTGCAAAGCTCATTTCAAGTTTTTGGATAATTGGTTTTATAAAAGTATCGAAATCTTCAAGATGTTCCAATTCATGATATTTGAGTAGCTCTTTTTTATTGCTTATAAACTCATCTTTAGAGATTAAATAATCTTCAAAGCTTTTGTATTTATAGGAGTATTTGAGATTTAAAATCCCTGATCGTATCCCATCACTAAGATGAACAAATAAAAATGCTTTATAGAGTGAGACCCTTATTTTCCCTTCACTATCAAATATTACCTGCTGTTCTTCATCATCTAAAAAACTCAATGGTGCATCTTGTTTGATATTAGATGATTCTTTGAAATATTTGATAGCAGTTAGTAGATTTTTATTAGATGATTTCTCATCAAACTCTACTAATTTAACTACTCCAGATAATTTTCCTTGAAGTGATTGTGATCCTTTTTCAAGAAAATCAAATCGATCTAAATTTGAAGTTTCAATTAGAGATTTTTCCACTAAAAGTGTTTTTAAATTTTGTGTTTTAGTTTCAACGAGTGCTCTTAGGGCAATGATTTTATCTCTGTCACTAAGCTTTTCATTGTTAACAATACTACTCACATCATTTAAAATTGAAAGATTTGAATCCTCTAAAGATTGCACTAAAGCCCTTTGTTTAGGTTCATTTTCAAAGTGAAGATCCTTTTGATGGCGAAGAAGAGAGCTTTTAGTACTTTGCATAATAGCAATAAATCTATCGATTAGGTTATCATTTCTGATAAAATATTGATATTTTACAAACGAAAGAAGTAAAAATTGTTGCTCTAACTGTTGTTTTCTTGTAAGTTGAAACATTTTAATTTGCTCAATCCATTTTGAGTGATACTGTGCAATTTTATCTGTAATACCAACTTCATCAATAATTGGTTTGAGCATATCAAATTTGGATTTGATGGTGTTTAGTTGTACTACTGAATTATTCATCTCCTTTTTCTTAGTAGAGTGTCCTAATTTTTTGAAGCTATTGATGTTATATTTGTTTGTATAATTTTCATCTTTATTGGTAAAATCATCAAGAAGCATTAGTCTTTTATCTTTTTGAAAAGTTTTTAGATGAAGCAGAATACTTTTTGTTTGATAATTGAGTGCAAACTCAATAAGTTTTGACAAGGCAAAATAGCTAGGTACTTCAATGTTTATCTTTTTTGAGTAATCTACAAGTGAAAAAAAGATTTTTTTACGATTAGTAAAATTATTCGCTAGTTCAATGGCATGGTGTTTTAGTTGTGATTCAATATCTAAAGTATATTCATTGATAAAGAGATTTGATTTGATAAGTTGTTTATATCGTTGAATTGTTCTTGGAGTCACAACACGAAAATCAAATGAATCAAAATTGTTTCTAGTAGCTATGTACAAATAATTTTCATCATCTCTTTGAATATCAAAAAATTTATTGGTAGCTTTAAAATACCCATACATTAAAATGAACAAAATTTTATTTGAATCATTTTTCATCTCCATTGTCATATGGTTAAGAGCATCAGTCATTTTAAAAAAGTGATTTTTTGCAAGCAAATCAAATTTTGGAGCTGATTCAAAGTTTTTAATTTCATCTTTTGTGAGAATTTGTAATACTGACATTGTCTTTCCTTAAAATTGTAATTTATACTTATTTTATATGACATTTAATATAATTTGAATAATTTATATGTTAATTTACATTATATAGGTTCTTTAGAGAGATATTTTTGAATGTATATTAAACGGTCGTTTGAGATACACTTTTTTACGAGGAGAAAAAAATGTTCATTGGATATGCCAGAGTTTCAAAATCAGATAATTCACAAGTATTAGATTTACAAATCGATGCACTTAAAAATGCTGGAGTTGATGAAAACAATATTTATACAGACAAAATCTCAGGAAGTAAAGATGAAAGACCTGGATTAGATAATTGCATTAAAGCTTTAAGAGATGGTGATACTTTAGTTGTGTGGAAGCTAGATAGACTTGGAAGAAATCTAAAACATCTTATATCCATAGTTGAGGATCTTGCAAAAAGAAATATTGGATTTAAAGTGCTAAGTGGTCAAGGGGTTAATATTGATACAACTTCACCTGCTGGTAAAATGATATTTTCAATATTTGGAGCTTTAGCTGAGTTTGAAAGAGAACTGATTCGTGAAAGAACAAAAGCTGGAATTGCAGCTGCAAGGGCAAGAGGTAGAATGGGTGGAAGAAAATTCAATCTTACAAAAGCTCAAGTGAGACTTGCAGAGGTTGCCATGAAAAATAGAGATACGAGTGTCACTGAACTTTGCAAAGAATTAAAAATAACAAGAGCAACTTTATACAAATATATTTCACCAACTGGTGAGCTAAGAGAGTACGCTAAAAGGGTACTTGAGAAATAAAGCTTAAGCTATCTTTAAATTTCTTTGTCGCATTTTTCCCAAATGTTCCCAAGTAGCCTATTTTACATAGCAAGAGTAACAAAAAATGAAAAAATATTATTTACAACATTAAAATTATGTGTGAATATTTTAGATCTACAACTAAGTGATTTAGTAAAAACAAAATTTGATAAAAAAATAGAACAATTTGCCAAATCTTTTGAAAATCTTTTTATAGAAAGATTTAATAACACTTTATTACAAGAAGAGGGAAGTAAAAATATCTCAAAAATTCAATATGATTTGTTAGAAACTAATGATTCAAAAATAGCTTTTATAATTTCATTATTAAAACCAACACAGTTAGAATACAGTTTGATAAAACTCCCTAAATATTTAAATTTTGTATATTATGTCATTAGACCTTTTAATGTAATATTTAGAAAAATCAATTAGCGTATAAATTTTTTTGAATCATTATTTTAGCTTCTTTTAGTTCATCATCAAAGTAATTTTCAAAATCTTTGTCTAATCCTAATTTTTCAAGTATTCCATATTTTATAAATCCATAGATTAGTTTCGCTACTTCTGTAAGAGCATAATTTAAAGAGTATTTATTTTCATAATAATTTTTTTTATCCCAGTTTTTATCTTCTGTTCCTACAACTTTATATTTAAAATCTCCATTTATCCCTGTTAGATATTCAAAAAATAGTGATATTCTTCTTGAGTGAGCAGGGTCGGAGATAAAAGTAACATTTTTTATGTTGTTTTCTTTCATAAAATTTTTTACAAATCTCACTTCTTCTACGGTATTTTTCAAATCTTTTTCAAAAATTATGTTTAAGTTATTTACGGTGTTTTCTTTTATATAAGTGATTCTTTTATCTTCAAGTATTTTCTTTTTTACTTCATGGGGATTATTTACATAACCAGTTAATATAATATTATTTGTAGTTAAAAAACCTTTTTTATATAACTCTAAAGTTTTTTCTATTCTTGTTTTATATATTCCACCACCTAAACAAACCAAAAGTTCAGTTTTTGATGGTTCTTGTGTAACATCCAAAAATTTACCAAGATTAAAAAAAGAGTAGATTAAAAATCCAAAAAATATAAGTATAAAAGAGAGTAGTTTCATGTGTGATTTTTACTTAAGGTCTAAAAATTTCTACATCAAGTTCTTTTACAACTTTATAGTGCTTATCATTTGCTGTGATAAGTGTCATACCATATTGTGTACAAGTTGAAGCGATTAGGCTATCGGCTAGTTGCATTGAATGACTTAAAAAATATTCTTGTACATAAAATAAAGCTTTTGCAGAAATCTCTTCATTTATAAATATAGTTTTTACATTCCATTGTCTAAGAACTTTTTGGAGTTTTTTTAATTCTTCTTTATTTCTCATGCCTTGTATTAGTTCCATATAAGTTACAGATGAAATACAAAAATCCCCAATATTATGAATCAATTCATAGGCTTTTTGATTTCCCTTTAGATACCAAATAAAAACATCTGTATCTAAAAGTTTGTCATATATCAAAATCTCTTCCTTTTCTCATATTTCTTACTATATCATCTACATTATCTTCTTTATCTTTCCATATTCCAAAAAGAGAATCATCTTTTTTTTCAATATTTTTTTGAGTAGAAATAAGCTTGGCTTTTGCTTTTCCCCTATATGTTATAGTAATATCTTCACCTTTATTTAGTACATCAAAAAGCATATTTATTTTAAATCTTAAATCTTTTGCTGTTACTTCCATCTTAACTCCTTGAAGTTTATACTTGTAGTATATACTTTAATATATTAAAAAGTCGTTATATATTTTTCTTATTTTTAAACAAAAACTGAGGAATCTTTGATATATTTTTCATAATGATAGTGTGTATTCCACCTATGCCATTGTTTTTTAAAGCTTTTATATCTTCACGTGACTTTTGAATGATATTTTTTAGACTTCTATTACTAGCTCCTCCAACTCGCATCTTATATAAAACTTTTGGAAGATATGAAGTCGAGATTTTATATTTACCAAGCATTCTAAGCATAAAGTCATAATCAGCAGCTATTCCAAATCCCAAATCAAACTTTCCATATTTTTCATAAAATTCTCTTTTTACAAAAAAAGTAGGATGAGGTGGCATCCAACCATTGCATAGCTTTTTGAAACTGTATTCTCCACTTTTCCAATATCTAAAAATCTTACTAGTATCATGTTTGTCCACATAAACCAAATCGCCATATATAGAATCTGTGTTATTTTTCTTGAAAGCTTCTACTACTTCAGTTATGATATTTTCATCTGCATATATATCATCACTATGTAAAAACCCGATGATATCACCAGTTGCTAAACTCACACCTTTGTTTAGACCATCATAAATACCTTTGTCTTTTTCACTTACAAAAGTAGAGATTTTATCTTCATATTTTTTGATGATATTTACTGTTCCATCCTTTGATGCTCCATCTACTACTATATACTCTATATCACTATAGTTTTGTGATAAAACTGATTTTATTGCGTCTTCTATAGTCGCTTCATTGTTCCATACTGATGTTATGATTGATACTTTTAAACTCATATTGACTTCTTCTTTTCCTTTTGATATAATCCACATATTAACTCGCTGCTCACTTTTGTGAGTGTAGCCTCCTCTCTACGGAGAGGTTAATTTAAAAAATTCCACAAATGCTTTTTCAAGATTTTCAAATACAGATTTTTCTAAACTTCCTATTTTATAAGATAATCTTTTTGCATCTATAGTTCTTATTTGAGATAACATAGCACTATTTTCTTTATCTTTAAAATTAATAACAAAATGATATTTATCTTCTTTTATTTTTGATGTAAGAGGAATAGATAAAAATGTACTTTTATTTATCTTTCTAAATACTAATACTGGACGTAAGAACTGCTCACCTTTCCCAAATACTTCATAACCGATATTTTGACCAATAGAAACAAACCAAATTTCACCTTGACGAAAATGAATTCTACTTTTAGATGAATGTATATCTTGTTTTAATTTATGCCAGTTTTCAAATTCTGTCATTTTATAACTCTTTCTCTTTTTATAAATTTATTGTAGATATTCCCATAAATCTTAATTTCAGCAATATAACTTAAAATTAATGTGAATATAAATGTTAATATAAATCCGATAATCTCATTTATTTCCCCCCCCCATTTTTCATTATATGTCAAGAAAAAATTCATAATTGGATAATGTATTACATATACTCCAAAAGAAATTGAAGCAGGTTTTATTCCTAAAGACAAAAGCCTTTGATAAAATAAATTATTTTTCAATTTTATATAAAAATATTTTGCATAAAAAAGAGCAATAATTAAAAAAATAAAGCTTGTAATATAATGTCTTAACTCTAATAAAGGATGAACACCTATTGAAGAAGTCTCTTGATTTAAAACGAATAGTAAGAAATAAATAATAATTATTGAAAAATAAAGAGCTAAAACTTTAATAATCAAATGTTTTTTATTTGGAAGTTTATTTATAAATATAATACAAATTATTGCACCACTTAACCATATATAGTAATACATAATGATTAATGAGATTTGATTATAAAAAAAGAAATAGCTTACTAAACCTAATATTGAAAAAATAAATCCTGAAGAATATAAAAATGAAATGTTTATAAAGATTTTTTTATGAAATATAAAGTGTACAAAAAAAATCATATAAAACCACCATTCATAACTTAAAGACCATAAAGGTGAGTTCCCAAGAAAAGGTTCAGCAAAGGTACCAGGTTTTAGAGAACCTATGTCTTGAAGCATCAAGAAATTAATTATAAATGAATAAAAATCAATATTTAAATCGTTGTTTAAAAATTTTAATATTATTGAGACAATCATTACAAATAATAAAATAGGATAAATCCTTAAAAATCTGTGTTTAAAATATTCTGAAAAGCTATAATCTTTTTTAATTAAGCTTAATGCAATAACATATCCTGATAAGAGAAAAAATAACATTACTGCTTCTTGTCCAAAACTAAAGAATTTTCCTAATAAAGAATTTTTTTCAATAATATTAAATTGAAATAATGTATGATGAAAAAATACATAAAATGCTGCAATTCCTCTTAAAAATTCAAATTCTAGTATTTTATTCATTGTTTTATAACTCTTTTTCTTTTTTTTGATGTTATGATTGATACTTTCATTTTATTTAAATCCTTTGTAATATGTACTATTTCTTTATCAAAATAACTTAATATCTCGTATATTTCATTCATTATATTTTGATATTCTATTTTTCCAATAATCTTATCATGATGAAAAACCTTATTTCTAAATAATCTTATATTATTTTATTTTGTAATTGTGGTTTTATAAAATTTTTATCAAATATCCAATCTATTCCAATAATATTTGTAAAATAATTATTGAGTGAATTTTTTAAACTTATTTCAACTATAGATAATGGAATATAAAAACTTTTTGATAATAATATATTTTCTTTATATTC
>ERZ650300.1069-NODE-1069-length-16024-cov-5.982028_pt1 | contig 16024 bp, 18 predicted proteins | sample MGYA00376236_ERZ650300 | MGnify/ENA primary metagenome ERZ650300 (study PRJEB26733, sample SAMN07839303) | wastewater metagenome | biome: urban; feature: wastewater treatment plant; material: waste water | place: USA: North Carolina | collected 2016-04-28 ...
GAGCCTCATCAATAGCATAAAAAGAAATCTTTACAGATTTAAGAAACTCTACGTTTTCCTCCTTGTTAAGAGACTCAGGTGCTACATACAACAACTTTGTGATACCATTTCTCACATCATCCATAACCTGTTGTATGGCTGCTTTATTCAGAGATGAGTTTAAATAATGTGCTACACCAGTTTCCTCACTCATTCCATTAATGACATCAACTTGATTCTTCATCAATGCAATAAGAGGAGAAATAACAATAGCTGTACCTTCCATTATCAAAGAAGGTAATTGATAACATAAGCTTTTACCTCCACCGGTAGGCATAAGCACAAATGTGTCATTACCATCCAACAGATTATTGATAATAGCTTCCTGATCGCCTTTGAATTTATCAAAGCCGAAATAATGTTTGAGCTGCTGTGTAAGATTAACTTCCTTTGTCATATAACAAGTAGTTTCTTAATCCACTATATTAGATTTTATTTTTTTTATTAAATTGCATCCGGCAACATCCATTGCCAGTTGCAATCTAATATTTATATGTATCATGCAGTTTCCAATTTCTGCAAATGTGATTTGTCAAGCTGAGCTTTAGCATAGTCCAAGGTGACAATAAAGCTCTTTGTTCGCTTTGAGGGTATTTCAAACATAGCATCCATCATTATAGACTCTACAATAGACCTCAATCCACGTGCGCCCAATTTATATTCGACAGCTTTTTCAACGATGAAATTCAATGTATCTTCATTAAATTCTAGTTTTACTTCAACAGTAACATCAAGATTATACGAATATGATTTCTTTTGTTTTCTTCCTCTTGAACCACCACCAAATGCACTTCCAAACATCTCTTCAAAAACAGAACTTAAATCATCAAAACCACCAGAGAATCCACCACCTCTTTGTCCATGACCATCAAGTCCAGCTTTTCCATGTCTATCATAAATAGCTCTTTTTTGATCATCACTTAATACTTGATAAGCTTCATTTATAGCTTTGAATCTTTCTTCAGCTTCATTATCACCTGGATTTTTATCAGGATGATATTTCATAGCCATTTGTCTATAGGCTTTTTTGATTGTACTTTTATCTGAACCTTTACTAACTTCTAGTAGTTCATAATAATCTATTTCAGTCAATTTTTATCTCCTTAAAAAAATAATTGAATTTATTAAGTCGCGATTCTATCAAAATGTTGATAAAAATTGCTATATATTTTTAAATTTTATTATTATAAAAAAATGAGTCATTTTTGAGTCATTTGGTTTAGTATAATATATTCAAATTTTTATTTTAGGAAATAAAATGATATTAATTTCTTTACTTGGAAAATATGATTCTTCTATTTTTCCAATTCTTTTTGAATTTAAAACACAGATTAAAATGCATATTATCATTCATGATGATTCGAGATATGAAACAAAAAAAGTAAATAATATAATAGATTCTCAAGAAAAATTTAAAAAGTTTTTTTCTTTAGATTATAAAAACTATGCAATAAAAATTGATGAAGATTCATATACAGATATACTTAATTGTTATGAACAAATTGCAAAATTAGCAAATAATGATTTTGAAAACATCTATTTTAATGGAACAGGTGGATTAGTATCTTCAACAATTATCTTATCTAATAAATTACTAGAAAAAGGCTCTTCTTTTATAGCTTATGACATTTTTGACAATGGTTATAATATTGTTTCAAAAGATTCTATGCAAAAGAAAAGAATTAATGAAAACAAAGATATCTATACCCATTTTTTATTAAAAGGTTATGAATTACTATCAAGCGGAAATAAAATCGAAGCTTATAAAAGAAAAAATATAGTTCTAAAATTGTGTGAGAATTTAGAAAATTTTCAGAACTTCGCAACTTTAATACAAAATAAAAATTCTGAACAAATCAATGGTTTTTCAAATATAAAAGAGTTACTTTTTAAAATAGATAAACTTGATGACAAAATGTTTATTCAAGGGACTATATTTGAAGAGTATATTTACTGGTTAATAGAAGATAATTTTGATTTTGATCAAGTTATGTTCAATGCAAAAGTTCAATTTGCCGAAAATCTAATGAATGAATTTGATATTTTAATGATAAAAGATAACCATTTACATGTAATTGAGTGTAAATTAAGAAAGGCAGTTCCTGGAGAACATTATGTTTATAAATTAGATTCAGTTATTGATTATTTAGATGATGATGGAAAAGGTATGATAGTGGTAATTGGTGCAGAAAATCATCAAATTACAAATTCAGGAAAGAGTAAAGTATCTTTTACGAATGGAACTATCTCAAGAGCAAACAATGCAAATATAAAAATACATCATTTTAAAACTTTTGATAAAAATAAATTTTTAGAAGATATTAAAAAGCATTTTTTAAATTAAGCGACAATTTTTGTCAAAAATAAAAGTTAAAATTACCAAAAAGGGGTTATATGAGGAAAATGTTTTTGTTATTTTCACATTCTTTAACAAATATTCAAATTGAGGATGGGGAAAATAATTTTGAAGTAAAGGATTTTATTCCTTTACCAAAGGAATTACAGCTTCTTTGGAGCAATATACCAAGTGAATTAGTACTTTTAAAAGAGTATTTACGTCCATTTAGAAATTTTTTAGCTGAAAATTCTGAATATGGAGATGTGGTACTTATTCAAGGTGATTTTGGTGCAGTTTATCAAATGGTAAATTTTGCAAAAGATTTAGGTTTAAAAGCTGTTTATGCAACAACTCAAAGAACTATAGAAGAGATTGTGATTGAGGGGAAAACGGTTAAAGAATCAATATTTCAACATAGGAGATTTAGAGAATATGAATGAATTTATAGAATTTTTAGGACAACAGCCATATAAAGATTTACTTGAAATCATGGATAAAATAACTATAGTTGTTGCTTTTATAACACTATTTTTTGTTCTTAGAAATTGGAATAATAATAAAAAACAATTAAAAGCAATTAAAATTTATTTTAAAATTAAATGTTTAGGTAAATATATTTTAATTGAAGATAAATTAACAAGAAAAGATGCCAGAAGATCTGAAATTCAAGGAATATTAGCAAATAAATTAATTAAAGGTGTTACAAGATATAACATTGATTATTTAGGGAGTGAACAATATTTTAAATATATTTTTGATTTACAAAATACGAAAATAGATTATGTAATTATTGAATTAGAAAATGATGAATTAGCACAATTTGCTGACTTAATAATAGATAATTTAGAAAAAAAAGAAATTTTCAAAATTAAAAATAGTATTACTGATTTTATGAATAGTCCATCAGAGATATTAAAAAAAGGTTTAAAAAATATTACTGTTGAAAAGTTGGGATTATGACATACACAAAACTAACAATAAAAATAAATTCAAACGATAAACCTCCTTATTTTATTGGTTCACAGATTCGTGGTGCATTTGGATATGCATTAAAAAATATTGTAAAAGAAAAAGGTCTTGATGACAATTTATATAACAAATTTTTTGAGCAAAAGGATGTAATTCACCAATATAGATTTGATATAAGATTAGGACTTAGTACATATGAATTTTCTTTTTATCTATTTGAAGATGCTTGTGATGAAATTTATAATTGTATAAGTGCTTTTCATGAAATGTTTACAAAAATTGGACTTGGAAAGAATCATACTACATATAAAAATTTTGAAATTTATTTAAATAAAAAAAGAGTTTACAGAAATGGAGATTTAGAGTTCTTTGATGATTATACAAAAAGATTTAAAGAGCCAAAATATAAAAAAGAGATTATTTTAAGACTTGAAACACCTCTAAGAATTAAAAAAGATGGAAAATTTGTGTTAGATGAAAACATAGAATTAGAAAGTATATTAAATTCGATTTATCAAAGAAGTTTAGCATTACAAAATAAAGAGTTTGAAAAATTACCTTTTAAACCAAAATACAAAATAAAATCAAAAAATATATATTTCAATGACGTAAAAAGATTTAGTAGTGTTCAAAATACTTCTATGCAATTAGGAGGAATTATGGGAGAAATGTGGATTTCTGATATTGATGAACAAAGTTTTAGACTCTTAAAACTAGGTGAATTAATTGGTGTTGGTAAACAAACAGTTTTTGGATTAGGGAAAATAAGTATAGGAGCAATTAAGTGAGTAAATATTTATATGGGGCATCTGTTCAAGGGATTCAAGAGTTTATTCTTAAAACAAATAAACTAAAAGAGATTATTGGTGCTAGTAAAATAGTTGAAGATATGGATAATATCAATTTTCAAAAAGAATATGGTCTAAAAGAAGAACCAGAAATATTACTTCAAGCTGCTGGAAATATTAGATTAGTTTTTAATAATATTGAAGATTTAGAAAAAGTTGTTAAGAATTTTCCTAAAGATAGAATGTTAGAAGCTTATGGAATTACAATTTCTCAAGCCGTAGTTAAATATATAAATGATTATAAAATAGATTCAAAAGAATTAGAAAAAAAGTTAAAAATTCAAAGAAACAAAGTTTCTCTTCCAATTGATTTTCATTTTAATATTTTAAAACAAAATCCCAGAACAGCCTTACCATTAGTATCAGAAAATGAAGATAAAGCTACAAATCAAAAGGTTGAAAGATTTCAAAAATTTGCAAATGAACAAAAAAGCAAAGATAGAAAAACAATTTTTGATATAGAAAAGCTTTCTAATGATAAAAACAAAATAGCAATTATCCATGCAGATGGAAATGGTTTGGGAAATATTGTAAAAGATTTAGCTGAAAATGAGATTGTTGAGTTTTCAAAAAGATTGGATGAAGCTACTAAAAAAGCTTATAAAACAGCTAGTTTAGGCATATCTGAAATTAGAAAAGTAATATTAGGTGGAGATGATTTAACTGTAATTATAAATGCAAATAAAGCTTTAACATTTACTAAAAAATTCTTAGAAGAGTTTGAAAAAAACACTAAAAAAATTTATAAAGATTATGATTTAACTGCTTGTGCAGGAATAACTTATTGTAATGAAAAATATCCATTTCATTATGCAGTAAAACTTGCAGAAGATTTATGTAAACATGCAAAAAAAGATTCAAAAGATTTTGCTAAAAAGCAGAATTTAGATTTAGCACCATCTTCTTTTATGTTTCATAATATTCAAAGTTCAAATGTAGAAAATTTCTCAAAACTTATCGAAGATGAATTAACAATTAATAAAAAAGAAAAAATTAGATGTGATTTTGGAGCATATTATTTAAATAAATATGAAAATAAACCAACAATAGATGATTTTATAGCAGTTTTAAACGATTTTAAAGAACCTAAAGCTCCAAAAGGAAGATTAAGAGAGTGGTTAAGTGATTTAAATTTTGATAAAACTTATGCAGATAATCAATTAGAAAGAATAGCAAAAGTTACGAAATGGAAAAGTGAAAATTTATCAAACCTATATGAAGGACTAAAAATAAATTATCTAATTGTAGAAAAAGACGGAGAAAAGAAAACACCAATTTATGACATATTACAAATATTATCAGTAGAGGATGAAAAAAATGAAATATAAAGTAACTTTTTTAGATTATTGGCATTTAAGTAGTGGACTTAGTGCTGGGGCAAAACTTGATAGTACAGTTGTAAGAGATGAAAATGGTTTACCATATATACCAGGAAAAACTATAAAAGGATTAATAAAAGAACAATCAAATAATAATAAATTCTTAGAGATTTGTTTTGGAGAAGAAGGAAATAAAATTGGTAAATGTCATTTTAGTAATGCTGAAATAGAAGAAAATACTAAAAAATCTATTATAAAGAACTCTCTTCAAAATCAACTTTTTGATGAAATAGCTTCTACAAAGATAGATAAAGAAAATGGTATCGCTGAATCTGGAAGTTTAAGAGAAATAGAAGTAGTTATTCCCATGTCATTATATGGAGAAATTACAAATATTCCAGATGAATATAAACAAGAAATGATTAATTGCCTAAAAAAAATAAAACGAATGGGTTTAAATAGAAATAGAGGTTTAGGAAGATGTTTAATTGCTGATAAGGGAGAAAAAAAATGAAGAAAATAGATTTTAAAGTAACTTTTTTAAGTGATATTGTTTTAAATAAATCTTCTAATACAGAGGGAAATGTAGAAACTTTAGATTTTATTACAGGGGCTTCATTTTTAGGAATGGTTGCAAAAAATTATGATAAATTTGAAAATTCTTTTGATGTTTTTCATAGTGGAAAAATAAGATTTGGTGAAGCAACACCATTTTCTGAAAATAAACTTACATATAAAGTTCCTTTTTGTTTTTTTGCTCCAAAATTGAATGAAAATAATAGTGAAGTTTATAATAATCATTTTGTAGAGTATTCAAATGAAGATATTTTAAATAAACAATTAAAACAATTAAGAAGTGGTTATATCACTTCAAATTTAGATTATTTATCTTTAGATTATGTTTATTCTCAAAAAGCAGCTTATGATAAAACAAATAGAAAATCAAAAGATTCTTCTATGTTTGGATATAAAGCAATCAAAAAAGGTACTACTTGGAAATTTTCTATCAAGTTTTATGATATTGATGAAAAAACACAAAATCAAGTTATTGAAAATATTTTAGGCGAAAAATATCTTGGAAAATCAAAAACTTCTCAATATGGAAAAGTTTTAATTGAAGAGCTAAAAGATTTTAAAGAAGAAAACTTAGAAAAGTTAAACACTAGTGGAACTACATATATTTATATAAATTCATCACTTGCCCTTTTTGATGGAAATGGAATGCCTACTTTTGAACCAACAAAAGAAAACTTAGGTTTAACAAATGCTTCAATAGATTGGGAAAAAACACAAATAAGAACTAAAAAATTTACTCCTTATAATTTCAAAAGACAAACAAATGACTATACAAGAGTAGTTATTGAAAAAGGAAGTGTTATTGCTTTAATAAATGTTTTAGAAGAAGATATAAATATCTTAAAAAATGGTATTGGAGGATATTTAAATGAAGGTTATGGAGAAGTTTTAATTAATCCTAATTTTTTACTAAAAGAGGATAGCTTTTCTTTAAATAAAATAGAAAAAGAAAATATAAAATTAGAAATTGAAAACGAAAACGAAAAAGTTGATAATACTTTAATTTCATTTTTAACTCAAAAAGTTAAAGAAAAAACTGAAATTTATGATTTAGGAAAAGATGTTCAAACATTTATTGATAAAAATAAATCTGTATTTGAAAAAGTTTCAAAATCTCAATGGGGACAAATAAGAATGTTAGTTCAATTTAATCAAAAAGATAAAATTTATGTTGAAAAGATAAAAGAATTTATTACGCATGGAACATCAAAAAAACAATGGGAAAATGGAAAAAAACTATTTTTTGATACTTTAGACAATAAAAAGATTGAATTTATAAAGCTTTTATCAATAATGATGCCAAAAGTAAAATTAGAGGATGACAACAATGATAAATAAATTTATTGCGCATATAACATTTGAAGCAAAAACAGCTTTAAAAATTGGTTCAAAAAATGCTGACTTTTTACAAGATAGCCCTATTCAAAAAGATTGGAATCAACTTCCTATGATTTTAGGAACTTCTTTAGCTGGAGTTTTAAGAAAAGAGTTTAATGAAAAAATAGCAGATGAATTTTTTGGTACAGGTGATAAGGGTTCAAAGACAATTATTTCTAATGCTTTACTTTTAAATGAAAATAAAGAAGTAACAGAATCTTTACTTTTAGATTTTCAAAAATCAGAATTTTTACAAAAATTTGTAGTTTTACCAATACGAGAACACAATGCCATAAGTGATAAAGGTGTAACCAAATCTACTGGAAAATATGATGAAGAAGTAGTTTTTAAAGGAACACAATTTAAATTTAGAATTGAAATGTTAAATGAAAATGAAGATGATAAAAATAACTTCTTTAAACTTTTAGATTTATTATTTCTAAATACTTTTAGAATAGGTGCAGGAAGTAGCAAAGGTTTGGGACAAATAAAAGTAATAGAAATAACTTATGATGAGTTTGAAACAACAAGTGATAAATATACTAACTTTTCAAGTAGTTTAAATGAAAAACTTTCTCAATCTTATGAAATAAAAAACTTTGATGATGAAAAATATATAAAATATGAACTAAATCTAACTCCTGATGATTTTTTTATGTTTGGAAGTGGATTTGGTGACGATGAAGCTGATATGACACCAGTTGTTGAAAAAGTGATTGATTATGATAAATATGATAAAAAAGATTTAAGTGATGATAAGATTTTAATACCAGCTAGTTCAGTAAAAGGTGCAATTTCTCATAGAACTACTTATTACTATAACTTATTAAATAATAAATTTATCGGAAATGGTGGGAATGCAGATATTGTTGAATCAATATTTGGAGCAAAAAAAGATAATGATAAAAATAGCTCTAAAGGAAATATTCTGATTTCTGATGTTTATCTTAAAAAAACTTCTTTAAAAGATACAAAAATATTTGACCATGTAAGTATAGATAGATTTACAGGTGGTGCAATAGATGGTGCATTATTTCAAGAAAAAACTATTACTTCAAAAGAAACTTTTAGTCTTGAAATACTTATAAATAAAGAAAAGATTACAGATAAAGTGGTGATAGAAGCTTTTGAAAAAGCTCTAAATGATATAACAACAGGAATGTTAAGTTTAGGTGGAGCAACAACAAAAGGACATGGAGTATTTACTGGAGATTTAAAAATAATTGGAGATAAAAAATGAAAACATTTAATGAATTAAAAAGTTTTTATGAAAATTTAAATGGTGAATTTGAAGGTTATATTCAAATGTCAGATGAAAAATTAGACAAAATATTAAGTTCAAAACAGACTTTACCATCTTGGGAAGATTTACATAAAAATAAAAATTTTATTTTTGAAGCTTGTTTTTTTGATGGAGATAGAAGTCTTACTATAAGACAAATGAATAATGCTTTTGTTGTAATAGATGAAAAATTATCAAATTATGAGAATAAAACAGAAGAAATTTTCATAGCAAAATCACTTGAAAACAATATGAAATTAAAGGCAAAAATAACTCAAATTTGGGAAGAAAAAGAAGATAAAAATTGTGAAAATCTGCAAGTTCTAAAAGCAACACTACTACTATTTTCAGGATTTACAAAAGGAGATTCAAAATGATAACTGCACCATATAACTTTGTACCGTTAAATAAAGAAATTTTTTATCCATCTTGGAGTAACAATGGTAAAGAAATTAGTCATGATATACCTTTTGAAGATGGTGAAAGTGGAGAAATAGATATAACAATTACAGCTAAAACACCAATATTTATTAGAAATCATTATCAGGAAGGAGATGAATTTTATAAAAATAATGATATGAAAATTTCAAAAGAATTTTGTCATATTAAAACTTTAGATGGAGCTAAACAATTTTATATTCCAGGAAGTAGCTTAAAAGGTACTATTAGAAATGTTTTAGAAATTATGAGTTTTGGGAAAATAAGAGTTGATAAATCAAAATTATCAAAATATTTAAGTGTTCGTGATATGACACAGGATAAAAAAACAGGAGAAATATTTAATTATCCAATGGTATCAATAGCTCAAAAATGTGGTTTTTTGAAATTTGAAAATAACAATTATTTTATTGAAGATTGTGGAAATATATTAAAAATACATAAAAATGAGATAGAAAAAGTTATATTTGACTTTGATATAGATTTAGAATCAGCAGAAGATAAATATGAAAATTATGGAGAAATAGATTTTCCATTTGTAATTGAAGAAATTGAAAAAGATGGAAGAAAAAGTATAAGAGCTAATTATGATAGTAAATCTATAAAAAAAGCAAAACTTGTTTTTACAGGTTCAATAGAAGCAAAAAAGAATGAATTTTTATTTTTCCCAAGTGGAAATAAAAAAGATGTTGATGTATCGGTTTATGAAGCATTTGAAAAAGTATATTTTTTAAATGAAGATTCTATTGATGGACAATTTTGGAAAAAACAATTTTCTAAAAGTAAAAAAATACCTGTATTTTATATAGAAGAAAGCAATAAAATAAAAGCAATAGGTTTAACACAGATTTTTAAATTAGCTTATAAAAAGACTCTTTTTGATGCAATAATTCAAGATAATGATGATACAAAGTTAGATTTTTGTGAAACTATTTTTGGAACAGAAAAAGAAAAATTAGAATTAAAGGGTAGAGTACAATTTTCTCATTTAAAATCAACAAATGTACTTTTTGAAAAAGAAAAAAATGAAATATTAGGTTCTCCACAACCTACATATTATCCAAATTATATTTCTCAAACAAAAGCTAATAATGAAGTAAGTAAATATATGACATTGATGGATGCAGATTCGAAAATTTCAGGATATAAACGATATCCATTACATAAAAATATTAAAAAAAGTTATATAGTTGATGAAGAAAAAAAAGACATACAAACTCATTTTAAACCTCTTGATAAAAATACTATTTTTAAAGGAAAAATAAGATTTCACAATCTAAAAAAAGTTGAAATAGGTGGATTATTATCTGCTATAACATTTCATAATAGTAAAGTAAATAAACATAATCTTGGTATGGCAAAATCATTAGGTTATGGTAAAGTTGATATAGATATAAAAATAAATGGATTAAAATACACGATAGAAGAGTATTTAAAAGAATTTGAATTAGAAATGACTATTCATAATTCTAATTGGATTAATTCAATTCAAATAAAAGAATTATTTTCCATTTCAAATGATAATATTATTAATGATACAAATTTAAAATATCAAAGATTAGAAAATAAAGAATCAAAAGAAAAAGAAAAAAATGATTTTCTTAGAGCTAAAAAAAATAAAGAATATTTAAAAAATTATTCTAAAATAGGAAATATTCAAGAAATCGATATTAAAATACTTTCTTTGTTAGATCAAAAAGAAATAGAACATAAACAAAAATTAATAAAAGAAGAAAAAGAGTGGAAAAGAGTTTCTGATTTATTTGATATTAGTTTAATTGAAAAATTTATTTTTGATTTTCCAGAATCTACTAAAATTGAACAAGCTCAAGAAATTATTAAACAAATTAAACAAAAGCAAGAAAAACAAAAGCAAGAAGAGTTTGAAAATAAAATAAATGAAAAATGGAATGCAATACAAAAAGTTGATTTAAAATTTAAACAAAAAGCTTTAGAAGATTTTATTGCAAATTATCCAAATTCAGACAAAATAGAATTTGCTAAAAAAGAATTAGAAAGTTTTTCTAATACTGTAAAATTATCATCAAATTCAATTGTGAATTTAGATGATTTAAAAAATGCAAAAGATGGTAAAAAAGTTAAATTTATTTTAGATAAGTTATCAAATATTGATGAAAATCAGGAAATAGAAATTTCAAATATTATTAAAGACTTATATCCTAGTTTGAAAGCGAAAGAACAAAAAAGCTTTTTCAAAGATGCTCAAATAGGAAGATATATTGGTAAAAATTTAGAAGATGAATTAAAAAACTTTTTTAATTCAAATAAATAAATATCTTTTATAATAAAACGACATTTATTGTCAAACAAAAAATATAAACTTCCACAAATCATAAAAGGAAGTTTATATGAAAACAACAATGACAATAAAAACATCAGAAATAAAAAGTAGGATAGTTTGGGGATTTTCACCCATAACAAGAGTTAAACAGAGTAAAAAAGTTTATAGTAGAAAAAAAGTAGGAAAAATATGTTTACAATCCCACTAGAACAAATATTTACAACATCAAACCTAAAAGACTCATTTTTAGAGATTTCATCAAAATCAACAGGACTTGATGAAGTTTCGTATAATGAGTTTAAAAAAGATTTATCAAAAAATCTTGATGACATAAAAAACTCTATTATCACAGGTTTATATACTCCTGAGCCTTTAAAAAAAATAGAAATAGACAAACCAAATAGTGATAAAAAACGCCCAATAGCGCTTAGTTCTATAAAAGACAAACTAATCCAAAAGGTTTTGTATAATCTTTTAAGAGATTATTTTGAAACGAAATTTAGCGATAAATCTTATGCTTATAGACAAGATAAATCAACACTAAAAGCAATAAATCGAACAACTCAGTTTATTCAAGAGAAAAAACATTGGGTTTTAAAAGCAGATATTGACAACTTTTTTGAAACAATCAATCACGATAAACTTCTTTTAATCCTAGATAAACAGCTAAGTGATAAAAGAATCATTAAGCTAATTTCACTTTTTATTCAAACAGGAGCTTTTAAAAGTTTTGATTATTTTGAACATATAGATGGAGTTCATCAAGGTGATATTTTATCTCCACTTCTATCAAATATTTATCTTGATTTGATGGATAAATTTCTTGAAAAAGAAAATATTGCATTTGTGCGATATGCAGATGATTTTATAGTTTTATTTGAAAATGAAAAAGATGTAATAACTTTTAAACCCATATTAGAAAAGTTTTTAGAAACTTTGGATTTAAAGATTGAAGATGAAAAAACAAAAATCACTCATATAAAAGATGGTTTTGTATTTTTAGGTGTAAATTTTGTAGGTAAAAATAGATTTGTCGATAACGAACGACTTCAAAAGTCCATCTCAAAAATACACTCTATTAGTAAAACAAAACTTGGGTTTAAAGGCTTTATAGATGAACTAAATTGTTATTTACGAGCTTTGAAAAACTACTATCTAAAAATTATACAAACAAACTCTACTCAGCATTTACTTTTAAAAGAACATTTAATTGAAGCTATTTCCCATAAAGTTTTTTTGGAAAAAACAAATAAAAATATAAAAACAAAAAAAGAATTTAGAATATTTTTGGCTCAAATAAACTTTGATATTTTATTTGAATTGCCAGAATTAAATGATAAATATGATTTAATTATTGCAAAAGCCTACGAAAAATATCTGGCAAATAAATCATATAAAGATAGTAAAACAAAAATAGACAAAAAGAAAAATATCTATGCAAAAAAGTTCGCAAATGACTCAACCTTGCATATTTCAAAAGCTGGATTAAGTCTTGGCATAAGTAAAAATAAATTTGTAGTAAAAGAGTATGGAAAAGTTCAAAAAACTATTCCTATGGAGAAAGTAAATAGAATAATTCTTGAGGGCGATGGAATCTCACTATCAACAGATATTATAAAAAAATGTGCTTTAAACCAAATCACAATAGATTTTATAGACCGTGATGCACTATCTTATGCTTCACTAATTACCCATAAATCGACACTTACTCAAACTATACACAAACAAGCAATGATTTTAAAAACTCCTTTACAACTTGAGTTAGCAACTCTGTTTATAAAAGGAAAAGCAAAAAATCAAATAAATTATCTAAAATATCTTGATAAATATCATAATCTTTTAGATGAAAATATAACAAAAATGGAAACTATTTTAAAGCTAAATATCAAAAAAGTACAAACAATAGAACAACTCATGGGATATGAAGGTAGCATATCAGCTATTTATTGGGAAAGTTTACGAATCATCTTAGAAGTTCCATTTGAGAAAAGAATAACTTTTGGTGCAAAAGATATTGTAAATAGCTCTTTAAACTATGCTTATGCGATACTTTATGGCAAAGTACAACACTGTTTAGTTCATGCAGGACTTAGTTTGAATCTCTCTTTTTTACACTCTTTAGATGAAAAGAAACCAACACTTACCTTTGATATGATTGAGGAATTTAGAACATTTATAGTTGATAGAACGATTATCTCTATGATAAATAAAGATGAACCAATAAAACTAGGAAATGATGGGCTTCTTACAAAAACATCAAGACAACTTATAGCTAAAAATATAAAAGAAAAATTGGGAAGTTACACCATGTGGAAAAAAGAATCTGTAAAAGTAGAAAACATCATCCAAACCCAATGCTTTAAATTGGCAAAAACAATAGATGACAACACAATGCCCTATAAACCTTTTATTGGAAAATATTAAATGAAATATCTAATAACCTATGACATAGAAGATGATAAAAAAAGAAAAAAAATATCAGATGAACTTGAAGCCTTTGGTTATAGAGTAAACTATTCTGTTTTTGAGTGTGAATTAAATCAAACAAAACTCAAAAAACTAACCCAAAAGTTAGAAGAACTAGTAGATAAAAAATACGATAGCCTTCGATTTTATCATATTTGTGAAAACTGTGTACCAAAATCATTTGAGCTTTGTGGCAAAAATGAAATCTTCCAAAAGGAGGATTTTTATATCTAAAAAGATTTACGAACTTTTTTTCGTGAATTTATGGGCTTTTTTGATAAAATTATCTTTGAAAAGTAAGTAAAACTACCCTTGTGAAAAATCATAAGTTTACATTTGCGAACTTTTAGAAATGATTAAGTTTAAAACCCTGATTTTAAGTACCTTGTGAAACTGAAAATAAGTTTAAAACTAGAAATTCTCACATTTCTAGCTTTTTTGTAAATATATTTGCGAACTTTTTTTCATGGACAAATGCCATAAAATCGAGATATTTAAAAATTTATTGTCAAAACTATGAAGTTCAATTTTGAAAAATGGTATACATTTGCGAACTTTTAGCTCAAATGTGGATAAAAAGGGAATATATAAGATTTAATTTAGTAGAATACTTTTCTACAAAGCCTATTTTATGGCTATAAACCTCTCTCTTTGAGAGGTAGTTATTTTGAGACGGTAGCCTTTTTTCATAAGCAAACATTATGTCATATAAACCTCTCTCTTTGAGAGGTAGTTATTTTGAGACCTTGTTTCACCAAGAAATTGCTTAGAAACTTTTTTAATAAACCTCTCTCTTTGAGAGGTAGTTATTTTGAGACAATCTTTAATAGTTTATCAACATATTTTACATTATTATAAACCTCTCTCTTTGAGAGGTAGTTATTTTGAGACCTGCGTTTGTGTTTGGTGCAACGCAGTCCTTTCTACCTATAAACCTCTCTCTTTGAGAGGTTTATTTTGAGACTTATAATTTTCCATTCTCCCGTTGAAAGATTCAGTATATAAACCTCTCTTGGAGTGGTAATCTTATTTCAGACATAGAAATTAAATAGTTCTACGTTAAAATAAAAACAATAAGGATTACCATGAAAAAATATAGTAAAGAGTTTAAAGATTCAACAGTACAATTGATTATTAACAATAATGAAAGTGTTGCACAAGAGGAAGTAGTGAATATTTACGACCTGTAAATGTTGGACTACTCTTTTTTAGTGAAACTCCTGAGAAGTTTTTCCCTTATACACAAATAGAAGTAACTATTTATCATGATGATATTGGAGATAGTTTTAGTGAAAAAGTTTTTAAAGGTCCAATTCACAAGCAACTAAGAGATGCACTTGCACATATAAAAACACTTGTAATAGAAGAACATGTCCAAAAAGTAGATGGTCAAGCAGAAGCGATAAGGTACTACAACTACCCATTTGAAGCAGTTGAAGAAGCACTTGCAAATGCTGTATATCATAAAAACTATGAAGAGCGAGAGCCTATCAAAGTTAATGTTTTAGCTGATAAAATGGAGATAAACTCTCATGGTGGAGCGATGTCACCTATTACAAAAGATGATTTCAAAAAAGATAGAATTATCACTATGAAATATCTTAATAGAAGAATTGGTGATTTTCTAAAAGAGCTTCATTTAACCGAAGGAAAAGGCACTGGAATACCAAAAATAAAAAGAGCTATGAAAAACAATGGTTCAGATGAACCTATTTTTGAAACAGATGAAGCTAGAACTTATTTTGTGACTATTTTAAAAGCAAAGCTAGAGGAAAGTAATTTATCTCGCGACCGATTACGACCGATTATGGACAATTACGGACGATTAGATTTAGAAGAAGAAAAAATTATAAAATATTTACTTGATTATGGAAAGATAACTAGAAAAGTGATTTGATTATAGCTCATTTATGACAAAAGCTCATATGTTATTAGTTCCATGTGCTAACTTTATTTTAGGTTTAGATGATGGTAAAAAAAGATATTTAGATGATTTACAAGTGAAACCTTCATTGTTGTTTCATCCATACTCCAACCAACTATTTTTCTTGAATATAAATCAATAACTGT
>ERZ650300.1071-NODE-1071-length-15983-cov-11.887243_pt1 | contig 15983 bp, 15 predicted proteins | sample MGYA00376236_ERZ650300 | MGnify/ENA primary metagenome ERZ650300 (study PRJEB26733, sample SAMN07839303) | wastewater metagenome | biome: urban; feature: wastewater treatment plant; material: waste water | place: USA: North Carolina | collected 2016-04-28 ...
TGAAAAAATTTAATAAAAATATCAAAATTGAGGGAAGTTTTTTTGAAAAAACTTATAAAAAAGAGTTAAAAGCAAGACTAGAGACAAATGAAGATAAAGCACTTTTTAATCTTCCAGCATCAAGTGTTGCAAATGTAGTTTTAAAAATCATGCAAACAACAAAACCAAAACCTAGATATTATGTAACGAAAGCAACCTATATTTTAGGATTTTTAAAAAGAGTTTTAAGTACATCACTCATGGATAAATTGCTAAATAAAATCTAAATTTTGATTTTTTTAAGCAATTATCTCTTTTGAGTTTGCTAAACTTTGTAAATAATCACTTATTTGTATCAAACACCAAGTAATTAAAAATATCATAAATCCAGGGAAAAAACTAACCCACCAAGCAATATCAATAACTGCTTTTCCATCACTTAACAGACTTCCCCAAGACATCAAAGGAGGATTAACTCCTAGCCCTAAAAATGAAAGTCCTGATTCAGCTAATATTGAGCCACCTACTCCAAAAGTAAATGAAATCAAAAATATTGGAGCAAGAAGTGGTGCAAAATATTTAAAAATGATTTTAAAAGTTGATACATTTGCAACTTTTAAGACTTTGATAAATGGCTTATTACTTATGGCAAAACTTTCACTTCTAATCATCCTTGCCATTCCCATCCAACCAGTAATTGAAATCACTATAATTAAAATTACTGATGTAGCTTGAATATACGAAACAAGTGCTAAAAGAAGAAAAAAAGTAGGAAATGTTAAAAATAAATCAATAATAATTGTAATTGATTTATCAATATTACCTTTAAAATATCCTGCATTTATTCCAATAAATAGTCCAACTATTGAAGAGATTGATGCAGCTAAAAAACCAATAATTAGTGAAGTTTGACCACCTTCTAATATTCTTGCTAACATATCCCGACCAAGTCTATCTGTTCCAAAAATATGTTCAAATGATGGCGCTTGAAGTATTCGTAAAGGGTCTAAATCATAAGCTGAAACTGTATAAAAAAATGGCAATAAAAAAATTGCTAAAACAATAGTTATCAATAAATATAAAGCCACTTTAAACATATTTTTTACTTTTTATTCTTCTGTATATGAGTAATATGATAATGCACTTTTACCAAATTTTTTAGTTTTATTTAATGAAAATCTTCCTAAAACTTCTGGCATTTCCAAAGCTGAAACATGTTCAATAATAATCATATAAATATTATCCACTTCAATATCTCTAATCATGGCAAATGATTTTTCATAAATATCTTCCATTCCATCTCTATAATCAAATGGAGGATCCACATATAAAACTATTTCATCTTGAGAGTTTTTTAAAAAATCAATAAATAAAGGAGTTTGAACAAAAGTATTTCCTTGAACTGTTTGGCATTTTTCCATATCAATTGATTTACAGTTTTTTAGTAAAATCTGATATGAATTTCTATCAAGTTCAATAAAATAAGCTCTTTTTGCACCACGACTAATTGCTTCAAGTCCAATAGAGCCACTTCCAGCAAATGATTCAATAAAAATCTTATCAATAATATCAAACTGTAAAACATTAAATAAAGACTCTTTTAACATTGATTTTGAACTTCTTGTTACATCTAAAGATGGAAGTTCTAACACTTTACCTTTATATTTTCCCGCAATTATCTTTGTTGTTGGTTTTTCAGTTTTCATTATTTTTACCTTTTATAATAAGATTAATTTATCTAGCATAACTTTCAGCTCTAACTTCTCTAATTACATTTACTTTTATTTCACCTGGATATTGAACTTTTTGCTCAATCTCTTTTGCAATTTCAGTTGCTAATAAAACAGCTTCATCATCATTTACAAGTTCTGCTTTTACGATGACTCTAACTTCTCTACCTGCATTTATTGCATAAGCATTTAAAACACCTAGTTTACTTGTAGAGATATTTTCAACCTCTTCAACTCTTTTTAGGAAACTCTCAAGAACTTCCCTTCTAGCACCTGGTCTTGCGGCACTTAAAGCATCAGCTGCACAAACAGAAGCAGATTCTACATTTATTGGTTCTTCATGTCCATGGTGAGCATAAATTGCATTTATAACAGTATCACATTCATCATATCTTTTACAAATATCTGCACCTAAATGTACATGAGAACCTGGCATTTCATGAGTTAAAGCTTTACCAATATCATGTAAAAGTCCAGCTCTTCGTGCAAGTATTGCATCTCCACCCATTTGAGCCGCTAATAATCCAGATAAATGAGCAACTTCTAAAGTATGAGCAAGTGCATTTTGACCGTAAGATGCTCTATATCTTAATCTTCCAACAAGTTTGATAAGTTCTGGATGCATAGTTTTTATTCCAAGTTCTAAAACTACATCTTCACCCTCTTTTTGGATGTTTTTATCAAATTCTGATTTTACTTTTTTATAAATCTCTTCAATTCTAGCTGGTTGAATTCTTCCATCTTCAAGTAACTCTTGAATAGTTTTAGTAGCAACTGCTCGTCTATAAAGATTAAAAGATGAAATAGTTATTGTATTTGGTGTATCATCGATTATAATATCAACCCCAAGTAACATTTCAAGAGCTTTAATATTTCGCCCTTCTTTTCCTATTATTTTACCTTTTGTCTCTTCATCATTAATTGGAACATTATTTATTAATCTCTCAGCTGCAAATTCACCTGCATATCTTGTAACCGCAAGAGAAAGCATATTGTTGATTTCATTTTTTGCATTTTGTTCCGCAATTTTATATTTTTTTCTAAAAATAGAAGAAATTTCAGCCCTTGAATCTTCTTTAACTTTTTTAAGCATCAACTCTTTAGCCTCAATTAAAGTCAAACCAGAAGCATTTTCAAGTATTTTTATAGCTTCTAAAGTTTTCTCTTCATAAGTCTTTTTTTGTTGCTCTATACCCTCTTTTAAAGTTGTAATTTTTCTATTTTTTTCAACTATCTCTTCTTTTTCAAGTTTGATAATTCTTAATTCAGATTCTAAATGTTCATTTAACTCACGCTCTTTTTTTTCTATTTTAGAAAGCATAACTTCATACTCTCTTCTTGCGTGTTTAAATTCTCTATCACATTCGAATTTTGCCTTTAATTGAGCATCTTTTAAAGCAACTTCTGCCTCATGTTCAATCACTTTTGCTTTAGCTTTTGCTTGTTCAATAAAAATTTGAAATTTTGCTTTATCTAATTTTTTTACAATAAATATGCTTAATGCAGAACTTAACACTCCTACAACTACAATTGCTATTATGTATTCCATATTTAAAACCTTAATTTGTTATTATATAATTAGCTTGAATATCGTAATTATCAGATAGAATTTTCTCACTCTTACAAAGTATTAACTGGGTAAAAACTATTGTTGGTCTATAGTTTAAATTAGCAAAAAACCTATCATACATACCTTTTCCAAAACCTATTCTTTTTCCTAGTTTATCAATTCCAACTACAGGAACTATTGCTAGATCGATTTTTGGGGCTTTAAAAAAAGAGTTATTTGGTTCTTTTATTCCAAATCTCTTTTTGTGCAAGGGCAATCTATATTTAACAATTTTAAAAGTCTCCCCTTGCATAAATGGTACATATACATTTTTGTTTTTTGTTTTTCTTAAACTTTTTATCAACGGCTTTATATCAACTTCTATACCCAAAGGGATATATAACAAAATATTTTTTGAATTACTCTGTTTTATAAAGTTTTCTAATTTTTTAACAATTATTTTATTTTTGTAATACTTTAAAAAAAGGCTTGTAAACTCTAATCTCTTTATACACGATTTTCTAAAATCACTTTTGTGATCATTTTTCATATTTAAGCCTCACTTGGGTAAAATTTCTACCCAACAAATAATTTTACCCAAAGGAATTAAAATGCAGTTTAAAACTTTAGCATTTTTATCTATTTTATCTATTTTATTATTTACAGGGTGTGATTCTAAAGATAATAACGAATCTGCTAAAGAAGAAACAACTGTTCAAAGTAGTGGAAAAATATCTGAATTTCAACTAAAAACTACAAATGAGACAATAATTAATCTAAAATTAGAAAAAGATAAGATAATACTAAAAGATTATCCAAATAAAATAGTTTTATTAAACTTTTTTACAACTTGGTGTCCACCATGTAAAGCAGAAATTCCAAATCTAATTAAATTACAAAATGATTATAGAAATGATCTTGTTGTTATTTCAGTTTTACTTGAAGAGATGAAAACAAACGATGAAATAAAACAATTTATGAAAGAACATAATATAAATTATGATGTAATAAATTCACCTGAAAGTATGGAACTAGCAAAAGCTGTAGGTGGAATAAAATCAATCCCAACTATGTTTTTGATTGATAAGAAAAATAGTGTATTCCAAAAATATGTTGGAATAGTTCCAAATGAAATGATGGAAATAGATATTAAAAAAGTATTAGAAAAATAAAGGTAAAAGATGTTTAGTTTTTTAAAAAAGAAAAAAGATGAAGATATTGAAACTAAAGAACTTCCTTTAGAAGTTAAAGAAAATTCTATTGAAGAAATAGAATCTCAAAATGAGCAAAAAAAAGGTTTTTTCTCAAAAGCATTAGAAAAAACTTTTGAAACTATTAAAACAGTAGTTCCTCAAAAAAAAGAAAAAATATCTTTTGATGATATTCAAGAACTTCTAATAGAAGCAGATATGGAATATGAAATCATAGAAAAAGCTATGAATGGATTACCTGAAGAAATTACAAGAAAACAGTTAAGACATAGGCTAGTAATGCTTTTTGAACATGCACCAAAAGTTGATTTATCAAATTTACCAAAACCATTTGTAAGACTTATTATTGGTGTTAATGGAGCTGGAAAAACTACAACTATTGCAAAACTAGCAAACAAAACAAAAAAAGAAGGAAAATCTGTAATTTTAGGAGCTGGTGATACATTTAGAGCGGCTGCTATTGAGCAACTTTCTACTTGGGCAACAAAATTAGATATTCCAATTATCAAAACAAAACAAGGACATGATGCAAGTGCAGTAGCTTATGATACGATAAGTGCAGCAATTGCAAGAAATATTGATAATGTAATTATTGATACAGCAGGAAGATTACAAACTCAAACAAACTTAAATAATGAACTTAAGAAAATAGTAAAAGTTTGTTCTAAAGCAATGAGTGATGCTCCTCATCAGAAACTTATGATTTTAGATGGAACTCAAGGAAACACAGCAATTGCTCAGGCACGTGCTTTTAATGAAATGGTTGGAATTGATGGAATTATCGTTACAAAACTTGATGGAACTGCAAAAGGTGGTGCTTTATTTTCTATTTCAAATCAACTAGAACTTCCAATTTTTTATGTTGGAATTGGAGAAAAACAAGATGATTTAATAGAGTTTTCTCCTGATGATTTTGTAGATAGTTTACTAAATGAAATTTATACACCAGAAAAATAACTAAAGGAATTAATTTTGAAAACAAAAAACAAATCTTTTCTTGAAGATATATTTATAATTTCTATTGTTGGAATTTTAATATATTCTATTTACAGTTTCTTTTTTTCATCGGAAGAAAAAGTTGAAATAACAGAAACTAAAACTTCTATAGAAAAAAAGATAGATGCAATTATTCATAAAGAACCTGTGGTAAATGAAATTAAAAAAGAAGAAGAAATAGTAACTCCTCCAAAAGTAGAAGAACCAAATACAGCAGTTATAGAAACTCCAAAAGAAGTTTTAGCTCCTGTAGAAAATGTTATTGAAAAAAAAGAGACTCCTTTAGCAGAGGAAAAAATTGAACAAAAAGAAGTAGAAGAAAAAATAGCTCCTGTTGAAGTAAATGATCAAAAAGCTAAAGTTGAACTATTTTATAAAACAATAAAAGAACAAATTTATGCAAATATTCATAAAAATGTTGATAAAAATCAAATAAGAACAGGTGAAGCTGTAGAGATTAGATTAACTATTTTAAAAGATGGTGGATATGAACAATTAAGTTCTACAAAAGGAGATAATGAATATTTTGAATTATTCAGATCTTCAATAAAAGAAGCATTTCCTGTTAAAATTGATAATTCATTAAAAGAAAGTTTCCCTAGATATTTTAGAATGAAAATAGAGTTTTAAGAGGTTTTATAACCTCTTATTTCTTAATCCATATAAGGTATATCCAAATTCGCATCTCTGTCTGTTGCACTAAAATCAAAACTATTATCAACTACTAATTTTCCAAGACTTTTCTCTAAAATTTTTGTTTGAAGAATATGATAACTATTATTTTCAATATTTTTTTCAATCTGATTTTTATAAAAAGCCAAAATAATTGGATGAATTTTATCTTGATTTTTAACTAAATTATCCAAAAAATCTTTCAAATCATAAATATCATGTTCATCTATTTTTTCAAGTTTTCTTACAAGATTTCTCACAAACTGTTTTTGATGATAACCTTCGCTCATACTTAAAAGTTTAGATGCAGCATAAATATCAGCTTCTTGACCTGAATAATTATATAAATATCTAAAATGTTCGCAAACAATTTCCACATAGTTAGGATAATGTTTTAATACAAAAACTAACTCTTTTAAATCCCCATCAATTAATACTTGAAATAAAGTAGCTGTTCTTTTTTGGATTTTATCCCAATGTCCACCATCAGATTTTGAATCACCCAAAAACTTCTCATAATTTTCTAATTTAGTTTTTTCTTCCATGCACGATTATATGCAATTTTTATACCCTATATTTTAAATAGAATTATTGTTTTAACTCTTCTAAAAAAGTTTTATATGGTTCTTGCCAACAGCAATTATGTGTAGCATTATAATATTTGTAAGTTATGTTATTTTTCTTCTCAAACTTTGAAAAGTAAGATAAAAAGACATCTTTTGGAATGACATCATCTTCTTTTCCAATTAAATGATATTGTTTAATATTTTCAAGTTCTTTAGCATAATCTGCTGGATTTAAAGATTCATCCAATCTTGAAATATTATGCATTGTAGTCCACTTTAAAATATCCAAATTTCCAGCTACAGTTATAAGTGTACTTATATCTTCTCTTTGTGAAGCAGTTAAAGCAGCTATTGCTCCACCACCTGAATATCCAATCAAAGTAAAACTTTTATTTTTATAATTATCTTTTAAATTTGATAAAGCTTCATTAAAACTTTTTATAACTTTTGAATCAAATCTATTACTTGTCCAGTATTTCTTACTACATTCATTTGAAGTTATATATTGACAAGGTCTTGCTAAATAAACTTTACATTCATTTGTATCTTGATTCATAAGTTCTAAAGCTGTAGGAGTTATTGGTGTAGGATTTGCTGATATTGTAGTTCTTGTAATCCAAGACAAGCCATCACCTTCTATGTAAACTTTTAAATCTTTATTTTTACAATTATTAGAAGTTTTCTGTAAAGAAAATAGAGTAAATGACGAGGTTTGTATGTTAATTTGTTTTAAGTCTTTATTTGCAAGGCTAAATAAAGACTCTTTTCTTTCTTCCACAGTTGGAATACTACTTAAACATCCAGTAAAAATAAAGATTATAAATAAAGGGAAAAAGTAAATATTCATTTTTATTTTAATAATAAATCCATTTCTTTAACTAATGCTTTTCTTTTTGCAAGATTAATTAATGCTTCTTCTGATTCTTGAAAACTTGCTTCTTTTTCAGGAATATATCTTTCAATAAAAATAATTTGAGTACCAACATCTTTTAAATTTACTTTAACAATATCGCCTTCATTTTTATCTTTTAAAGCAGTTTTTATCTCTGCATTTAGTTTATTTGCATCAACCAAATCAGTTAAACCATCTTTTTGTTTAGAAGCTAAATCATTTGAAACTGATTTTACATATTTTATGAAAGATTCTTGTTTTTCTTTTTTAGTTTTTGCTTTATTTAAAGCATTTATGATTTTGTCTGCATTTTCTTCGTAAGTTACTAAAATATTTCTCAATTCATATTTTGCTACAACTCTTGGTTTTTCAACTTTATATAACTCTTTAAGTTCTGCATCACTTGGAATATAACTTCTTAAAAATTTTTCACTCCAAATATCAACAGTAAGGATACTTTTTGCAGTTTTTAAATTTACATCATTTTTCATTATATTTTTTTCTAAATTCTGAGATAATTTTACAACCGTATCATACTCTTTGATTAAAGCCTCTTTTACATTTGCTTCTTGTTTATAAAAATCAACTTTATGCTTTTGAGCTGTATAAGAAGCAACTTCTTTTTCGTCCGAAAATAAACTAATATTAAATAAAACACTACATAAAAATAAAGCTGTAAATTTTTTCATTTTTTCCCTTTTAAATATAAAAATTAAAAACTAAGTCTAAAAGAAACATTTCCTGAATATCCTTCAAAATTGCCATCTTTACTTCTGTCATAATCAACACCTAACATTAAACTTGTAGATTCACCAAGTGTTGTTTTAACACCTAATCCTGCGTTATAAATTGTTTTGTTTAATTCTTGAGTTGGTGTTACAAACTGATTTCCACCGCCTGTATATTGAGCTTTTATATCTGCATTGCTATCACCAATTGCATTATAAGCTGCTAATTTAAATTCAGGAATAACAACATTATCACCAACATTTAAATTCGTAGTAAGTTTAGCTCCAACTCCAAGGGTTCCTTTATTCATTTTTACTGAATCAACTTTTAAAGCATCATTTTGATACGCCGTTCCTTTTTCAGTATAACCTTTTTGATTTAGGTTTCCATATTCAAGTGAAGCAAAAGGTGTTAAAGTTGCTAAATCTTCAAAATATACTCTATGACCTACTTCAACTTTAGCAGATATTTGTTCTGCATCAGATGAAGATGTTAACTTACCTGAATTAGCTCTTCTTGTTGAATCTGTAGAGTGTTTTGCATAAGATAATACTCCATCCACATAAGTATCACCAATCTCTTTTGACCCATAAGTTGAGAATTGAATACTTTGAGTATCTGAACTATCTCCACTTCTAAAATCTGTTTGATCTATTTTAGTATTAGCTTGTGCTACTGCTAATCCTATTGTTGCACCACTTCTTAAAGTTCTATCAAGTCCCGCTACAAAACCAACTGTAGTTGATTCATATCCATCATAATCTTGAACTTTACTTTGAGTTGCTTTAGAACCCATTGCTTTTACCCAAAATGAATTATTAAGAGTATATGTTCCTGATGAATATCCTGAATAACCATAAGGAATAAAGTCTGTGCTAGATGAAACTCTCATATCAGCCATTCTATCTTTGATTGTTGATAATACTAGATTTGAAGCAGTTATAGAAGATTGAATACTTGAATTATTAGCAACTGGTGTTAATAATTTTTGCATTTCTACCATCTGAGCTTTTTTCTCTGATGTTAAATATAATCCACCATCTAACTCTTCAATTTTAGTTATTACATCTCCTAAAGCACCTTCTCTAACTATAGTATCATAAGCATAACCTGCTAGTGCTTCTGAAGCTCCATTTGAATAATGTTGTCCTATTTCTGATTTTTTAATATATAAATCTTCAACAGCATAACTTCCACCACCTGTTCTATCTGCAAATAAAATTAGATTATTTCCATCAACTTTAATTATTGAATCAATAATACTATTATCACTAACTTTTCCATTTGCTTCTGTTCCATAATAAGTTCCTGTAATACTATTTGCAGAAATTAAATTATAACTTCCTGCACCATATAAAGTACCTACATAATTAACTTTGATTATTGCATTATTATCAATTGTTAAAGTATCAGTTGTAATACTTCCAGAAGGAACACCAGTTGATGAACCACTAGATGTTATATCAGAAGTATATATTTTAAATCCAGTTAATGAATTAGCTGCTAATGCTAAATTTTCTGTAACTGTTATGTCATGAGTATTTACATCTAAAGCAGAATTTGCTCTTACAGTTAAACTTCCACCAAAAATAATGTCATCATTCATTTCAAGTATTGTTTGATTTGTTCCATTTCCTATATAAGTATTTTGAGCATATATATCTTTAGTTAAATTTTGAGTATAAGTATTTGCAGAAGAACCAGCTGATCCAAAAGTTACATTTTTAAGTCTTTTTGTACTTGTACCAATATCTGTAGCAAGTAGTGTTGTACCTAAGAAATTTAATGAACCTGTGTTAGTAGTTGCTGTAGTAACTGCAACAGGAGCAGAAGAAACTACTATATTTTTGCCATCAGATACATTTACAACACCATCTGCATCATATATTAAACTACCTATTAAATTTCCTTGAAAATTAACTGTTCCAGTTCCATTTACATGGAATGTAGATTCTTTCACATAAACATCATTTCTAAAAGTAACTGTTTCTGCTGTTGCTCCTGCATGAATTTCTTTAAATGTAGAATTTCCAGCAGTATTTCCACCTAAAATTCCTGTTATTATCGAACTTCCTGCAAATTCTAAAATTGCATCATTTCCATTAATAAATTGAGTTCCACCAGCACCAACAGTTAAATTAACATCATCCCCTATTGCTAAAGTAGCTACTTCGTCATTAAAATCAATAGTTCCTATCATTCCCTCTGAAGAAACATTTGAGCTATTATCACCATTTAATACAACTTTTCCAGCACCAGAATATTTTAGAGTTGAAGCATATACCATATCATCAAAAGTAACTGTTTTTCCAGTTGCTCCTGCATTTATAGTGTTTAAAACTTTATTACTTTGTCCAACTTCACCTTCTATATTAGAGGTTCCTTGGAAAGTTAATGTTCCTGTATTTGTAGTATCAACAGTAATTATTATATTATCAGAACCTGTATTTATTATATCTACACCATCTGCTAATGTTAAAGTAGCATTATTTCTAAGAGATACAACATCAGCATAAAGTTCTCTTCCTAAAGCATCATAAGTAACTAAAACTCCATCTGTACTATTTTGCTCGTTGCTTGTATTTATATTAAGTTCTTTAATACCATAAATATTGCTTCCTATACTATCAGAAATAGTTCCATCACCTTTGAAATTTACAATACCTGTATTATTAGTAGCTAATGTTTGAACTGAACCTAAAATTCCCATTCCATCTGATATATTTACCGTTGCATTTTTCCCTGCAAAATTAATATCTCCTGTTAAACCAGTTAATAAATTTGCTGTTCCTGTATTTGAAAATACTATATCTGTTGTAGTAGTTCCACCAGTTGTATTAAAATTTGCAGTTCCTGAACCAATTGTAGTTGTTGTTGCTACTACATTATCTTCAAAATTTACTGTTCCATTTCCTACAGTTATATCTGTTGCAAAAACATCACCTGTAAATGTTGAAGTAGCTCCATTCGCTCCTGCATTTACTTCGGCTAATTTATTTGCATTTGTTCCAACTTGTCCAGTTACTGTTTGATTATTACTTCCAACTAAATTTAATGTCCCTTTGTTATCTGCTGTTGTTGTAACATTCCCTGTTAATCCAGTATTTAAATTTGCTGTTCCATTATTAGTGAATTGTAAATTTGAAGTTGTTGTTCCTGATACTGTATTAAAGTTCCCTGTTCCTGTTGATATTGTAGTTGTTGTTGCTGTTAAATTATCTTGGAAAGTACTTGTTCCTGCATTTACATTTACATTTGTGGCTACTACATTATCTTGAAAAGTTGTAGCTCCTGTTCCTGTATTTTCTATTGTATTTGCATATACATTATTTACGAATGTCGAAGTAGCTCCCGTTGCTCCCGAGTTTATTTCTGCTAATTTATTTGCATTTGTTCCAACTTGTCCAGTTACTGTTTGAGTTCCACCTGCTAGTGTTAAAATACCCATATTTGCATCTGCTGTTGTAATTGTTGAAGTTATATTTTTCCCACTTGCCAGTATTAATTCTGAGCTATCTGTTGTTCCATTATTATTTAAAACTGTACTATTTGCAAATACATTCCCATTTATTGTGGTTGTCGAATAATTTCCTAAAACGGTATCACTTCCAATATTTAAAGTGTTTACAGAAGAACTTAAACTTCCTACATTTCCTGTGATTGTCTGTGTTGCACCTGTTGTAGTTAATATTCCTTGATTTCCTGTTGTTACTACATTTCCAGTTAAATCAGAATTTAAAATTACTGTTCCTGAACCTGTCATATTTAAGTTTGTTACATAAACATCTGAGTTAAATGTTGAAGTTGAACTATTTGCTCCTGCATTTATTGCTTTTAATGATGCTCCTGACGCTCCAACTTGTCCAGTTACAGATGAGCTTCCACTTAATGTTAATGTTCATGTATCATTGGTAGCTGTTGTTATTGCTGAATCTATATTTTTTGTATCAGCTACTACTACTGTTCCATCTGCGTTATATCTTATTGCTGTTCCTGTGAAATTTCCATCTAGATTTACTGTTCCTGTTCCTTCTACATCTAAATTTGTTGCAAAAACATCACCTGTAAATGTTGACGTAGCTCCATTCGCTCCTGCGTTTACTTCCGCTAATTTATTTAGCGAATCTCCTACTGTCCCATTTACGGTTTGAGTTCCACCTGCTAGTGTTAAAATACCTTTTCCATCATCAGCTGTTGTAATTGTTGAAGTTATATTTTTCCCACTTGCTAGTATTAATTCTGAGCTATTTGTTGCTCCATTATTCAAAACTGTACTATTTGCAAATACATTTCCATTTATTGTTGTTGTTGAATAGTTTGTTGATACACCACTTTCCCCAATATTTAAAACTTTTATATCGGAAGAACCTGAACTTCCTATATTTCCTGTAATACTTTGTGCTTTGCCACTTGCATCTCCAAGTATTGTTACAGTTCCTAAATTATCTCCACCAGATGTAATATTTCCTGTTAAATTTGAATTTAAAATAACATTTCCATCAACAATAAATTTTAATTCATCAGTTGTTCCAGGAGATAAATTTACAGTATCATTAAAAGTTACAGTATTAGTTGTATTTACATTCACAGAACCAGCTGTTACCGGTCCTGTAAATGTTGCACTACCATTCAACTGAATGTTTCCATTTTCAATATCAGTGTATCCAGAAACAGTATTTGAACCTGTAAAAACTAAATTTGCTACATAAGGAGCTGCTAAAGTTTCAGTTAAAGCGTATGATGTGTTACTAAAAACATTTACTGGTCCAGAAGTTGGAGCACTGTAAACAGTTAAATGATTAACTTTAGAAATATTTGAAGCATTTGCTGTTGTGTCAAAAGTAAGTGTTAAAGAGGGTAAAGCTGAATTTGATGTATTAAAAATATATTTTGTATAATCTGTCGTTCCATCTAAAGGAATATCATCATCAATATTTCCATTAAAAGTTACTGTCGTATAAGAACTAGTAGCCCAAGCTGTTGGATTAAAAACAACACTATCAGATACTGATGTTCCAGTTATTGTTACAGATGTTGTTCCAGCATTTGTTGCTGTTTGTGCAGAAGTAACATCAAAAAATCCTGTTAGATTATCTGTTGTTCCTAATGTAGTATTAACATCTGTAAAATAATCTGTAGCATTAGCTTTCGTACTACCAAGTATTAGCATTGCACCTATTAGGGCAATACTGCATGCTAAACCTATTTTTCCACCTTTTAAAATACGAAATTTCGTATCCATGACTCTGAATGAATTCATTCTTTAGAGTTCTCCTTAGTTTTCAATACATCATAATTGTACTTAGTATACCTAAAAAACCAAAAAAACAAGATGAAAAAAACTAATTTTAGTTATAAAAAAAGCTATTTATTTTTCTAAAATATCGCTCAATTCCTTCAAAAGAGTGATTTCCACCCTCTTCGATAATAAGCTCTGTTTCTTCAAGTTTTAAAGCCGCTTCACTAAAATCTAAAACCTCATCTTCTTCTTGTAAAAGTGTTATAAAATTTTGTGGATTTTTTAAAAAATCAACTTCATAATTTTTAAGTGATTTTATATGATTTTTTGTAAATTCAAATCTTGAATTATCGTAATAATTTGTAACAAAATCAACACCTTCATATCTATCTAAAGTTCCCCAAGGATTTACAGCTGGATTAATTAAAACAGCCTTTAAATCATATTTATTTGCTAAAAACAAAGCATAAAATCCACCCAAAGATGAACCTACAAGATAAACTGGTTCTTCTTTATTTAAAGAAAATTCTATTATTTGCTCCAAAGTATCTATTGCTAAATTAGGAATTGTAGGAAGTGAAATCGTAATAATTTCATCCTCAAAATACTCTTTAAATTTTTGTGGTTTTGAACCAAAACCTGAACTTGCAAATCCATGAATATATATTATCATTTTATTTTCTTCCAATGTTTTTATTATATAATGCCAATATTACAATAAAAGGGTTGATAATGAAATTATTTTCAAAAATTATTTTTGCTTCTTCTTTAGCTTTAAATCTAAATGCACAAGTTTTTTCAGTTTTTTTGGAAAACGATGTAATAAATGGGGAAGACAAACACTACACAAATGGAACTTATTTTACATATTTAAGTAATAATAATACAAATGACAGTTCAAAATATAATAACTGTTTCCTTGATTTTATCTCTAAAATTCCTACTTTTAACAATGATACAAAATACCAAACATTAGGAATGACTTATTCTCATTATGCTTTTACTCCAAATAACTTAGACCAAAGAGAAAAAATCGTAGGTGATTCACCTTATGCTGGAGTTGCAACCCTTGATTTTATTTTATATAAATGGGACGAAGATTTTTTTCATCAATATGTAGTTACTTTAGGTGCAGTTGGACCAAGTACAAATACTGATTCTTTTCAAAAATCTTTCCATGAAGCAATAGGAAGTAAAGATCCAAAAGGTTGGGATAATCAGTTAGAAGATGATTTTTTATATAATTTTTCATACTCTTATGGTTATAGAGCATTTAAACACGAGTTTTCTTATGGAAAAATGGATTTAGTAAATACATTTAGAGCTGATGTTGGAAACTATAACAGAGCTTTAATGGCTAGTTCAATGATTAGATATGGAAACAACTTTCCAAATAACTTTAATAGTGTAGGAAAATTCATAGGTGTAAATGAAAATAAGCTTTTAAATCTTGATTCTAAAACTAATAAAGATTTAGGTTGGTCATTATCTTATGGTTTAGGTTATTCTTACACGGATTATTTTTATGTAACTAACCATGATAAATCTTATGAATTAGATGAACAAAAAGATAGTTTAGTTCATGTTATTTCATGGGATACTTACCTTGATAAATTTGTTTTATCTCTTAGTGTTAAAACTGCAAAAGTTAATCTATCAAACAACTACAATGAAAGAGAAACTTGGGGTGGAGTAAATATTGCTTATTTATTTTAAATAAGCATATTTTCTCGCAGAGCACTTCGTGAAGCCTTATCCACAAGATTAAAGATAGTATCAATTTCATCTTTTAAACTATTTTTTTTATGCCCTTTTACTTTTATAAAAATTAAATTTAATTCATCTGTTTTTTCAAAAAAATCTTTATATAACTCGTGATTATTCATTATTTTTCCAGCAGATGTTTGAAAATTATTTTTTTGCAATTTTTCTCTTCTATCTTGTAAACCTATAATATTTTGACAATCTGTATAAACTTCAATAATTATATTTTTGTCATCTATTTCATTCAATGCCCAAAGAAAAGTTTGAAGTTCAAGTTTTGTTGAAGAGGTATTTTCGAATCTTTTTATTTTTATATTTTTTTTCATCTCTTCTAAAGAGATATTTTTTTCTTCTAAAATTAAAAAGCTTCCAAAACCAATTTTTTCTTGGGGATTTACACTTGAATCTGTAAATAGTTTTATTTTTTTCATAAAGGATTGTATTGTTTTTTATATTACAATCTGTCATATTTTAGAAAGAGTATAAAAAAAACTATTATAATTCCATCACAAAATAGCTAGGAAATAAAATGGCAAAAAAGAAAATATCACTTTTTGAGTGTCAACACTGTGGAGAACAATCTACAAAATGGCTAGGAAAGTGTCCAAATTGTGGTTCATGGGATTCATTTATAGAATTAAATCAAGAACAACAAG
>ERZ650300.1083-NODE-1083-length-15869-cov-14.335336_pt1 | contig 15869 bp, 16 predicted proteins | sample MGYA00376236_ERZ650300 | MGnify/ENA primary metagenome ERZ650300 (study PRJEB26733, sample SAMN07839303) | wastewater metagenome | biome: urban; feature: wastewater treatment plant; material: waste water | place: USA: North Carolina | collected 2016-04-28 ...
TTCTTAAAAAATCCAAAATATAAATTAATGCCTGTATTAAAATTTATTGAAGAGTATATTGTTCCACTTGAAAAAGAACTTGACTGGGGATATAGTATTCCATATATGTTAACTGGTCAATTAAATGAACATCCAAGAGCTGCTATGAAAGCTAGAGATGAAAAAGATACAAAATATAGAGAGTTTTATAAAACTCTAACTGTAGATTAAAAAAGGGTCTAAAAGCCCTTTTTTATTTTAGAAAACTTGCTTTTGTTATTAAACTTAATGGTTCATTTACACTAAAAATCTTCGCTCTTATATTTTTATATCCAAAACTTTCAAGTCTAGCTGTATGTTTTTCTAAATATCTTTTTGCATCAGATTCATTTGAAAATAAATAAATTCCCCCTGCTTCTTTTGTAGCTTCATTTTCAGTCCAAATTTTCCATAATAATCCGTCTTCACTAGCTATATCATTTGCTAAATCCACAAAAGCTTTTGAGAACTCTTCTCCAAAAATTCCATCATGGGGAAAATCTACTTGTAATAAATACGCCATAAAACATCCTTTTATTTTTCTTGAATTTTAGAGTTAATAAGCTTTATATTTAGTTATTATTTAAATAAAAACTAAGAACTGAAAGATTCAAAAGTTAAACTAGGGTATAATGTCAGACTTTTTGGCTTTTTAATTAAAGCTAAACACATTTTTGTTATTTGAGGATGTATGAATGTCTGTTTTGTGGGATGCTTTAAATAATATCGATAACTTTACAATTGGTTTATTACTTTTGTCATTAGGAATCGCATTATTTTACGAAATGATTAACGGTTTTCATGATACAGCAAATGCTGTTGCTATGATTATATATACTAATTCTATGAAACCAGGATACTCTGTTATTATGGCTGGAATTATGAACTTTTTTGGTGTTATTCTGGGAGGAATTGGGGTTGCTTATGTAATTGTACATTTGTTACCGCTTGATATTATGGTATCTTCTGACCAAAATGCTACATTAGTAATGATTTTTTCATTATTAATTTCAGCTCTTGTTTGGAATTTTGGAACATGGTATTTTGGTTTACCTGTTTCTAGTTCACATTCACTAATTGGTTCATTAGTAGGTGTTAGTGTGGCTTTTGGAATGATGCATGGATTTACTTTTTCACAAAGTCTAAACTGGAAAGTTGTTTATGGAATTTTAACTGCATTAGCTGTTTCTCCACTTTTAGGATTTGGATTAGCATTTTTGATTATGAAACTCTCACGAAAAGTTGTAAAAAATCCAAAGTTTTTCAAAACTCCAACTGGAGATAAAAAAAAGAAACCTAATTTTTGGATGAGAACAGGAATTATAGCAACAGGAGCAGGAGTTAGTTTTGCACATGGTTCTAATGATGGGCAAAAAGGTATAGGTCTTATTATGATTATTCTTATTGGAATTTTACCAACTTATTATGCTTTAAATATGGAAGCTCATCAATATAAAATTATGCAAACTAGAGATAGTGCAGCAAATTTAGCAAAATTCTACGCAGATAATAACGATACTCTTACAAAACTTTTAAATGAAAAACAACTTATCAGTGCATTAAAAATACAAAATTCAATCACAGAGTGTAATGTTAATCAAGTGTATAACACAACTCTTGAAATTTCTACAAAACTAGATGGTTTAAAATCATATTCTGAACTTACAGAAAATGATAGATGGAAAATTCATACAGCTGTTTTATGTTCAGATAACTTCTTTGGACAAGTTGAAAGAGCTTATAAATCAATAGATAAAGACAAATCTGACTATATCGCAGATCAAAGAAAACAAATGATTACTTCTACTGAATATGTACCTTATTGGGTTATTATAGCTGTTGCTTTAATGATAGGTATAGGAACAATGATAGGTTATAAAAGAGTTGTTCATACTATTGGTGAGAAAATTGGTTCTAAACCAATCAATCATATGCAAGGTGCAGTTTCTCAAGCAATGGCAATGATAACTATTTTATTAGCAAACTTTGCCCATGCTCCTGTTAGTACAACACATATTGTTTCAAGTTCAGTTGCTGGAACAATGGTTGCTGAACCAGATGGTGGAGTTCAGAAAAAAACATTTAATACAATTTTACTTGCATGGCTTTTTACTTTACCAGTTACAGCTTTAATGGGTGCAGGTATTTACGTAGCATTAAGTTATATTACAAAAATTGGTTAATCTACACTAAAATATTTTGGAAGTTTTGTCTTCCAAAATGTTTCATTCTTTAAGCTCAAAAGCACTTTTAACAATATCTATTCCATATTTACTTCTTAATTTTTGCATCTGATTTGTTAAAGCTCTTTTTTTTATATCAGCCTCATATTCAAAAAGATTGTAAGTATATTCATTCACTTTTGCAAAATTTAAAACTGTAATATTTAGCTGTATTACTCCATGGGTTTTATGGTTATCAGTTTGTTCAAAAAGTTTTGTCATTTCAGTTTTAAAATCTATCTCATTAAAAATTCTATTTACATTTATATAATCTTTTGATTTTATTCTATATTCATATCTTATTTGTATGGCGTAAGTTAGAGGATTTACATTTGCTTTTTTTACTAAAAAACATAAATATCTGCAAAGAATCATCACTCTTCTTTTTAGTTCAACTCTATCAAAAATAGCATCAAAACTTCTTCCAATTCCAATAGATTTTTTTTCTCTTTCAAAAGTTAGTTTATTATCTCTTATTCCACAAACTCGATTATATAAATCTATTCCTGACTTTTGCCATGAATAAAAAAGCTTTTGATTTTTTTTGATATCACCTAAAGTTTTTATTCCATAACCTTTTAGTTTTTCTTGAAAAGCCTTTCCAATTCCAGGGAACTCTTTTATTGGAATATCTTTTATGAAATTTCCAATATTATCAGCACTTACATATTTTACACCATCTGGTTTTGCATATTCTGTTATTAGTTTTGAAAGATATTTTGTATTTGCTATTCCTATTGAAATAGGCAATTTTAGTTCATCAAATATCTTTTTTTTCAAATAATATGCAAAAGATACAATCTCATCCTCATCTATATAACCACTTACATCACCAAAAAATTCATCTATTGAATATTGTTCAACTAAAGGAATCTCTTTTATCAAAAGTTCTTTTAATTTATTTGATAAATCATGGTACAAAGGATAATTTGGTGGAAGCATTTTTAAATGTGGACATAAAGATAAAGCTTCATTTACACTCATGGCAGTTTTAACACCAAAGGCTCTAGCTTCATAGGATGATGTTGTGATTATTCCTCTTATTTTTCCATTTTCATCTACAAAATACTCTTTAAAACTCTTCATTCCTTCATTTGTAAGAATATTACTTACAAATGCTCCACTATTTGAGGAAATTTGTCTAATCTCTTTTTTAGAAGAAAAAATATTAAGATTACTTCGCCCTCCAACCGCAACTGGAATATGAAATAAACTATCATCGATAGTTCTGTGAGCAGAAACAAAAAAGCAATCTAAATCAAGGTGTAAAAACATAAAATCATTTTACATCATTTTGTAAATAATTATAAATAATATGTCAAATTGTAATGTTTTATGTTTATTATAAAATAATTTATTAATATTAAATTAAGCTTAAATTAATATGATATTCTACTTAAACTTTATTTTGAAGATTTAACATTTAATTCATATAAAATACTCTATTTTAATATGATTCAAGGAAAAAAAATGAAAAGAATAACTCTTGTTTTATTATGTCTATATGGCTTTACTTATGGAGTAGAATATGACCCAATAGAAGCTGAAATGCTCTCATTATCATGTACTTCATGTCATGGAACAGAAGGAAAATCTGAATCATTTACACCATCTATTGCTGGTATGGAAAAAACTGCTTTATATGAAATGTTATTAGAATATAAAAATGGCAAAAAAACCGGAACAATGATGCAAAAACATGTAAAAGGTTTTAGTGATGAAGAATTAGAGCAAATTGCTTATTATTTTTCAAATGTAGAGAAATAAGGAATTTAAAATGAATAGAAGAGATTTTAATAAAATACTTTTAGGAGCAACGGCTCTTTCTTTAGTTACTTCTTCATGTCTTGCAAATATGGCAATACCAAAAAATAAAAAAAGAGTTGTAATTGTAGGTGGAGGATTTGGTGGAGCAACAGCGGCTAAATATCTAAAAAAGTTTTCTTCTAATACAGAAGTTATTTTAATAGAACAAAATAAAGATTATTATACTTGCCCGTTTAGTAATACAGTAATTGCAGGTATAAATAAAATAGAATATATCAAACACAACTACAAAACTTTAGAAAAAAAATACAAAATTATTGTAATGCATGAAAAAGTTAAAAAAGTTGATGGAACAATAAATAGTGTTATTTTAGAAAATGGGGAAATAATACCTTATACAAAAGCCATAGTTGCTCCTGGAATTGATTTTAAATATGAAAATGGTTATGTTGAAGGTTCTGAGCTTTTTGCGCCTCACGCTTATAAAGCAGGAGCACAAACTTCACTACTAAGAGAACAACTTGAAAATATGAAAGATGGTGGAACATTTGTAATGGTTGCACCAAAAGATCCGTTTAGATGTCCTCCTGGACCTTATGAAAGGGTTTCTTTAGTTGCACATTATTTGAAAACAAATAAACCTAATTCAAAAATTATCATTTTAGACCAAAAAAATAAATTCTCAAAACAAGCTTTATTCCAAGAAGGTTGGGAAAATCTTTATGCAAACATGATAGAGTGGAGAAATGTTGAGTTTGGTGGAAAAGTAATATCTGTTGATCCAAAAAATAAAATTGTAAAAACAGAAGATGAAGAAGTAATTGCTGATGTTTTAAACTATATTCCAGATCAAAAAGCTGGAAAATTAGCCTTTGATTCGGGATTAACACAAGGTGATTGGTGTCCTATTAACACTAAAACATTTGAATCAAAACTTGTAAAAGATATTTATGTAATTGGTGATGCAGCCGTTGCAGCTCCAATGCCAAAATCAGGATTTTCTGCAAACTCTCAAGGAAAAATTGTAGCTTTACAAATTTCAAGAAGTTTAAAAGATATGCCAAATGTAAATCCTCCAAAACTTGCAAATACTTGTTATAGTTTAGTCTCTCCAACTTATGCAATTTCAATAGCTGCTGTTTATGAAGCACAAGAAGATAAAATTGTTGATTTAAAAGATTTAGGTGCTGGTGGATTAAGTCCTGCAAATGCAGAAGCAAGTTTCAGAGCTCAAGAAGCTCAATATGCAGTTGCTTGGTATAAAAACCAAATGGGTGATGTATTTTTATAAAATATCTTATGTGGATAAGACAAGTTGTCTTATCTACAAAAACTACTTATTAAGAGGTTTAATAAGTTCTTCAAACCATTTGTTTGCATCTTCAACTGTTTCAAATCTTTTTGATTTTGCAACTTGATCTTTTCCTTCATAAAATCTAACTCTAATCCCATCTTCAACATGATCGATTTTAGTTCTTGTGATTCTTGACATATTTAAATAAACTCTTTCATTTAATTTTACAAACATTTTCTTCTCCTACTTATATTTTAAATATTGTACTTCAATCTACTTGTAAGGACTCTTACAAATCTTTATATCCAACAAATTTTACTTAAATCTATATTGATATTTATTTTATCTCCTGGAAATAACATCTCTTTTTGTATTTCTTCTTTAGTAACTAATGTATTAAAATTTACCCCTGCAATCGAGAAATCCAATTGAAGAGTATCTATTTTATCATCTTGATGAATAGAAGTTATAACACCAAGAAGAGTATTTTCATTTTTCATATCATCACAATTTTCTTTACAAACTTTAATATCATTTGAATTTATCATAATAACTGAATCTCTTTTTTTACTTTGGCTATTTGGAATAATAAGCCTTTGTCCATCCATAAAAACTTTTACTAAATTTCCAAAATCATCTTTTATCCAAGGAGAAAAAATTAGATTTATATTTCCATTTTCAACTAAATTTCCTTGAAATAAAGCTATCTTTTTATCACTTACATGATTTAACCAATTATAATCATGGCTTGAAATAAAAATAGTTGTATTATATTTTTGTTTTGCAAGTAAAATAGCTTCTTTTATAAGTTGCGCTGAATTTGTATCAACTCCTGAAGTTGGTTCATCTAGGATTAAAACCTTTGGTTTTAAAATAAGCCTAGCAGCAAGGGCAACTCGTTGGGCTTCTCCACCTGATAATTGGCTCCATTTTCTATTTGAAAAATCATTATCAAGTCCTACTAAAGCTAAAGCTTCTTCTACTTTTTCTTTTAAATTATCTTCTTCATCTCTTATTTTTAAACCATAAGCAATATTTTCGAATACACTTCTTTTTAATAAATATGGATGTTGAGGAAGAATTACTATACTTTTTTTTATTAAAGAATCAATTTTGTTTGTATTTTCAAAAAATGTTTCACCTTTTGTTGGTTTACAAATAAAAGAAAGCAGTGAAAAAAGTGTAGATTTTCCACTTCCATTTGGTCCAAAAAATCCAATAATTTGATTTTTATGTAAAGTTAAATTCTCAATATTTAAAACTTTTTTTCCATCATAATAGTGTTCTATATTTTTTAATTCATACAAAATACTCATTGAGTCCATTTCCTTTTTAAAATTGTTAAAGAGATATTAACCAATAAAGCAACCACAAATAAAACTAATCCTAAAGCAATTCCAGTTACAAACTCACCTTTTCCTGTTTCAAGGGAAATTGCTGTTGTAATAGTTCTTGTATGATATTTGATATTTCCCCCAACCATCATAGAAATACCAATTTCAGTAATTATTCGCCCATAAGCAGTCATTGCAGCAGTCATTAAACCAAATCTAGCTTCAACTAAAGTAGCTTTTAAAATCTGATATGAACTAGCTCCTAAACCTTTAAGTGATAGATATAATCTTTTATCTACCATTTCAACCTGAGCTGCTGTTAGAGCAATGATTATTGGTAAACCTAAAAAAATCTGCCCAATAATTATTGCTTTTTGTGTGAAGAGTAAATTATATTCACCAAATAGTCCTGCTTGAGAAAGGGAAGTATATACAACAAGCCCAATAACAACCGTTGGAATAGCAAGAAAAGTATCTACAATAGTTCTAATAACTGTTTTTCCAGGGAATTGATAATATCCAAGTAAAAATCCCAAAGGAAGTCCTATTAATAAACTAATAAACAAAGACCATGAAGAGACCGTTATTGTTACACTTATTGCTGAATATACACTTTCATTTCCAGAAACAAGAAGCTGTATTGCTTCTTGAAAACCATCAGTAAATAAATTCATTCTTCAAAATTACCTTTTAATCTATTTTTTTGCGTTTGGAGTAAATAAAGGTTTATCTAAAAGTTTAAAATCACCTATAAATTTTTGAGTTTCAGCTTTTAACATCCAGTTTGTAAAATCTTTTGATAATTGTGTTTTTACATTTGGGCATCTATCTTTATTAACTGTGATTACACTATATTGATTAAATAATATATTGTCATTTTCAACAACTATTTTCATATTATTTGAGTCACCTTTTTGTGATTCATATTTAATCCAAGTTCCTCTATCTGTTAATGTATATCCACCTTTTTCAGATGCCATATTAATAGTTGCAATCATACCTTGACCTGTTTGTACATACCAAGTATCTTTTTCTGGCACAATTTTACTAACTTTTTCCCACATAGATAACTCTTTTTGATGTGTTCCTGAATTATCTCCTCTACTTAAAAAGTTTGCATTTTTTTCTTTTATAGTTTTAAAAGCCTCAGCCGTAGTTTTTCCAGAAACTTTTGCTGGATCATTTTTTGGACCAATAATTACAAAGTCGTTATACATAACTTCGTTTCTATCAACACCAAAACCAGCTTCAACAAACTTCTTTTCAGCTTCTGGAGCATGAACTAATAAAACATCAACATCACAATTTTCACCCATTTTAAGAGCTTTTCCAGTTCCTGTTGAAACCCATTTTAAAGTAGTTCCTGTCTCTTTTTCAAACTTTGGTGCTAAAGAATCTAATAATCCTGTATCTTCTGTACTTGTTGTTGTTGCCATCATTAATGTATCTGCAAATACTCCACTTGCCACAATAACACTTAATCCTAAACTTGCTAAAACTTTTTTCATCTTTTTTCCCTTTTTTATAAATTTAATTTAAAATATCAACTTTTTCTTCAAAAAACTTACCATTAAAATCAAGAAGTTTTACCTCTTGGTTTAAAGTAATAGTTGAAGTTTGCTCATTAGTTACTAAAATTGCATTACTTTCATATAAAACAGTAATCATTCCAGAGCCATATTTATTATCTCTTGTTACAAAAAAATCACCATTTTGAACTTTCCCTAAAACTACATTTACCCTCCCGCTTTTTGTTTTAAACTCTTTTTTATTTACAGCTTTTATAAAACCATGATTTATAGAAGTTTCACTTTGAAGTTTTTTAAGCATTGGTATTACAAATAAATAGATATTTACCATTGCTGTTAATGGATTTCCAGGTAAACAAATTACAACTGTATTTTGCATTTTTCCCATCATAATAGGACGACCTGGTTTTATATTTACCCCATGAAAAGCAACTTCTAAACCATTTTGTAAAAATGCTTCTCCTACAAAATCAGCATCTCCCATGGAAATACCACCTGTGCTTATTATCACATCATAGTTTTTTAAACTTTTGATAAAAGTTTTTGATTCTTCTAAATTATCAGGAATAACTCCACAATAAGTAGCATCAAAATTTTTTTCTTTTAATAATGAAATCAAAGCATAAGAGTTACAGTTATAAATCTCTTCATCATCAACTTGTTCCCAAGGTTCTTTTATCTCATTTCCCGTTGATAAAATTGCAATTGAAATTTTTTTATAAACTTCAACCATAACTAAACCTTGAGAAGCCAATAATGTAATAAAAGAAGAAGTAATTTTTTCACCTTTTTTTAATATCACATCACCCTCTTTTTGCTCTTCACCTTTTAGTCTTAAGTTTGCACCTTTTTTGATTTCAAGAGGAATTCTTACGCTATTTTGTGTTACATCAAAACAATTTTCAATTGGAATAATAGTATCAGCATCAAAAGGAACTTTTGCTCCTGTCATGATTTTATAACACTCATTTTCCTTTAAACTTGGTTCTACTTTTGCACCTTTATCCCCTGCAAAAATCACTTTATTTATACTCAAAGTTTTTCCAGCATCACTAAATTTTATAGCAAAACCATCCATTGCTGAATTATTAAAAGCAGGTAGATTTTTTACACAAATTACATCTTTACTTAAAACTCTTCCTATTGCTTCACTTAAAGAAATAATCTCTTTATACGCTGTTTGATTTACTAAATTTAAGCTTTTTTCTTGTGCTATTTCAAAATCTAAGTAATTTAATTTTCCGTGCATTTTTTAATTTCCTTGATTTAAAACTTTTATTTGTAAATATTTTTTAGCTATTTTATTTACTATTTTTTCTATGGTTTGTTCATCATATTTTTCACTAAAACTTAAAGTTATTGCATTTCTACTTGTAGTTTCATCATATCCCATAGTTTGAATAACCCTTGAAGGACGAGATAATCCTAAAGAGCAACCTTCACCATTTGAAATATAAATTTCATCTAAAGATAAAGTTCTTATAAGTTCCCTTGCTTTTATATTTTTTAGTGCAAAATGAAGGGTATAAGGTAGAGTTTGATTATTATTTACAAAAAAGTAAATGTCATCTTTTAAAATATTTTGAAGTTTTTCTTTAAATATTTCTTTCATAGTTGTTTCAAACTTTTGACTTTTTAAAACCTCTAAAATATTTTTTAAAGCTATTACATCTTTTGAAGAGATAACTTGCTCTTCAAATAACTCATCATTAAAAAGTATTAAACTATGTGTAAAAAAACCTGTTAATTTATAAGCATCAAAATATATTACATCGCTATTTTTATCAAAATTTGCACTAGCATTTGAGATAATTTTTGCAGATGTAAGTTTTTTTACTTCTTCTAAAGAAGTTTTCACAAAAGTATCCATAACATAAGAAGATAAAAATAAAAAATCTATATTTTGATTTTCTAATTTTGAGATATTTACATTTCCATCTTTTAATAAATCAAGATAAACTATTTCAAATCCTAAACTCTCAAAAAGATTTGCTGCATCAATTAAACTTTGAGTTTCTCCAAGGCTAATAGCAATTTTTCCTTTTTTATTAAGTTCAAGTAAAAGACCTAAAAATCCATTTTTACAAAAAGAAAAATAGTTAATATTTTCAAAAGAATATTTAGATAAAAACTCTTTTTCAAGCTCTAAATATTTTTGATTATCACTTAGAATATTTAATGATAATTCAGAGTTAATATGCAAATTTTGCATATTATTATATTGTAAGAAATTAAGTTTATACATCAATATTTTCCTTTGTTTTTATTAACTCTTTGTCTAAAAAAAGCTCTTTAAATCTCTGTTTTGAATAATTTTTTATATCTTCATCAAGAGTTTTATATAGATTCATCAACTCTTTTGCTTTAGAAGTGAGTTTTGTTCCACTATCCTCACCTCTTCCTTTTTTTGTAATTACCAAATCATCTTCTATATACTCTTCAAGTATTTTTATATGACTCCATGCTTTTTTATAGTTCATTCCAACTTTTTTTGCGGCTTCACTAATAGAACCTGTTTCTTCGATTTGTCTTAAGATTTCAGTCTTTCCACTTCCAAAAATGAGATTTTTATTCTCATCTTCAATCCAAACTTTAACTTTTATTTCCATCTTTATGACCTTTTTTTTCTCTAAAACACCCTAGTTGACAATGAATAACTTCAATATCTGAATTTTTTACAGTTGAGCCTACTGTTTTTAAAGATGAATTTTGGGCTTCATCCCATAAAACTTTGCACTCTAGGGTTTTATGTCCCATATAATTTTGTTTTAATCTATTATAAACTTCTATATTTGGGTCTTGAAATCTTAATTTCCCAAAAACTCCAAGCTCACAATTTGTGATTTTTATACCCATACTTTTTGTAATAGCACTCATTTCTTTTGGCTCTTTACCAATTAATCTTGCTACTTTAAAAGCCTTTAAACAAGAGAGTTTCCCCTCTTCATCTAAATTTGTAAGTAATAACTCTTTTTGAATAGAATCTAACTCTATTTTTAAATCATCATCAATACTAGACATCAATTCTTCCACTATGTGTATAAAGATTCATTTTTTTACCCCTTGCAAATCCAATAAGAGTAATTCCATGTTTATGAGCCGTTTGAACACCTAAATATGTAGGTGCTGTTCTTGAAACCACTAATGGAACTCTGTGCATTACAGCTTTTGTAACCATTTCTGAACTTAATCTTCCACTTACAAATAAAACTGATTTTGTTGTATCAAGTCCTTGTAGTTTACACTTTCCAATAGCTTTATCAATTGCATTATGTCTTCCAATATCCTCAGCCGTTACAGTTGTTCCATCAAGTAAATAAATCATTGCTTTATGAACACAACCTGTTAAATTATAAAGTTCGCTTTCTTGATAAAATTTCTTAACTTCTGTATAAATAGTTTCTGGTTTTATTTTAAAAGAAGTTTGATTAAATGGGATTTCTAAACTTCCTTCAATATTTCCAGTAACTCCGCCACCACAACCACTTACTAAAGTTTTTTCTTTATATAAATTTTGTAGTGAATTTTCATCTATTTTTGCTTTTACATCTACTCTTAATCCATCTTCGCTAATTGTAAGTTCTTCTATGTCAGCAATAGAAGAGATTACATTTTCGCTCATTAAAAAACCAATAGCGTGGGCGTCTTGGTCTTTTGGAATACACATCATAGATATGGCTTTTTCTCCGTTTAAATAAAGGTTTAATCGTGACTCTTCAATTGTCACATCTTCAACCATAGTTGCTTCATTTTCTATAAGTTTGTCAATTACTACTGTTTTTAAATATTTAGCGTTGTCCATATCTTTCCTTAATATGCAAATTTTGCATATTTAAAATCTTTTTTTAAATAGAAAAAGCCCTAAAGCTTCCTCTATTTTCTTAAACTCTTATCTTCTTCTAAAACATCAGGTCTTAACTGTTCTAGATATTCAATTGGTAATTTTCCAGTAATTACACCTGGAATATAACCTTTTACAGAAACGAAATATGAATATACCGTTTCAAATGTAAAAAATGAAATAATCGCACTACCCATAAAATGGATAAATAAAATAAATCTTTTTATTTGTATAGTTTGAGCATGAGTTGCTGCATCTGGAAACATATACCAAATTACAAATCCACTAAAAACTAAAAGTGAACCAAATGCCACATACATATAATAGTTTATTCTATCCATGTGATGATATTTCCCTCTAAGGAAAATTTTATTCCAAATTTTTGCACTTGGTCGAACAAAAAACTTATGATCTTTAAAAGCAATTATTGTCATAATAAACCAAATTGGCATCCAACCTAGTCCAATTATTTCATGCGTTGCTCTCATAAGTCTTGGAATATATCCACCACCAGTCCAATTTCCAAATGTGATTGAAAATCCAGTGATAAATAGATAAATCATAATTACAATATTTAATAAAATAACTATTCTTTGAAAAAGCGAATAAACTTGCACTTTGTCATTTTCTCTAGTAATTTCTGCTTGTTTTCTTCCTTTTGCTACAATGAACATAGTTAAAAATAGAAAAAATTCAACTAAAAATACTATTGGTAGTAAATGTTGTCTCTCTTCAAATGCTCTTATAACCTCTGGCGCAATTGCATTATAATTTGGTCCAAAAAGTCCTACTTCCATTTGTTGATATTGTGTTAAACTCTCAAATGGAACTACTTGTCCAGTAAAATTACCCTTTAACATTTGCATCAAAAACTGATATACATAATTTATATCAGCAATTGTTGCTAACCAAAAATACCAATAAGTCAAAAGGATGAATAAAAAGCCTACTATTAAGTAAGCCTTATATTCACTTAGAAAACTTTTATTTTCCATATGCTTTATCCCAACCATAAGGTGCCGATTGTGTTCCATGCCCAGAAGACATTACTCTTTGTCTGAAAATATTTGATACAGACTCAGAATCTCCAACTAATAGAGCTTTTGTTGAACACATAGCTGCACAAACTGGAACTTTACCTTCAGCAATTCTATTTTGCCCATAAAGTTCTCTTTCATGTTCACTATTTGTTTCATCAGGACCACCAGCACACATTGTACATTTATCCATAACACCTTTAGTTCCAAATGCACCATTTTTAGGAAACTGTGGAGCTCCAAATGGACAAGCATATAAACAATATGAACAACCTATACATTTATTTTTATCATGAAGAACTATTCCATCTTCTCTGATATAAAAACAATCAACTGGACAAACTTGTTCACAAGGTGCATCAGTACAATGCATACAAGCAACAGATAAAGAAAACTCCATCCCTTGCTTACCTTCATTTACAGTTATAACTTTTCTTCTACTAATTTCTACAGGTAACTCATGTGCTTCGGCACAAGCAACTGAACAACCATCACAATGAATACATCTATTTTCATCGCAATAGAATTTCATTCTTGAAAAATCTACTTTATTATTACTCATGTTACTTCTCCTAAGCTCTTGAAATCTGACATAAACCACCTTTTGTTTCAGGGATTTGTGTAACTATGTCATAACCGTAGTTAGTAACAGTATTCGCACTTTCACCTGTTGCATAAGGCAATGTTCCATCTGGATATTTATGGCTTAAATCTACACCTTCCATTACACCAGCAAAGTGAATTGGAATAAATACTCTATCAGGAGTTACAGAATATGAATAATGAGCTTTAACCTTAATTTTTGATCCATGAGGAGAATGAATCCACATCATAGCACCATCTCTAATTCCATATCTTCCTGCTAAATCAGGGTTAATATCACAGAACATTTCAGGAGTTAATTTAGCTAAATATTTACTAGCTCTATTTTCAACACCCGCACCATTCATATTTACAAGTCTTCCTGTTACTAAATTTATTGGGAAATCTTTTGCCCAATCTTGTTTAGTTTGTTCACTAACGTATCTTGTATCAACTCTAAAGTGATTTGGTTTATCTGCAAAACTTGGATAAGTTTTTGTTAAATCTGTTCTTGGTGAATGTAATGGTTCTCTATGTTTTGGTATGATATCTGCCCATCCCCAAACTTTTGCTCTTGCTTTTGCATTTCCATAAGGAGCAATTCCAGCATCAAGACATTTTTCAACAATCAAGTTAGATTTATCAACTTTCCAGTTTGCACCCATTTTTGTTTTTTCATCTTCTGTTAAAGTAATTTTTAAAACTGCTTCGATATTTTCTTTTGTAATTTCAGGATATCCACCATCTTGAACTCCACCAACTGGTGCTGAACCTTTAGGCGTTAATAAAGAAACTCCCTCATAATCTAAACCAAAGTTATTTCTGAATCCCATACCACCAAGTTTAACTGGTTTTGAAATATCATAAAGATTTGGACTTCCTGAATGTTTTTCTGTCCAACAAGGCCATGGTAAACCATAATATTCACCTGTCATTTCTCCATAACCAGCTAATGAAATTTCATCAAACATATGCCAATTATCAGTATGTTTTTTAAGCCTTTCAGCTCTCCATCCTGTTAACCCAATAGTTTTGATAATTCTTGATATTTCATTTGTTGCATCTTCTGGCCAAACAAAATCTTTACCTTTTCCCATACCAGCCGTTAATTGCTCATAAAAACCTAATCTTTTTGCTAATTCAAACATAATATCTTGGTCAGCTTTTGATTCATACATTGGTTTTATAACTTCATATCTCCATTGTCCACTTCTATTCGTAGCAGTTACAGATCCTGATGTTTCAAATTGTGTTGCTGCTGGTAAAATATAAACATCATTTTGTTTATCAGTAATAACTGCACCTTCATTTACAAATGGGTCACAAAATACTGCTAATTCTAGTTTATCTAGTGCTTCTTTTACTTTTTTTGTTTGAGCTGTAGAAGTAATTCCATTACCCATTACAAATAAAGCTTTTAGATTAGTTCCAGCATTATGAATAGCATCTTCACCTTCATTTCCACCTAAAACTCCAGCCCACCATCTAGCTAATGTAAATCCATTTTTACCCATCCATTCAGATGATTTAAATCTAGTTTTTAACCATTCTAAATCAACTCCCCAAGAAGAAGCAAAATATTTCCATGAACCCTCAGCTAAACCATAATACCCTGGAAGTGAATCTGATAAACAACCAAAGTCTGTTGCACCTTGAACATTATCATGACCTCTTAAAATATTAGTTCCACCACCGGCAACTCCCATATTTCCAAGAGCAAGTTGTAAAATTGGAGCCATTCTCGCATTTGATGTACCAATTGTATGTTGAGTTAAACCCATAGCCCATACTAAAGTTCCTGGTTTTGCAGCGGCATATAATTTAGTAATTTGAACTATTAAATCTGCTTTAACACCTGTAACATCAGCAACTCTTTCTATTGGCCAATTCTTAGCTTCAGCCATGATTTCTTCCATTCCATAAACTCTATTATTAATAAAGTCTTGGTCTTGCCAACCATTTTCAAAAATGATATTTAACATTCCATACATGAAAGCAATATCTGTTCCTGGTCTAATTTGCGCATATAAATCTGCTTTTGCAGCAGTTTTTGTGAATCTTGGATCTATAACAATAATTTTTGCATTATTTCTTTCTTTTGCTTTCAAGAAATGTTGAAAACCAACCGGATGATTTACCGCTGGATTTGCTCCAAAAATTATAATCGCTTTAGAGTTTTGAATATCTCCTAAAGAATTTGTCATAGCACCATAACCCCATGTATTTGCCACACCGGCAACTGTTG
>ERZ650300.1085-NODE-1085-length-15849-cov-5.084589_pt1 | contig 15849 bp, 10 predicted proteins | sample MGYA00376236_ERZ650300 | MGnify/ENA primary metagenome ERZ650300 (study PRJEB26733, sample SAMN07839303) | wastewater metagenome | biome: urban; feature: wastewater treatment plant; material: waste water | place: USA: North Carolina | collected 2016-04-28 ...
TACCTTAGCTGCGTAGCGTTAGCTCGTCGGGAGCACCTCTGCCGGGCGGGCCAATATTATTAATTATTGTGCAGCATCAGGAGCCACATACGAGTATGCATTGGACATCTTTGCAGCATTGTTTGTCAGAGTGACAGCCTCTCTGTAGTAGGCAACAACAGGAGTGCCCTTATCCACAGCGTTGAACAGCTGCTCTGCAAAAGCAGGCGGCACATTGATACATCCGTGTGAGCCGGAGGTTTTGTAAATTGTTCCTCCGAAGGTATCACGCCAGCTGGCATCATGGATACCTATATTGTAGGCAAACGGCATGAAATAGCTGACAGGAGAAGAGTATCCCTCGCCGACAAGAGTAGCATTTCTCTGCTTGTAAACAATCTTGTATACACCATCTACGGAACCATTCTGACGGGCGAGATTACCTGATACGAAATCAGACTCCATCTGGAGAGCACCATCCTTGTAATACCACATGTGCTGCTTTGTGTAGTCAATCTCTATGTATGTATTACCTATGTCGTCAGCGCCTCGGTAGAGTGCTGTCTGCTCGTAAACAGGCTCTCTTTCCACTGGCTTGCCTCCCTCTAAATCTGAAAGGAGCTGGGCTTTCTCATTTTTCTTGCTGACTACCCATCCGTAGTCTCCACCACCTATTTCAATAGTGTCACCGGACGATGTTTTGAACGAGCGCTTGCGGCCGAAGGTATTGTACTTGGAAGCAAGCTGCTGGACATATTTAGTGACCTTGGCATCATCTATGCTCACGCTGCCGTCATCTGAGATGCTTAGCATATCAAGGATTTTGGCTGAGTCAAGCTTCTCGTCGGCACCTTCAATTTTGTAAGTGACGGTTGAAGCAGTGTATTTGTCGAGGGCTTCTTTTTCATTTTTGATAGTATCACTGTTTTTTGTGATTTTTGGAGCTTCATAACAGTCATCACTTAAGGCAAGCTTTGGAAGCTCATTGTCCAGGGCATTCTTTACCTCGGCAAGGATGCTGTCATATATCGGCTTGCAGCCATTTTTCTCTTCAATCACATCGTATTTGCCGTCTTTTATCTCGATATGGGCATCCTCCGGATTTTCAATGTAGTCATCACTGAAAATATCAAGAGCCTTGAGCTTTTCCGCCAAAGCGGCATCGTCATATTTGGACGAACCCTTTAGAGTATAGTTTTGAGCTTTGAAGAGACTGACAGGCCATGTAAAAGCATTCTGGCTTTTTAGGATTTGCTCCTCGTCACCGTTTGAGACATATTCATAGGAAAAATCAGGTCCCTTAAGTGAAAAGCTGTTGCCTTTTCTATCAGTGATTGTGAGCAGATAGTCGCGGCTTAGGGCTGTATTTTTTTCTAATGCCTCTTTTGCAGTTTTCCCTGCGTATTTTACAGAGTTAATCTTTGTGTTGAACAGATAGTGGCTGCTAAAATAAAAGGCAAAGCCAAGATAAACAGCCAAAAGCACACCAAGCACAACGGCGCAGGTTATAAGCACTTTTTTCTTCATGTAAATCGACCTCCTTGGAGATATGCTGTTGCTGCCCACACCGGGGTGTAGGCGGCAGCTAAAATCAGTTACATTTGTGAAGATGTGACACATCCATATAGTCAGGCAGACCATTCTTGTAGGCTACAGCGGTTTCTCCCTGAATAAGTGGCTTTAAGTATTCGATAAGCTCAGGCTTCACATCATTGCCCGCATCATTGATCCACTCTCTTGGCACAGACTTGGCCTCGTTTGCGATATCCTTGATAGCAGAATATGTGTATTCCACCTGATAAGGATCATTTGAGATGCGCTTTAAGCATACCATTGATGCGGTCACACCCTCTGCTGCAATAGTGACACCCTTTTTACCCTGAGCAAAAGATTCCTCGATATCGGTTAATGATGCAAGGTGTGAGGCACAGCGCTGGAGCACATTTACCTCTACAGAGCGCACCTTGACACCGATGTTTTCCTTTACGATGAACTCAAGAGCTTTTCCGGCACCGCTTAGCTGCTGGTGTCCGAACTGGTCACATGCGGCCTTTGATGATGTAATGTATGAGCCGTCTGCGTCATGTATTCCTTCGGATACGGCAACTATTACATTGTTAGTGTGCGCAAGGGCTTCTTTTATATCGGCAACAAATTTGTCCTTGTCGAAATCCACCTCAGGCAGATATATGAACTGAGGCGCTGTATTGTACTCATTACGTGCGAGAGCGGAAGCGGCAGTGAGCCATCCTGCGTCACGTCCCATGATTTCAACGATTGTAACACTCTTAACAGCATAGATAAAGGTATCATGGGCTATCTCAAGCATGCTTGATGCGATATATTTGGCTGCAGAGCCAAATCCCGGAGTATGGTCTGTCATGCATAGGTCATTGTCGATGGTTTTTGGAATCCCTATAATTTTCACATCACTGTTGATTTTTTTTGCATAATCGGATAACTTTAATACGGTATCCATCGAATCATTTCCACCGATGTAAAAGAAAGCTTTTATAGAAAGCTTATCGAACTGGTGGAAGATGTATACATATGGTGAATCATCATCCTTGTAATCAGGGAGCTTGTGGCGGCATGAGCCAAGATACATGGCAGGTGTGGTCTTAAGCTTTTCAAGATTAGCATCATCTGCAAAAATATCTGACAGATTGAGATAATTCTCATTTAATATGCCGAGTATTCCGTTTACGGCGCCATAGCAGATATCGTATTTCTCAGAGCTTTTTACTCCTGCGATGACTCCTGCAAGGCTTGCGTTGATTGCAACAGTTGGGCCGCCTGACTGGGCGACGATACAGTTTGACTGATTCATTGTAATCTCCTTATTGTGTATTTTAACTATTCTCTTCTGTAAGAATAGTTATGATATAATTTGAAAATGACTACTGAAGGCGCATGGCATATGCACCGCATAATCATATAGATTGTAGTATCAAACATTATTTTTAGCAAGGGTTAAAATGAAAAATATGAATAAATACGAGAATTGCTTATTGTGTCCAAGAAAATGTGGCATAAACAGAAGAACCGGACAAACAGGTGTATGTGGCGTTTCATCTGAAATAAAGGTGGCGCGAGCAGCACTTCATTACTGGGAGGAGCCGTGCATATCAGGAAAAAGAGGAAGTGGGGCAGTTTTTTTCTCAGGCTGCAGCCTGCACTGCGTGTTCTGCCAGAACAGGGAGATTTCTGACGGAAAAGCGGGAAAGGTAATCAGTAAAGAGAGGCTGAGTGATATCTTTATGGAACTTGCTGACAAAGGCGCAAATAATATCAATCTGGTCACACCGGGGCAGTATATCCCTGATATAGTGTGGGCGGTAAACGATGCAAAAAGCCGCGGCATGAAGCTTCCTATTATATACAATACGAGCGGATATGAAAATGTGACAGAGCTAAAGCTGCTTGAGGGCATAGTGGATGTGTATCTTCCGGATTTTAAATATATGGACAGTACGCTTTCGGCAAGGTATTCAAGGGCAAAAGATTATCCGTCTGTCGCAAAGCAGGCGCTTTCAGAGATGGTCAGGCAGCAGCCGGATGTCGTGATTGACGATGCGACAGGACTCATACAAAAGGGAGTTATTGTGCGACAGCTTCTACTGCCGGGACATGTGAATGATGCAAAGGCTGTACTTAAGTACCTGTATGATACATATCATGATCACGTATATATAAGCATGATGAGCCAGTTTACGCCGATTGCACTAAAGGATTATCCTGAGATAAACCGCACAGTGACAAGGAGAGAGTATGAAAGGCTTGTTGACTATGCCCTCGAAATAGGAATCACGAATGCATTTATACAGGAGGGTGACGTGGCAAAGGACAGCTTCATTCCGGCATTTGACTGTGAGGGAGTATAATATTTACCGTTTTTCTTAATAAAATAGTAAGAATTGGCAGGCAAAAATGACTGGATTTTGTGACGCCGGTGTAGTACTATGGTTATGTGATATTTTTTAGCTGTGAAGGTACTGAACAGTTACGATATTTTGTTATTACTCACATCCCGGTGTGACAGACGATAATGTTTTTAATCACACAGGATACATCATTCAATAGAGGATACAGTGATGAAAAATATAGAAGAACAGCAGATAATAATTGAATGTCCGAATACTATCTTTCATCTATACATTGACAGTGAGGATGAGCTTTCAAAGGTTAAGGTGTTTATGAACAATATGAAGAATGTTGATTCGATAAGTCTGCATGATATATACAACTGGTGCAACAGACAGCATTTGCAGTACACGACGACATTTAATTATGACAGTAAAATGACCTGGACAGAAATGATAAAATCCTACATATTTTACTTCAGACAGAAGCTTAGATATGTAAATAATAGTGATAGGATGATAGAAACATGAGATACCCTGAATTTCTAAAGGATAGAGGAACAATAGGCTTTGTGGCGCCTTCGATGGGATGTACAACAGAGCCGTACAGGAGTGCCTTTGACAATGCCATTAAAAGGTTTCACAGCATGGGTTATAAGACGATAGAGGGACCTAACTGCAGGTGCGACAGTGGCATAGGTATCAGCAATACACCTAAGAAGTGCGCAGAAGAGCTGAACGAGAGCTATGCTTCTGCTGACAGTGATGTGCTTATATCCTGTGGTGGTGGCGAGCTGATGTGCGAGGTAGTGCCTTATATTGATTTTGAGCGCGTGAAGCAGTCAAAGCCGAAATGGTACATGGGCTATTCCGACAACACGAATTTCACATTTTTGGAGGCTACTATTGCAGATACAGCAGGTATTTACGGGCCGTGTGCGGGCAGCTTTGGCATGGAGGTGTGGCATGAGTCACTTACCGATGCATTTAATCTGCTTTGTGGCAGGAAGCTTTCATTTACCAATTACCCTATGTGGGAGAAGGAATCGATAAAGGATGAGAATGCTCCGTTTGTGGGCTACAACCTGACTGAAAAGTCGTGCATCAGCTCTATTCCTGCGGTGGCAAAGGAAAGCAGGCTTACCATGAGAGGCAGGCTGCTTGGTGGCTGCATGGATTGTCTTATCAATCTGCTTGGTACATCGTTTGACCATGTAAGGGAATTTAATGAGCGCTACAGTGATGATGGTATCATATGGTTCCTTGAGGCTTGTGACCTTAATGTGATGGGCATGAGAAGGGCTATGTGGCAGATGAAAAATGCAGGATGGTTTTCAAATGTAAAGGGCTTTCTTATCGGACGCCCGGCGCACTTCGGAGAGGAAATGTTTGGCATAGACCACAGACAGGCGCTTTCATCACTGCTTAGAGAGTTTAATGTGCCAATCATCATGGATCTGGATATAGGTCATATGTCGCCGATGATGCCTGTGGTATGCGGAAGCATGGCAGATGTCAGCTTCGACGGAAGCAGCTTTACAATTTCGTATGATATAGAGCAGTAGATTGGAGGAAAAATGATTAGATTAATAAAGAAAAAAGCAAAGAGTATTGTATGTAGCGTGCTTGCTGCGGTGACACTGTTTACAATGAATCCGGCTGTATTTGCAACAGAGACAGCTACGCAGACTGATACAGTTTCAAGCGTTGATGTATCAGGCAGTGACAGCAGTGACGCAGCTGATAAGAGTAACACAGACAGTACTGCAGACAGCACAACGACAGCCGGCAGTGAGGCAAACGACAAGGTGACCATCAGCAAAAATGATAAGCCATACTTAAGTCTTGGAGCAGACCTCACACCGGATCAGAGAGCGACAGTGCTTGGATTTATGGGAATCGAGCTCACTGATCTGGACAATTACGATGTGGTCTATGTAAATAATGATGAGGAGCACAAGTACCTCGATTCATACATCAGCAAGAGCGAGATTGGCACAAGGTCACTTTCCTCAGTACTCATTACAGAGGATAAAAAGGGTGCGGGTCTTAGTGTTTCCACGCACAATATCAATTACTGTACGGTAGGAATGTACAAGAATGCGCTTGCCACAGCAGGCATAGCTGATGCTAAAATCATAGTCGCAGGACCATTCCCTATTTCCGGAACGGCAGCACTTGTAGGCACGCTAAAGGCATACGAGGAGATGACAGGCAAGAAGCTTGACGACAAGGTGACAGACGCAGCGATGGATGAGCTTGTCACAACAGGAGAGCTCAACAAGAGCATTGACGGTGATTCGCAGGATATCGAGGCAATGATTGCAGACCTAAAGAAGCAGCTTGCCGATGGAAGGCTCAAGGATGAGAGCCAGATAAAGGATGCGATAAAGGAGGCTGCAAAGGATTACGACCTGAAGCTTTCTGATGATGATATTGCAAAGCTGACATCGCTTCTTATGAAGCTTAAGGATGCCAATATCGACTGGGATTCAGTCATCAACCAGGCACAGGACTGGGCATCAAAGCTTGGCGATAAGATAAATGACCCGGGCTTCTGGGAAAAGATTGGTAACTTTTTCATGGATTTATGGGATAAGATAAAATCCCTGTTCAGCTAGAAAAGCTACAGGAGACAGTAAGAATAAGCAGAATATGAATCAGGCAACTCCCTGAAACGTAAGCATGAGCTGCACGTTGAAGGGAGTTTTTTGATTAAAGGGGCAAAAGGTATCATCGATGCATGCTTGCATGCAATTCGATTAATCATAAATGAGGGGCAAAATACCTTTTGACCCTCATATCAATAAAAAAATAATAAATTTCTGCCGAATACATTGATACAAAGGTCATATTCTATTATAATTAAATGGATAATGGATTAATGTAAACAATGCACATAAGAAAGATGGGATTTGATGATAAAGATAAATAAATTTCTGGCAGCCTCTGTCGTAACATTGTCATTAGCTGCATGTGACCTGGCACCATACAGCAGCATAGCAGTCTATGCGGATCAGGCGGCTAAGGTTGTGTGTGATGAGAGATACTGGGTAGCGGCGAGAAGCGGACCGGGAACAGAGTATGAGCTGGAGCACAAGCTTTCAAACGGCAAGGATATTACTATTCTTGAGCAGACCACAGGTGCAGACGGCAAGGTGTGGTACAAGGCAAAGTACAATCTGGCAGCAAATAACGAGGAGTGTGTAAGCTATATCAGGTCTGATTTTGTATCAGCAGGTACCGGCACAGCTGCATCAGACAATGCGCAGACAGGGGATGCTTCGGCAGACACCGGCAATGCGGATGCCATACAGCAGAATAATGAGGAGCAGCTTGCCCTTGCAACCGCATCGGGAGCATATGCTACAGGTACGATTACAGGTGGCAATGTGTATGTCCGCAATGCAGCAGGCACATCCGGCACTACCAAGGTTGTCTCACTCAACTGGAACCATCAGGTTGACATAATTGGAGAGACCAGGGTAAACGGTGTGGTCTGGTATAATGTCAAGGGTACTTTAAACGGCAAGGCATTTACGGGCTGGACTATCAGTACATACATAAAGGTGACATACAATAATAGCGGAGACAATACTGATTTTGTCACGGCTATGAAGAATGCAGGCTTTCCTGACAGCTATATTCCAAACCTTACAGCTCTTCACAATAAGTATCCAAGCTGGACATTTGAGGCTGTAAATACAGGTTTGAATTGGGATACGGTGATTGAAAATGAAAGTGTAAACGGACTTAATCTGGTATCCAAATCAGCAGACAATGCCAAGAAATCCACAGCTGCCGGAGCATATAACTGGTCAACAAATACGTGGGTTGAGTACGAACCGGGATGGGTGTCAGCAAGCAGTGCCTATATTGCTTATCTCATGGATCCAAGGAATTTTCTTGATGAGACCAATATTTTTCAGTTTCAGAGTCTGGCATACAGTCCGAATGAGGCACTTGAAGGTGTCAAGTCCATAGTAAAAGGCACATTTATGGAGGGAACAAAGACCTATTCCAACAATGGTGAGAAAATCAATTATGCAAGCACATTCATGGATGTGGCAAAGAGCAGTGGAGTAAGTGCATACCATATAGCATCGCGTATAAAGCAGGAGCAGGGACAAAAGGGAACGAGCCCTCTTATTTCGGGTACATATTCCGGATACGAAGGATATTATAATTATTTTAATTTTAATGCAACCGGAAACACGAAGGATAAGATTTATAAAAATGGTCTGTCTTTTGCCAAGAAGCAGGGCTGGAATACAAGAGTAAAGTCCATAAGCGGCGGAGCTGTAAAGGTGGGCAGCAATTATATAAATAAGGGTCAAAATACACTGTATTTTGAGAAGTTTAATGTAGTAAATACAAGCTCGCTGTATTTCCATCAGTACATGGGCAATGCCACAGCGGCTCTTACTGAGGGACAGAGTCTGGCTAAAGGATATTCAGACAAGAATCAGGCTTTTGTATTTAAAATACCTGTATACAACAATATGCCATCGTCAGCAGTGGGCTTCGATAAAGCTGGCGATACCAATAACTATCTGCAGTCGCTTGCGATAAGTGGTGTAACACTCACACCGGCCTTCAATGGAGCGACAACAAGCTATTCAGCAGTTGTTTCAAATGCTATAAGCTCAGTGACTGTTTCGGCAGATGCAGTTTCAGGAAACAGTGGTGTTTCAGGCACAGGAAGCTATTCGCTTGCTGTCGGAAATAATACAATTAAGGTAAAATGCAAGTCGCAAAGCGGTGATACAAGAACATACACTATCAATATAAACAGGCAGGCGGCATCTGTAAATAATGCAGGTGGCAATAATAATCAGAACAATAATAACCAAAATAATACAGATGTAAACATAACATCAGGTAAATACAGTATAGGTACTTATATTACAGGCATTGAGCCTGGAACCGGTGCAGCTGATTTTGTGAAGAATATAGCAGTATCAGCATCAGGTACTGTAAAGCTTCTGACAAGCTCAGGCTCAGAAAACAGCGGAAAGATTGCAACAGGCAATAAAGTGGCTGTTTATGATGCTTCAGGTAATCTGAAAAAGACATACGATATTGTTATATATGGAGATATCAATGGTGATGGTGCTGTAAATGCTCTTGATATGATTAAGCTCAACAGACATATTTTAGGAAAGGGAACACTCACAGGTGCTTATCTGGAGGCAGCTGATGCTAACAGAAAGGGTGATGGTGGAAATGCCCTTGATATGATAATCATGAACAGACACATACTGGGCAAATCAAAGATATCGCAGAATTAGAAATGTGAGGAAAGATATGAAGAAATTATTTGGATGTATATTATCACTTGTTGTGGCGGTGATGCTTGTTTTCACACCTGCCGAGCATGTATATGCGCAGGGACTTGGTCTCAGTGTCAGCTCAAGCTCTGTAGCTGTTGGAAAAACAGTTAAGGTGACTGTTTCCATGCCGTCCGGATATTTTGGTACTGTAGTTATCTCAAGCTCTGACGAGGGAGTACTGAGTAACGGAGGAGATGGTGTGGCCAATATTGGTGACGCCGCAGGATATCCCACATCGCAGTCATTTTCATTTACGGCGAAGGCTGCAGGAAGCTGCACTATAAAGGCATATTGTACAGTTGTAGGAGATGCAGAGGGCAACGATGCCGGAGGTACAATTACCGGTGCCAGCACGAAGGTGACGGTAACAAGTGCTTCATCAAACAATGATTCAAACAGCAACAAGGATAACAAGGACAATTCCGGCAGCAATACCGGCAATGACAACAATGCAAATAAAGATAATGAAAACAAAGAGGAAAAGAAATCCTCAAACGCATCTCTTGGTTCGCTTGTTATCTCAGCAGGTACGCTTTCCCCTGAGTTTTCTGCTGCGACAAAGGATTACACAGCTACAGTAGATTACAGCTGTTCAAGCCTTGCGGTTACAGCAAATCCGGCTGATTCCAAGGCGAGTGTGACATCCGTCACAGGCAATGATTCACTTGAGGTTGGAGAGAATACGGTCAGCGTTGTTGTGACAGCAGAGGACGGCAGCACAAGCACATACAATATAGTTGTTACCAGAAGAGCCGAGGATGATCCGGAGAATGCAGATAAGCAGGATAACTGGAAGAAGTTCGATATAAATGGCACAGAGTGGACTATGGTAAATGACATTCCGGAGGATGTTGTTCCTGAAGGCTTTGAGCACTCAAAGACAGTGATTGACGGACTTGAATACAATACCCTTCATGGCACCTTCGGTGATATCACGCTTGTGTATTTACAGTCGGAAAGCGGCAATGGGCTTTTTGTATATGATGCAGCACAGAATGCAGCATATGAGTTTGTCCGTATCAATTCAGAGTCACATTTTATAGTGGTTTTACTGCCTAAGGTGGATGATGTGCCTGAGGGATATAATGAGATATCGCTCTCCATAGAGGGCAAGGGTGTGGCAACAGCCTACCAGACCAAAGGCGAAAAAACCGATGATCAGACAAAGGATTTTTACCTCGTATACGCTATGAATGACAATGGTGAGAGTGGCTGGTACACATATGATAGCGTAGATGGCACATATATGAGAACTGAGCTTGGTACACCTACAGTGGCACAGGAGGAAAACGATACAACAAAGAGTGAGCTTGTCCCGGGAATTGCCAATAAATATCTTGTTTTAGCTGCAATACTGGTTCTTATTATCATTATTCTGTTACTGTTGCTTATTGTATCAGCTGTGAAAAACAGAAAATATAAGGCAATGGACTATCATGATGACGATGATGATGTAGATGATGCAGCAGAAGATGTATCAAATGAAGCTTTGGAAGAAACAACTGATGAAACTGCGGACGAGATAGCAGATGAGCTGGAAGAAGAGGTTACAGAAGAGCCGTTAGATGAAGTGGCAGAAGAAGCTGCAGAAGAGTCGGTGGATGAAGTGGCAGGAGAAGCTGCAGAAGAGTCGGCAGGTGAAGCCGCAGAAGAAACAGCAGATGAAGCTGTAGAAGAGCCGGCAGATGAAGTCGCAGAAGAAACAGCGGAAGGTGCTGCAGATGAGCAAAAGATGGCTACGGATGAAAATATATCAAATGCATCCTATGTCGGAAGAACCGTAGAAATTACACCTGATTCTAAGAAAGCTGTTGAGAATGAAAACTCTGAGTTTGATTTAAAAGACGATTCAAGGCAGGAAAACGTTTCTGACACAGAAAACGATGCTGATGAGGATGCTTTAAAGAATCAGCTTCAAATGGCACTTGATGGCTTTGTCAATGAGGGAAATAAGCCGTCTGAGACTATAGACAGCAGTGCAAAGGATGATAATGAAGATGACAGCGAAGATGATGATTTGCAGTTCATCGACTTAAATTAGTGAATATGACTGGAGGATATGACTTGAAACCATATACAAGTAAGGCTAAAAAAGCAATAGATTTGGCTGCACGTATATCAAAGAAAATGAATTACAGCTATGTTGGAACAGAGCACATACTGGCTGGCCTTATAAAAGAGGGCACCGGTGTGGCAGCTGAGGTTCTAACAGCCTGCAATGTGGAATATGATAAGCTTATTTCGATGATTGAAGACCTGATTTCACCGGGGGATAACATCGAAGTGATGGACAGGGATGGCTATTCACCAAGGACACAGAGAGTATTGGAGCGTGCATCGGAGGAAGCCGATAGATTTGAGTGCAATGAGATAGGTACAGAACACTTGCTGATGGCTATAGTACTGCAGGGAGACTGTGCAGCTGCAAGACTTTTAAACACCATGGGTGTTAACAGTCAGAAGATGTTTATAGATATTCTTGGTGCGATGGGTGAGGATCCGTCTGCATACAGGGATCTGATGAAAAGCTACAGTACATCATACAATTCTGCGACTCCTGTATTAGATCAGTATTCCAGAGATTTGACAGATATGGCAGAGGCAGGGCTTCTTGACCCTGTTATAGGCAGAAAAAAGGAGATGGAGCGCGTTATCCAGATACTTTGCCGCCGTGGCAAAAACAATCCATGTCTGATTGGAGAGCCGGGAGTGGGCAAGACCGCTATAGTAGAAGGACTTGCGCAGGATATAGTCAGTGGCAATGTTCCGGATATTCTTTTGGGAAAGAGACTGGTTTCCCTTGATATGTCCGGGCTTGTAGCCAAATCAAAGTATCGTGGTGAGTTTGAGGAGCGTATCAAGAAGGTGATAAGCGAGGTTTCAAATGCCAAAAATGTACTGCTTTTCATTGATGAGCTTCACACTATAATAGGTGCAGGAGGAGCAGAAGGCTCGTTAGATGCATCTAACATATTAAAGCCTGCGCTTGCCAGAGGCGAGGTACAGGTAATCGGCGCCACTACCATAGAAGAGTACCGCAAATACGTGGAAAAGGATGCTGCGCTTGAGCGCCGTTTCCAGCCGGTGATGGTTGAGGAGCCTGGTGTGGATGAGACAATAGAGATACTCACAGGATTAAAGGGACTCTATGAAAAGCATCATGGTGTCATCATAACAGATGAGGGTGTGAAAGCAGCAGTAAACCTTTCTGCACGATATATAAATGACAGATTTTTACCTGATAAGGCGATAGACCTGATGGATGAAGCGGCAGCCAGGATAAGGCTTAAGAATCTGACATCATCTGACGAGCTGCTTGCTCTGAAAAAAGAGATAACAGATAAGCAGAACCAGTTGGAAAATGCTTTGTCGAAAGGAGATCTCGCAGCTGCCGGCGCGCTTATGTCAGAAAAGGAAGTACTTGAAAATAAACAGCAGAAGCTTATGAGAAAGAACCGTCGCACAGGAGCCAAAAATCAGCCTGTAGTCGGCGAAAATGAGATAGCGGATGTAGTATCGGGATGGACCAAAATACCTGTAAATAAGCTTACAGAGTCAGAGGCAGGACGACTTGCAAAGCTTGAACAGATACTTCACAAGCGTGTAATAGGACAGGAGGAGGCTGTTTCTGCTGTCGCAAAGGCAGTCAGACGAGGCCGTGTTGGTTTAAAGGATCCTAAGAAGCCGATTGGCTCATTCCTGTTTTTGGGACCGACAGGAGTAGGTAAGACGGAGGTGTCAAAGGCGCTTGCTGAGGCTGTCTTTGGCAAAGAAGATGCCATGATACGTGTTGATATGTCAGAGTACATGGAAAAGCATAGTGTTTCAAAGATGATTGGTTCACCACCGGGATATGTGGGCCATGAGGAGGGCGGACAGCTCTCAGAGAAGGTCAGACGCAATCCTTTTTCTGTTATACTGTTTGATGAGATAGAAAAAGCACATCCTGATGTGTTCAATATACTTTTACAGGTGCTTGATGATGGTAGAATCACTGATTCACAGGGGCGCACGGTTGATTTCAAGAATACAATAATCATCATGACATCAAATGCAGGAGCTTCTTCTATTATAGAACCAAAGCGCCTTGGCTTTGGCGCTGGTGAGGATGAAAAGCAGGATCACGAGCGTATGAAGAACAGTGTCATGGAGGAGGTCCGCCGTATATTTAAACCTGAGTTTTTGAACCGAATCGACGAGACTATTGTATTTAGAGCTCTCAACAAGGATGACATGAAGCATATAGTGACACTTCTTGTAAAGGAGCTTAAGAAACGCTGTAAAGAACAGCTTGATATAGAGCTCACAGTGCGCGACAGTGCAAAATCCTTTATCGTGGACAAAGCCTATGATAGAAAATATGGCGCAAGACCTCTTAAACGAAAACTTCAGGAGGAGATTGAAGACCGTATGTCAGAGGATATTATTACCGGCAAAATTAAGCGCGGCAATAAGGTAATAATTTCTACGAAAAACAAACAAATTTCATTGACTGTTGAGTAGAATTGGATTTATAATTAATATATCAATATAGCTACGGGAGGATAAAAATGGCTGTAATAAGTGAATTAATCCGTACTGAGGAAAACGGAAAGCTCAGCTTCGGAGATTATACATTGGCTGCAAAGGCAAAGCTTGACAATTTTGAGAAGGATGGAGATATCTACAAGGTAAAGACCTTTAAGGAGATTACAAAGCTCGAAAGAAACGGACTCTTTGTATACGAGTCTGTTCCGGGAACAGCGGTTATGGATTTCGAGGAGACTGCTGATACAGTGACATTTACTGTGGAGGGACCTGAGGATGCTCAGATTACTCTTGGCCTTGAAGAGGAGACAGAGTACGAAATTGATATAGCTGGAGCTGTTGCAGGTACTATGAAGACAAATCTCGGCGGCAAGCTCAGCTTAAGCGTAGAGCTTGAGGGTGTTGATTCAGTCGATATCAAAGTATCAAGAAAATAGAGCATATTTTTAGCCCGGTGAAAGCCGGGCTTTTTGTATTTTATAAAGGAGAACAATATGGCAAAAGGAAAGACCTCTGTATTTTTCTGCCAGGAATGTGGTTATGAATCGGCAAAATGGATGGGACAGTGCCCGGCCTGTAAGGAATGGAATACATTTGTAGAGGAAACCGTAGATAAAAAGTCGATAAGCTCGTCGGGAAAAGTAAAAAAAGAATCAAAGGCGGCACAGGTTCTGCCTCTTTCGGCAGTAAAAAGCGAGAAAGAGGAGCGTATAGTGACAGGTATAGCCGAGTTTGACAGAGTGCTTGGTGGAGGAATTGTGAGGGGGTCGCTTGTGCTTGTGGGAGGAGATCCGGGTATAGGAAAATCCACGCTTCTACTTCAGGTATGCAGGGAACTTTCACAAAAAAAGGTGCCATTACTTTATGTGTCAGGTGAGGAATCCCTGCATCAGATAAAGATGCGTGCCGACAGACTTGGTGATTTTACGGATTCACTGGAGCTTTTATGTGAGACAAGTCTTGATATAGCAAAGGACGTGATTCAACGAAAAAAACCGGAGGTTGTTGTAATAGATTCCATCCAGACTATGTACAATGAGGAGATAGCGTCGGCACCGGGCAGTGTATCACAGGTCAGGGAGACAACCGGAGTGCTTATGCAGCTTGCAAAGACTCTGGGTATTTCTGTTTTTATAGTAGGACATGTGACAAAGGATGGTGCGGTTGCGGGGCCGAGGACGTTAGAGCATATGGTTGATACTGTGCTTTATTTTGAGGGTGACAGGTATGAGTCGTACAGGATACTTAGAGGCGTTAAGAACAGATTTGGTTCGACCAATGAGATAGGCGTATTTGAAATGAAGGCGGAGGGACTTGTTGAGGTGGAAAATCCGTCGGAGTATATGCTTAGCGGTAAGCCCGAGGGAGCATCAGGATCAATTGTCACATGTTCCATAGAGGGAAGCCGCCCGATACTTCTCGAGATACAGGCTCTTGTATGTCACAGTTTTTTTAATAATCCAAGGCGTACAGCAAATGGTACAGATTATAATAAAGTAAATCTACTCATGGCGGTCCTTGAAAAAAGAGCCAACCTGTCACTGTCAGACTGTGACGCTTATGTGAATATAGCAGGCGGTATAAGGATGAACGAACCGGCGATAGACCTTGGGATAGTGCTTGCAATCGCATCAAGCAAAAAGGATATTATAGTGCGTGAGGATACCATATGCTTTGGAGAGGTGGGCTTAAGCGGAGAGGTACGCGGAGTTACCATGTCCGAGCAGCGTGTGGCTGAGGCAAAGAAGCTTGGCTTTAAAAAGTGTATTGTTCCCAAAGTGTGTCTTGCAGGAGTGTCGCATATTAGTGGAATTGAGATTGTCGGTGTGGCAAATATCAAGGAAGCGATAGAGGCTGTCAGATAGTAATTGTGAGAATTGCATATAATAAACAGACAATTTAGAAAATTTGTGTTTTTTAAGATAGTTTTACTACTTTAATTAATTGCAGTAAATCCGTTGACATATGTGTGCCGGGATGATATTATATCAAAGCTGACTCGCGGGACACATTGAGTTGTAGAGCTTGTGAGTTACAATTTACAGACATGACTTTATAAATATTGCTTTGAAAATAAGTTGAAAAAGTTATGAAAAAAGTTCTTGACAAATGAAAAACATTTTGATAGAATAAACAAGCTGTCGCAA
>ERZ650300.1087-NODE-1087-length-15826-cov-18.634392_pt1 | contig 15826 bp, 14 predicted proteins | sample MGYA00376236_ERZ650300 | MGnify/ENA primary metagenome ERZ650300 (study PRJEB26733, sample SAMN07839303) | wastewater metagenome | biome: urban; feature: wastewater treatment plant; material: waste water | place: USA: North Carolina | collected 2016-04-28 ...
TTTACCACATTGACCGGGGTTATGAGTATGTGGAAGATAAACTGCGCGGCTTGGGCGTTACCATTGAGCGGGTAAAAGGCGAATAACAGGTATAAGACAATGACACAAGCAAATGATGCCAATTATAATGGTCTTACCTTAGCGTTATCCAAAGGGCGAATCTTAAAAGATACCTTGCCCCTGCTAAAAAAGGCAGGTATCGAACTACTTGAAGACCCAGAAGAATCACGTAAACTGATTTTTCCGACCACGCATGCTGACGTGCGGATTTTGATTTTACGCGCCAGTGACGTGCCAACCTATGTGGAGCATGGGGCGGCAGATTTTGGTGTAGCGGGTAAAGATGTGCTGATGGAGCATGGCTCAAGCAATTTATATGAATTGCTTGACCTACAAATTGCCAAATGCCGTTTGATGACGGCAGGTAAAGTGGGGCTAGAATTACCCAGTCGTCGTCTTCGAATTGCCACCAAATATGTCAATGTGACGCGCGCATTTTTTGCCAGTCGCGGTGAACAAGTGGATGTGATTAAACTCTATGGTTCCATGGAACTTGCGCCCTTAGTAGGCTTGGGTGATTTGATTGTGGATGTGGTCGATACCGGTAATACCTTAAAAGCCAATGGTCTAGAGCCGCGCCAAGAGATTTGCCAAGTCTCTTCGCGTTTGATTGTCAATCAGGTGAGTTATAAACGTAAATTTGCCCTGCTTGAGCCCATCATAGAAAGCTTCAAGCAAAGCATCGCTGATAACACCCAGTAACGGTTCAAAAATTACCATGATGCAGCATCTTTTTGTGTATGGCACGCTAGCGCCCAATCGCGACAACCACGCTATCATGACACCCATCCACAACGGCAGTTGGCAACCTGCGACTATTCGTGGGCAGTTGATGCTAGATGGCGGTTGGGGCTCGGCACTCGGATTTCCTGCAGTCATCCCAAATGAACAAGGCGACATGGTAGCGGGATGGGTGTTTTCGTCGGATGATTTGGTCAATCATTGGGCGCGGCTAGATGAGTTTGAAGGTGAAGCCTATCAGCGCATTGAAGTAACCGCCACGCTTGACAATGGTGCGAAAATCCAAACCTTTGTGTATGCACTCGACAATATACAGCATTATTGAAGCTGGCTATGCCGATTAAAACATGAAAGATTAAAACATGGAAGATTAAATAAAGACGTTATTAAGACGTCTTTTTTTAACTGGGCGAAAACTAAAAGTAGCGACGGGTTGGCTCGGTTTAGTCGATTTTGATGCGTCGATTTTGATGCGTCGATTTTGATGCGCTAGCTTTGATGTGCCAATTTTGATGGATTGACGAAGCTTTGCAGGCTAAAAAGCCGCTTTCATCCATGATAAAATTTGTTATGCTATGTGTTAGTCATTTTTATTCTTAGGGGAATACCATGCGATTGTTAAATAGCCAACAAGCCAGTTTTGAGCAGGAATTGACAGAGCTGCTTGCTTTTGAAACGGTAAATGATCCAGCGCTACTGGCTACGGTCGATGATATTATCGCGCAAGTGCGTCAGGGTGGGGATGAGGTGGTGTTAAGGCTGACCCAACAATTTGACAACCATCCTGCCAAAACTTTTGCCCAGCTAGAGATTTCACAAGAAAAGCTCAAACAGGCATTTGATGGGTTAAATCCTACAATCAAGCAAGCGCTTGAACTGGCGGCACAGCGCGTCACATCTTTTCACGAGCGCCAACGGCAAGAAAGCTGGACGTATCAAGATGCGCTAGGTAATACGCTTGGACAACAAGTTACGCCACTCGATAAAGTGGGTATTTATGTGCCAGGTGGACTGGCAAGTTATCCATCCAGCGTCTTGATGAATGCGTTACCCGCCAAAGTGGCAGGGGTCGGGCAAATTATCATGGTGGTGCCTGCACCTCATGGTGAACTAAATTCCTTGGTATTGGCGGCCGCTTATTTGGCGGGTGTGGATAAAGTCTTTACCATTGGCGGCGCGCAAGCGGTGGCAGCGTTGGCTTACGGCACTAACACCATCCCGCAAGTCGATAAAATCACAGGACCTGGCAACAAATACGTGGCAGCCGCCAAACGCGCCGTGTTTGGGCAAGTGGGCATTGACATGATTGCAGGTCCCTCGGAAGTACTGGTATATGCCGAAGGTGTGGCAAATGATAAAGCCGACTGGTTAGCCATGGATTTATTGTCGCAAGCTGAGCATGACACCGTCGCGCAAGCGATTTTTGTTACCCCATCTGAGCCGTTACTTAAAAAAGTTGCGCAGGAAATCGAAAAAGCCTTAGTAGATTTGCCAAAAGCCGAAATCGCTAAAGCGGCGATTGCCAACCGTGGCGCGCTGATTTTGGTGAAAGACCGAGCAGAAGGTATTGAGGTGATTAATCGCATTGCGCCTGAGCATTTGGAATTATCGGTAGATGACCCAGAAGCAATGGTAAAAGATATCCGTCATGCGGGCGCTATCTTTATGGGTCGCTATACCCCTGAAGCGATTGGCGATTATTGTGCTGGCCCTAATCACGTGTTGCCAACGTCAGGTACCGCACGCTTTAGTTCACCGCTCGGCGTGTATGATTTTCAAAAGAAATCTTCGATTATTTATTGTAGCGAGCAAGGTAGCCAAACGCTGGCAAAAACTGCCGATATATTGGCGGTGGAAGAAAATTTGGATGCCCACGCGCGGTCAGCCCGTTACCGGGTAAAATAGGCTCAAACGCGCCTATGGCAATTCAACAGCTTATGGTAATTCAATGGGGCATTTAACTCATTTATCTCATTTAACTGGGAAGTTAACGCTGCTTTGTCAATACATCTAGGCGTAGCCGTTCTTCAGGCGTAAACATCGTCTGCTGTAACGCCACAATTTGTTGCTGTGCTTGCGGCACATTACCCAATTTGCTCAGTATTTGGTTAGACTGTGTCTGATAAGTTGCCACACGCTGCGCAAATTGCGCTTCAGATTGGTCAAGCTGCTCAAGCCGTTTGACCGCTTCAGGCGAGACGTATTGACTACGCATGGCATTGATTTGGCTTTGCGTTGCCCCTTGCTGCTGCATTTGCTGCGTTTGCGCTAATAACTTGTCAATATTGCGCTGCTGGGTTAGCTTTGTCTGTAGATTTGGGTCTTTAACACTGGCGATATAGGCAGTTTGCGCCTTATCAATGATGGCTTGGCGCTGGTCATTGCTCAGTTGTGCGTTTTGGTTGGCTTCGACAACCGTCATGTTATAGTCATTGAGGGCTTGTTCATCCCCAAAAAAGGCTTCGCGGGTTTTGGCGTCAAAATAGCGGGCTTGCAGCTGTTGTACTGCGCGTAATTGGTTTTTAATCGCAGATAAATCTAATGCGCTGACATTGGGATTGGGCTGTGCTTTAGGCTTATCTAGCTGGCTGACAGCAGTCAAATAGGTTAGATAATTTTGAAAAATGTTAACCGCTTGGCTTGCGGCAGGCTCAGGCGTATGTTCGCGAATATAGGCAATCACCCGTTGTTCAATCTGGCTTAACGGCTCTTCCCCTTGTGCTGACAAAAAATAATCAAACAGTCGGCGCAAACCTGCGGTCACCACCAATTGCTTGTTTTCATCGATAATAATTTCGCCATCGACTTGGGTGCCTTGTAGTGATTTGGGCAGTGATGTAGGTAAGGGGGTAGCGTTCGCGGTGATGGGTGATGTGTTGGTTAGGGTTTGATGGGACGGCAATCCACTAGATGGACTGGTACTGGCAGCATTCTGCGGCAAAGGATTGGCTGTTTTGACAGCGTCCTTAGGTTTTAACCACAGTATGCAGGCTATCAATAATGCAATGATGCCACTGGCTAATACGATTATTAGCCAGGTTATCGATCGTTGGTTTGTATCAGGGTTGTTTGAAGGAACCATAGCCATAAGCTTACAACGATTGACCTTTTAAGCGATTGACTTGGTTGCGATAGACAGTCAATGGATTGGTGTCTAGCAAACTGACAATGCCAAACACCTGATTGACTGAATCCATATGGTTCATTTTATAGTTATCACGAATCACTTCGCCGAGACGACTTGAACAGGGTGAGACAAGACCATCATTGGCTTCGCCATTGAATGATAAACCCGTCAACCCCAACACCATATCAGACGGATCGACAAGCATGGTCATAGTTTGGGCGCCGCTAAATGAGTAGTAACGTACATTATTGACCACCGTGTTTTTTGGATATCCACAATAACTAGTCGGCATGGCCGCAGGGAATTTTTGGTTAAATTTGGCCGCATAATTGGTGGTAAGTGAATTGACGGCTGCCCAGCCATCTTGCTGCTGCAATTGATTGAGTGGCACGCCAGATCCAATATCCATCACACCGCCCACCAATTCAAAAAACTTAATTGCCATTAAAGAGGCGGTATTAAATTCGCCAGCGGGTAACCCATCAGCCGCACTGCCTTCAGTCACCATTTTGACCGTCCAATCCGCCATTTTTGAGCCTTGCTCAGGGCTAGAAATCGCCGTCACAGACGAGACTAGCGATGGCGCAACCCCCGCCACATAGCGAATATCAATCCCACCGTGGCTATGACCGATTAAGTTAACCTTGGGGCTGCCGGTGATGGCAATGATGGTTTTGACTTGTTGGAGTAGCTGCTCACCGCGCACTTCGGTGTCATTGACACTTGATGTCTTGGTCACATACACACTTGCGCCATTTTTGGTGAGATCTTGAGGAATGCCATTAAAATAATCGACCAAACCAAACATTTTGCTCCAGCCACCAAGCCCGTGAGCAAGTACGATAGGGTATTTGGTTTTTGCAAAATTTGAGGTAGCGCTCAGGGAAGTGACTGCGACACAGCCAGTGGCATTGGCACAGTTGTAATAGCTTGAGGCATAAGAAGACGCAGAAAATGCGATGGAAGAAAAAAGCAATCCTTTGGCGGCACGGCGCATAAAGCGATGATGTGACATATACTTATCCTTGTAAAGTCATAATGAAGTTTCGCTGTCCTATGGACTAATTTAACCTAAATCAAGAATTTTTGAATCAAATGAAATGACTGATCAGTATATTTTTTGGCAATGTCAGTCGATGCAGTATGTAGGTAAGGTTAAAGGTGAAGTGGTATATTGGAACAATTGGCGTGCTATCTACAAAAGCAGACATAAATTATCATTGATTTTTTGCTATGATTTGCTAAGGTAACGGCTGATTTTTCGTTTTTGCTGTTTGTTGATTTTTTGCCCCTCATTAAAAGAGAATAACTGACCCACTATGTTAGAACTACTATCTGACCCGTCAGCGTGGCTAAGCCTTGCGACGCTTGTCATTCTTGAGATTGTTTTAGGTATTGATAATCTTGTCTTTATTGCCATCTTAGCCAATAAACTCCCGCCGCACCAGCGCGCTAAAGCCCGAAATTTAGGTCTAGGTTTAGCATTACTCATGCGATTGGTGCTCTTGTCCATGATGTCATGGCTCATCACCTTAACCGATCCAGTGCTCACCTTGGGCAGTTTTGATTTATCGGTTCGCGACATTATTTTATTGGTGGGCGGGGTGTTCTTGCTGTTTAAAGCAACGACAGAGCTGCATGAGCGGCTAGAAGGAAAACCTGAGCATACCAACCAAAGTAAAGTGCAAGCAGGGTTTATCGCGGTTGTTGCACAGATTGTGATTTTGGACGCGGTGTTCTCGTTTGACGCGGTGATTACCGCTGTAGGCATGGCAAAACACCTTGAAATCATGATGGCAGCAGTGATCATTGCCATGGCATTGATGGTGGCTGCGTCTAGAGCGCTCACGGAGTTTGTCGGTCGTCACCCGACCGTGGTGATTTTATGCTTAAGTTTCCTACTGATGATTGGCTTTAGTTTAATTGTCGAAGGACTAGGCTTTCATATGCCAAAAGGTTACTTGTATGCGGCGATTGCGTTCTCAATTTTGATTGAAGCGTTCAACCAAGTAGCCAAACGCAATAAAACCAAATATGAAAATCAAATTCCGATTCGTGACCGTACCGCGGATGCGATTTTACGTTTAATGGGTGGTAAAACCGAAGAAGCGGTTACCCCAGAGAATAATTCAGAACATTTTGATTTTGATAGTATGCCTTTTGCGCAAGAAGAGCGTTATATGATTAGTGGCGTACTAGCGCTTAATGAGCGCGATGTACATACCATCATGACGCCGCGCAATGATATCTCTTGGGTCAATATCAACGGTAGCCGCGAAGAAATGCGCGCGCAATTGCTTGATACGCCGCATAGCTTGTTCCCTGTGTGCCGAGATACCATTGATAAAGTGCTTGGGGTAGTACGCGCCAAAGACTTTTTGGATTTGCTAGATAACAATGTCGCAGATATTGAAACCGCCATTAAACCCTTACTTAACAAGCAGCAGCCTGTGTTTGTGTCAGAGAGCATTGACAATCTAAAACTGCTCAATATGCTCAAAAAAGCCAAAGGTAATTTGGCGATGGTGATTGATGAATACGGTCAAGTCGCAGGTCTTGTGACACCGCTTGATGTGTTAGAGGCGATTGCAGGTGAGTTCCCTGATGAAGATGAAACCTTAGAAATTATCCCCTATGACGATTATTGGATTGTGAATGGCACAGCAAGTTTGCACCAACTACGTTTGGAGCTTGACGATCCAGATTTGCTACTCGATGCCGATCAGTTCACCATTGGCGGGTATTTGATTTCGCAGCTGACCGATGCCCCAAAAGTCAATCAAACCATTAATATCGGTGCCTATAAGTTTACCATTCTAGAAACTTCAACATCGCGCATTCTGAAATTAAAAGTTGAACGTGAAGCCCCGATGGTGGCAACGGTTTAAATCACTGATTGGGTATAAAAAAAGGGGTAATTAACCCCTTTTTTTATTACTTTTTTAGGGATATAACAATTAAGGAATTTGCTGAATCGTCAAGGTGATAGTAGGCAGATTGCTCTTTGACGTGGCAGCAGATTGATTGGATACAGGCGTGGATGATAGCGCAGTCAAGGTAATATCCATATTGGCAAAACGCTGTGTTTGACGCAAGTCACCGCGCAAAGCCCCAATCGATAGGTTGAGGGTTTGTGGGCGAGAGGTGGTAGTCATAGCCGTGACCGCTACTGTGGCATTGCCTGCCCAAATACACTGTACGCCTGTGGCACAGCGGCTATCATTGAGCACTTTATCAAAAGTCAGATTTAGCTGGTGTTCTTTAACAAAAATGTTTTGACCCAGTGCAAGCGTGACCGTGCGAGTGGCATTGACGGGCTGGTTGACTGTTGAAGGCATTGGCTTGGCGGGCAACGTAGGCGCAGTCATACAGGCGGTTAATAAGCTCGTAGTGAGGAAAGCGATGCTTGTGGTTTGAATGATTTTTTTCATGGGTGATTTCCTTTTTTTCTTAACGGTTAATTTTATTTCTGGTTTTTAGTTTTGATTTTTAGTGTTATTTTTGGCGGCAAAAAAACGCTGGAGTCCCGCCAATACCAAATCTTGCCGAATTTCCACACTAGCTGATAGATGCGGCTCAAAAGTATGGGCGTCACCGCCTGTCATGGTGATTTCAAATTGTGGGTAGCGATGAATTGTTTCATTGATTGCCCCAACAATGGATAACATAATACCATGATGCACCGCGTCTTGGGTATTGGTGCCTGAATCTATACTATCAAAAGTGCCATCAATAATACTAATCTGGCGCGTTCCCGAAAATAGCGACTCGCGCTGCAAATAAATACTGGGGAAAATATAGCCCCCCAAGTGATGACCCTGGTCGACCAAATCAATGGTAACGGCAGTGCCGCAGCCAACCACGCATTGTTTTTTGCTAGGCTCGATGATACCGAGCATTTGTAGCCAGCGGTCAACGCCAAGTTGGGCAGGGTTATAATCGCTCGACATCAGCGCGTGCTTGGCATCGACTTGGGCAAATTCAAACGGTTTTTGCAATCGCTCTAGGCTTTCTGCGACGTGATTATTGACGGCTTGTCCAAGCACGGATGACACCCCGATAAAGTCAGGATTGAGTCGTTCAAGCCGAAAGGTCAACCCTTTGAGCAATTCGGCAGGCGCTTGCAAATGCTGCTCAGCCGCATGATCGAGCACTTGACCCTTATCGTCTGTTAGCCAATATTTTAAGCGGGTATTACCCAAATCTAGCCAAAGTTTTGTCATAGGTGAGAGCCTTTGAGTGGGATGCGTTATTTGTGTTTATTTGTCTGCAAGGATGAAACGGCTGAATCCAAAACTTGAATGGTGCCTGTCCAAATCGTTTGTATGCTACCATCTGCTTGCTCAATCAGTAGACAGCCTTGCGCATCAATACCTGCTGCAATGCCTGTTATTGATTGCTCAGATAAGGCGTTATGAATTTGCAAATGCTTGTTTTTTAATACGTCTTTTTGGGCAAAATCATGGATAAATTGCTGGCTTGCTTCAGCCGCTTGCAGCTGATTAAATTGCCCAATCGCATTAGCTATAGCATCGCTAATGGGCTGATAAAAATCACGGGGCTGTAAGCGCTGCTTTGTCAAGTCTTGCAGGCTTACCGCTTGGTAGTTTAAGCCTTCTTGTGTTTGCTGGGTCAGCGCAGGGGCATGGGCAATATTGACCCCCACACCGACAACGACCCCTAGCATGTGACCTGCGACATTGACAGGCTCTATCAAAATACCCGAGAGTTTTTGAAATTGGTCAGGTAGGTTATCTTGTGGTTGATAAAAACCGACATCGTTCACCCATTTGACACCAATGCTTGGCAAATGCTTTGCCAGTCTTGTTTGGTTGATGTGTTCTATAATGGGGATTTGACTGAGCTGATAACCCACGCACAGTGACAAGCGACCATCTAATCGATAAGATAAGCAAAGATTTTGCTGCCAAGCATAGGCTTGTGTCGGCACATACAGCGATAAATAAACATTGCCTAGCGGTGATTGCCATGTTCTGCCATGTTGACCACGTCCGCCTGATTGGGTGTCGGCAGTGAGTAAATGGGGGCGGCTAAAATGCGGTCGGTTATGGTCGGTGGGCGACTGCTCCTGATAGCTTAGCACCATCCACTCAATCAGCTGGCTGTTGGTTGAGTGGGTCGATAGTAAATGGGTATGTGGGATTTTGAATACATCGTTGGCATTTCCTTTTGCTTCAGATGTTTTGAATAATAAGATTTGGTCTTGCTGGTAGGTCATTTATTAAAATATTCCTAAGCTTTATTTAATCATCCAAGCATAAATGTAGCTAGCTACTATACTCATAATCATTCCTAGGAACAGAGTAATAACAGTATAAAATATCATATTAGCTTTTGCAGTCTTTTTCATAATTTGATTCTTAAATGAATAAGCATTTTTAGTAAGTAGTACAAAAGAAGGGTAAGGTTTCATATTTTTGATAATTAATTTTAAAATAATTAGTAAAGCCATTGATGATACAATCAAAATCATTGGTAAAAGAGTGGTTTTTAAACCTATATTTCTTTGAACTTCACTTTGTAAAAAGGCATTTGTTAAGAAATCAATTTTTCTATTTAATAGTTCTTGGTTATTTACATTAGTTAATTTATTTGTCAAATCACTATAAATTCTAAGATTCTCTTCAGGGCTTTTTTTACCAGTATTAGAACTGAACAATACGAATATCATAGAAAAAGGTAGTAGTAATAAATAGGTAATGTCACTTGTAACTACTTTCCCTAAAAAACGCATAGTTTTCGATAACTTTGACTGCTGTGTCCATATTTCATCAAGAGATTTTTCAAGCATTCCCATCATATCATCTGCCCAAGTTCTTTCAGTATGAGTTATCTCAATGCTTACTAGACCGGATGAATAATCATTTAATTTTGAGAAAACAGAATCGCTCAAGTCAGTATCGTAATTGCTTTCAGAATCAAAGCTGATATTTATTTCTTGCTTTTCTGGAAGTTCCTTTTTAGGAAATTTAACTAAAATAGAAAAATTTAAACTCAATCCAATGCTAACTACATTTAAAGTTTCTGCATAAGTTTTAAATGCTTCTATTGAAGAGAGTTTACGTTGTGTTTTATCTTTAAATTTAATATTTGATTGAAAGGATACTATTTGAAACTCATTTTGTTGATATAATCTTTGTTCAATCAAAGATATTAAGTGAATAGCCCATGTATGGTCAAATTCAAAAGGTAATCTAAAAAATTTTTCGATAGATTGCGGTTGTCCAAGTAAACTTGATATAAATTCTCCTAATTGCTCATCTTCACAAGGTAAGGCAATTTCAGAATTGTTGTGTTTAATTGTTACTACTTGATTCATATTTATTCCTATTAATTAAAATTGGTCTTAGCACAATTTTTAGTGAAGAAATTACATAATCATTAATACAATTTATCTTCCTTCATTCGATGATAAATTTTGAGCAATTAAATTTTCTTAATTTATCGAATGAGTGAGTTTCTTATCGATAACATGATTGATTAAGTTATTTAGCATTTTGGGTTAGCAAAATTACCAATCAAATGCTCAAATACACTGCAAGCGGGCTTAATACAAATTTCACCACTCAAATTTTTTAACTAAATTGCAATTTGCATAATGCTACCTTTTTTTGTTGGTTTAAATCAGCTTTATTACTTAATATGGCTTAAAATTTATCACCTCAACATACCATAAGAATAATAAATGCCCACAAAACAAATTTTGCTATACTAACGCTATTTTTAATCAAAGGAAATGCAAAAAATGATGTATCTGTGGTTTTTGCTGGCGGGGGCATTTGCTGGCACTTGTGCGGGTCTGTTTGGTGTCGGTGGCGGATTGATTATCGTACCCGTGCTGATGGCGATTTTTAAAGCGTATGGCTATCCAAGCGACGTCATTACCCATTTGGCGGTAGGGACATCGCTTGCCACGATTGTGGTGACATCGATAAGCTCCATGCAATCGCACAATAAGCGCGGTGGCGTGCGCTGGGATGTATGGCGCAATATGTCAATTGGCTTGGTGGTGGGTAGTTTTGTTGGTGCTTATATCGCAGATTTATTGGATGGTAAGGTCTTGGCGTTTTTGATTGCTGGCATGGCACTGTTTATGGGGCTAAAAATGCTTCTGGCTAAAAAATCAGAAGTTGTCGCGACCACTCACTTGCCATCTGCGCCTGTGCAAACAGGGGTTGGCGGGTTCATTGGCGCAGCATCAGCGATTTTTGGTATTGGCGGTGGCAGTTTTACTGTGCCGTTTTTGAGCCGTTTTGGTTTGACCATGCAACAAGCGGTGGGTACGTCTGCAGCCTGTGGCTTACCGATTGCCATTGCGGGGGCGCTCGGGTTTATGTTTTTTGGCAAAGATGTACAGGGCTTGCCCGCTGAGGCGATTGGCTTTGTGCATATCACCGCGTTTTTATGTATTTCAGTGATGAGTTATGTATTTGCCAAAGTGGGGGCAAAATTGGCGCACCAATTGCCTGCCAACACCTTAAAGCGCATGTTTGGTGGCCTGCTGCTGATTGTAGGGGCAAAAATGATGCTGAGCGCGCTTGGCATTAATTTATGGTAAAAATAAACAATGGTTTTTATGTCATGTCATGAGAATGAATTTTATAATCCATTCTCAATCATATGCCCCATGCGCTCTTTTTTGGTGTTGAGATAGGCTTCATTGTGGGGGTTGACACCCACCAACAGCGGCACGCGCGCTACCACCTCAATACCAATATCATTGAGATAGTCAATTTTGTTGGGGTTGTTAGTTATCAGCTTTACCTTATCCACACCGACGTGCTCAAGCATCGGCTTGCACATCTCATAGGTGCGAGCATCGGCAGGTAAACCGAGCAGCAAATTGGCATCAAGCGTATCATGTCCTTGGTCTTGCAACGCGTAAGCACGGATTTTGTTGGTCAGTCCAATCCCGCGCCCTTCTTGGCGCAAATATAAAATCGCCCCGCAGCCGCCATTTTTAGCATAAGCTTGAATCATCTGCATGGTAGCGTTGAGCTGAGGACCGCAGTCGCATTTAAGCGAACTAAAGGCATCCCCTGTCAAACATTCGCTATGAATGCGTACCAATGGGATTTTGGATTTATCAGCCGTGGGCAAGCCAACCGTCAGCATGACGTGTTCATGTTTGCGATTGCCAAGCGCATCGCGTGCCGTGTCGTCCGTATCTTCAAACACATGAATATCAAATAGCCCATGCGCTGTTGGTAAGGTTGCTTGCGTGATAAATTGATACGACACCCACTACTCCAAAAAAATGACCCACTGACCCAAACAACTGAACCAAGTCGGTAAACCCAAAAATAAAAGTGCCCTTTACATGAAGGCATTGATTAAAATATCAAGAAGGATAGCGTCATTACGGGTCTTATCAATAAGCCGCAAGCTAGGCTCACATGCTATCTGAGGCAACTTTTTTGTCAAAATTTATCAAAAATTCAAGGCTCTAAGCTAAACTTTATAGCAGCTATAAGATACAATCTAAAATAGCGAGGTTTGATGTTTAATCAACAAAAAAATGCTATTATGCCACATTCATGCGCCACATTGGCAATTCAAAGCTGGTAATGCCAGCTTAGCCACCTAGATTTTCAAGCGCCCAACGCTTTGGCAGTCTGTCAATTTTGTGCCAACAATTAGGTGTCGATAGTCATTGTGCGTTTTAACTATTTATTTTTTTTCACCTGTGTCAACAGGGCTCATCGAGTCCCTGTAAGCAATGAAAAGTGTCAGCCAAGATATGTCAAAAACTAAAATAGCTAACCAAAAATACCCATTAAAAACCTTTGATACCATCCCTATGCTAAAGCCGCATACGCCGCTGCTCGATGGGGTGGACAGTCCTGCTGACCTAAAAAAATTCAGTACCGCGCAATTGCAGCAATTAGCCGATGAACTGCGCGAGTTTTTGCTGTATACAACGGGTGTCAGCGGCGGGCATTTTGGCTCTAACCTTGGCGTCGTAGAGCTTACCATTGCACTGCATTATGTCTTTAATTCACCCAAAGACCAAATTGTCTGGGACGTAGGGCACCAAGCCTATCCCCACAAAATTTTAACGGGTCGCCGTGACAAGCTTACCACCATTCGTAGCCAACATGGGCTGACTGCTTTCCCTGAGCGTCATGAGTCTGAGTATGATACTTTTGGCGTTGGGCATTCATCGACGGCGATTTCTGCAGGGTTAGGCATGTCGCTTGCTATGCGCTATTTAGGCAAACGTGACAAAGTAGTTAGCATCGTCGGTGATGGTGCTATGACAGGCGGCATGGCGTTTGAAGCGATGAATGATGCGGTGCAGCAAAATGCCGATTTGATTGTGGTGCTCAACGATAATGACATGTCAATCTCGCAAGCAACGGGCGGATTTTCTAAACATTTAGCCACCCTATGGCAGCGTGGTTTGGCAGTGGATATCGATAAAAACGGTGATGCGATTTTTACCAAGCGCGTCATTTCCAGTGAAGACCGCCGTATTCGTCATTATTTGCACATGGCAAACGAAGCTTTAGATGATTGGACCTCGCGCCTGCCCAATAAAATTGTCGAAAAATTGGCAGAAAAAGGTATTCCTAAACCCTCTCAGTTAGAGACATTACCTGAGAAAATCGCCAATAAACTCATTGATGAAGTGTTCCCCGAAAACTTATTTAAAGCCATCGGCTTTCAGTATTTTGGACCGTTTGACGGGCATGATGTTGCCAAATTGACGCAGGTATTTGAACGGGTCAAGCAGTTAAAAGGTGCGGTACTTGTCCATGTGCATACGGTGAAAGGTAAAGGCTTTTTACCTGCAGAATGCGACCCGATTACTTATCATGCCATTACCAAACTTAAGAAAATCAACCCAGTGCAAAAAAAATCTGTGCCAGTTGACAGCCAAAAGCCCATAGCTACTGTAACTACTCCCGCCAAAAAATACTCGCAAGTGTTTGGTGAGTTTATCTGCGATAAAGCCGCCACTGACAAACAACTGATGGCGATTACCCCTGCGATGGCTGAAGGCTCAGGCATGACTGAATTTGCCAAGCGCTTTGCCAGCCAATTCTTTGATGTGGCGATTGCCGAGCAACATGCAGTGACCCTAGCGGGTGGTATGGCAACCCAAGGCGTCAAACCGATTGTCGCGATTTACTCCACATTTTTACAACGTGGCTATGACCAACTGATTCACGATGTGGCTTTGCAAAATTTGGATGTGATGTTTGCCATTGACCGTGCAGGCTTGGTCGGTGAAGACGGTGCGACCCATGCGGGGGTGTTTGATATCGCGTTTATGCGAACTGTGCCTAATATGGTGATTGCTTGTCCAAAAGATGAAAACGAGTGCTATAACTTACTCAATACCTGTTATGAGCATATTGGACCCTCTGCGGTGCGTTATCCACGTGGCAATGGCATTGGCGCAGAGATTGATAAAAACCAAGCGATGTATCCAATCGGTAAGGCAGCGCTTGAGCAGACTATTGATGCCACTGCTGCAGGTACTGGCAACGTGGCGAAAAAAGTTGCGGTGCTTGCTTTTGGTACCATGGTAAAGACGGCGGTCACGGCGTGTCAAAACTTAGCCGAAACTTACCCAACGACGACGTTTTTTGTTTATAATATGCGGTTTGTTAAACCGTTAGACAGCGAATTACTGGATACGCTATTGGCGCAAAACTGCTCCATTGTTACCCTTGAAGAACACCAAGTCATGGGCGGTGCCGGTAGTGCGGTCAATGAATACCTCGTTGCCCAAGCAGCAAAAACAAGCCAAGCCTTGCCAACGCTACTTAATATCGGTATCCCCGATAAATATATCGCGCATGGCAGCCCTGAGCAGCAATTAGCCGATTGTGGGCTAGATGTCGTGGGTGTGGTCAAACAGATGCAAACGATTTTGTCATAAATTTTAGATTTTTATCCTTCAATAAAAGGTCAATTATGGAACCGATGGTCGTCATGGCAGCCCGCGCTGCACAAAAAGTAGGTCAAGAGATTTTAAATGCACACAACAATCGCCACAAGCTAGAGTTCACGATTGAAAGCAAAGGCTTAGATGGTTTGGTGACCCAAATCGACCGTTACAGCGAAGAATTATTGATTGCGATGCTCAAAGAAAGCTACCCAACCCACTCATTTTTGGGTGAAGAATTTGGGCTGCAAGAAGGCAAGGGCAATGATAAAGACTGGTGCTGGGTCATTGATCCATTAGACGGTACTCACAACTTTATTCATGGCTTACCGCATTTTTGTGTCTCAATCGGTGTGCAAAAAAATGGCGTCACCGAACATGGCATCATCTATGACCCAGTGCGTGATGAGATGTTCTCAGCCAGTCGTGGTAAAGGTGCGCGTCTCAACCAACGCCGTATCAGCGTCAGTGAACATAAAACCATTGATGGCGGCTTTTTTACCACAGGGCATCCGCTTGAGCGTAACCGCGCAGAAGGTAAAGTATCGTATGCCAAAGAGCATTTTGAAAGCTTACAAAAAATCTGCGAACAAGGCGGTCAAGTGCGCCGTGTGGGTTCAGCCGCATTAGATTTGGCATATGTAGCAGCGGGACGATTTGATGGATATTTTGAAATGTCTATCAAACCTTGGGATATCTGCGCTGGTGAATTGATTGTCACTGAAGCGCGCGGTACTGTGGTTGACCATACAGGCGCACACAATGCGATGCAAACAGGCTCTATCTTTGCGGCAAATATCAAACTATTAAAACCTTTGATGCAAACCGTGGTGCCAGTTTGGGGCAGTGCCGTTAAAGGCTGATGTTACTGTGACATTAAAAACGCGCTAATCCATAGCGCGTTTTTTTTCATAATCAATTTGTAAAAAAATCTAAGCCAAAGAGGTTCAGTTAAGCAGATAGACAACAACGTTGGCATA